>PJEL010002285.1_pt1 | contig 17876 bp, 10 predicted proteins | sample 1853271 | NCBI WGS metagenome assembly PJEL01 (sample SAMN08108733, study PRJNA415343) | Invertebrate metagenome, whole genome shotgun sequencing project. | host: Globobulimina | place: Sweden: Gullmar Fjord | collected 2015-08
TTGACCGAAAACCCTTTGATGGCGATGGGCACAATCGGCCAGTTAGGCATTCCTCCGGAAAAGCTTCAACAGCTAATGGCGCTGGTCATGCAAAACCCAGCCCTGATAAAGGAAGCCGTAGAAGAACTGGGCTTAGATTTTTCTAAAGTTGAAGCCGCCAAGGCTCAGCTACAACAATAAGCCCCTTATTGTATAAATAAGCTGATATAAATCAGCTGAATTTGGGGCAAAGTCTGCCCCAAATTCGAGTTAACCTATCCTAACATCCTCTAGTCACTCAATCTCTTGCTCGAGAAGTCTCATCATATAAAACCTCTTTATGCCGTCAAAGGTCACTGCCGCGTTTACACAGGTTCACAACACAACCGGCCTGGGTAATAAGAGGGTAAACACTCTGGTGATAAAGGCGTATGATAAAAATGACTAAAAACTGAAAGCAGCGATGGAACTGACTATGGGACAAACAGCAATAGTACTGGGCGCAACCGGCGTAGTAGGCCGTGAACTGGTCGAGCAGCTAAGTCTGGTACCTCAGATAGATGAGGTTATCGCCATCACCCGCAGGCCGATTACGCTCGATAGAAATAATAGCGCTTCTGATAAGATCACGAATCATGTGGTTAACTTCGAGCGATTAGAAGAATATGCCGATGCCTTTAAGGCTGATATGCTTTTCTCCTGCTTAGGCACCACATTGAAACTCGCCGGCTCCATCGAACGACAACGCCTTGTCGATCTAGACTATCAATACCGGGCCGCAAAACTTGCCTTAAACAATGGCGTAAGCCACTACTTGCTGGTCTCATCCAGCGCTGCAAACCCTGACAGCAATAGCGCCTACCTGAAGATGAAAGGTGAGCTGGAAGCAAAGATCACCGCCCTCAACTTCCCCCAAACCAGCATCATTCAACCCTCACTGTTATTAGGCGAGCGACAAGACTTTCGACTCGGCGAAAAACTCGCAAGCACCCTACTCCCATTCCTGTGCAAGCTCCCGGGGCTCACAAAATATCGCCCCATCACAGGCAAGCAAGTCGCCACCAAGATGTGCCAAATCGCGATTCAAGAGGCGAGTCCCGCTGTAGATAGCAGTCCAAGAGATATCAGCCCAGTAAACAGCAAGGTCCAATATTACCGACTCGATGAACTATTTGATTAATAATAAAAAGTTTAAAAGTTAAACCCTCCACAACCTGTTAACATTTTATTAATAATTTATGACGGCAGCGTCGGTATAGGTTATAATGTGTTCGAAAAATTCACGCTGACGACTTTAGTTCTTTTGCTTGATAGCTTGATTGTTGGCTAGAGTGATTGAGAGCATATCCAGCTTTAATTAGCGCTTTAGGGAATTGCCCTAAGGACATCTCTACAGTTTCCACATCTCTACAGTTTCCACATCTCTACAGCTTCCACATCTCTACAGTTTCCACATTTCTACAGTTTCCACATTTCTACAGTTTCCACATTTCTACAGTTTCCACATTTCTACAGTTTCCACATTTCTACAGTTTCCACATTTCTACAGTTTCCACATCTCTACAGTTTCCACATTTTCATATTTTCAAAGGATTGTTTTTCATGACGTTTTGAATAAGAACCAAAATATTTAAAGGGAGAAAAAATGAAAATCACCATAATTGGAGCTGGTAATGCTGGTTCTGCTTGTGCGTTTATGGCTGCTGAGGCAGGACATAAAGTAAGACTATTGAAGACTTCGAACCGTATTACTCATGATGACCATTTTGAAGCGATGGTAAAAAACAGGGGAATATATTGTATCGATAATACGAAAAAAGGGCATTTTACAGATAGTGCTGATGATGCCGAAAAAACCTTTCAACCATTAGAATTAATTACACGAGACCCTAAAGAAGCGATTGAGGGGACCGATGTAATCATGATTTTTATTCAAACCACATACCATCCGGCTTTAGCCGAAAGAATCGCGAAATACTTCACAGATGATCAATTAGTTATCTTAGTTCCCGGGTATGCAGGCAGTATCTTCTATAATAAATGTTGCGATAATAATCCAATATTTGCAGAAGGGGAATCAACCCCTAATGACGCAAGAGTCGTTGAACCTGGCACGGTAAAAGTCCTGTTTAAAAATGCCAGAAATTCACTGTCATTTTTCCCCGCCACAAGAACGGCAGAAGGAATGGCCGTTGCATCCCGCTTGTTCCCTGCCTACAACATTGAAAAGAGCAAAGTTCGGAAAAATATATTCGAATCGGCACTACACAATCCAAATATTATTGTTCACACAATCGGGCAGTATGTTATGTATCCGATGCTTGAGTATTGTGCAAAGCATCACCCTGATGAAGTGCCATATATGTACAGAGATGCTCTTTCAACTGACATGGCATGGCTAATGATAGATAAATTAGACGCTGAAAAAATGGCGGTGTTAAATGCTCTGGGATGTGAGCCCATTCCTTATCTGGAAGCATGTTTATTTAGAAATGAAGAAGATCTTAACCAAGATCCCAGAGAAGTTTTTGAAAGCTATAAAATCTCATCACCTCCGGGCCCTTATAGTTTCGATAATAGATACGTAACTGAAGATGTTCCTATGGGGCTGGTTTTATTATCATCATTAGGTGAAAAGTTAGGTATTAACATGCCTGAATGTAATCGTTTAATCGAGATGTGTGGCGGTATTTTAGAAAGAGATTTTTATGAAGAGGGCAGAACGTTAGCTTCGTTAGGGTTAGATGAACTAACGAGGGAGGAGTTATTGCACTTTGTAGAGATAAAGAAAGTCGGGAACGACCACTTTAACCGTTCCAGTGTTAGCACTGAGCACTAGCTCTGATTATTAGTGCAGAGCATTAAATTTTAGGCTTAAAATGTGAGGGGCAGGAAGGAGGAATAAAGTTTACTCTGCCCCCGCTAATCACCCCATTTAAAAATTCTACTACACACCACCAAATGTTCTTATCCATATGAAAAGTAGGGAATATACAGGCGATTACTATTGAGGTTGGTTGACTTAAAGGCTTAGCTATATACACTAAGTCTCATGGAGTTTTATTGTATATAGGAAGTATTATGGTAAGTGGATTACTCGGTGAACGGAAGCGATTTACGATTAGGTTCACGGTTGTAGGCATCTTCATTTTAGCCACCTTTTTAACTGCGGCCATCGCTATTGGTTTGCAGTTCTATTTTAGTAAGAGCCTTACCACCGAATCTACGCTTCAATACTACGATCAAGCGGCAGACAACACCAGCAGCTACCTTACTCAGATTGATACCCAAGCCAAGAATGTCACTAAGCTATTAGCAAGTTTCGATAACTTGGTTGTCGAGGAAAACTTTAATAACGACTCTATACAGACCTTCGCAGAAGTTATGCGCTCAACCCCGCTGTTTTATGCCATCTATGTTGGTCTTGAGAATGGGGATTTCTATGAGCTTATTAATCTCGACGCCCATCCTATTATTCGCACACAACTTCAGGCCTCACATCAAGACCGTTGGGTTTCCATCACTATTAGTGGAGAAGGCGAGCAAAGAAAACAGTTATATCAATACTTAAATAAAGATTTTAACGTTCGGGCGGCTAGATCGCAGCCAAGTGAGTATGACGCAAGCCAGAGGCCCTGGTTCATCGATGCGACCGAACAAACGGTAAGTAAAACTGAACCCTATCTATTTCAGCATCTACAGGCTCCGGGGCAAACCTATTCGCTAAAGTTACCCGAAACCGGCGCAGTTTTGGCCGTTGATATCGCACTGTCGACATTAAATGAACATTTGATTACTCAAGGCGCTGGCCAGTCTCTCGGCGAGATCTACCTCTACAAGGCCAGTGGCGAGTTAATTGCCTCTAATAGTCAGACGCAACCACAGGTTATGATCCCTAGCGGACTCCCACTGCCATTAACACCTACTCAGCGTAAATTAGTCGATAATACCCCTGAACTCATCATATCTAATGAGACAGATTGGGCCCCCATCGATTTTGCCATCTCCGGACAACCTCAGGGGTACAGCATCGACGTGATTAATATCGTGACCGAGATGACAGGGTTAGAGTTTAGCTTTGTGAATGGTTTTACCTGGAATGAACTGGTCGACAGGTATCAAAGAGAAGATATCGACATATTGCAGTCGATCATACGAACCGATAGCAATGAAGCATTAGGAACCTTCACCGATCCCTTTCTTGACCTGAGTTATGCTGTAGTCACACGTCCTGATGTGGAAACGATAACTGACTTAGCGCAGTTAAAAGGTAAGCGGTTAGCTATCCCCACAGGCTGGTCGGTCATCTCGGTTGTTAAGCAAGAGTTTCCCGATATAGAGGTAGTCGAGTTGGCGTCGACTCAGGCAATCCTGCAGGCCGTTGAAAATGGTGATGTCTATGGGGCATTAGATAATAGCATCATCTTGCACTATACCGCGCAAAGCTATTTTATTGATGAGCTGAAGTACCATGAGCCGGTCGGGCTTGGCGTCGAGGTACCCACTGGATTACATATGGTGATGCAGGGGAAAAATAAGCCATTAGCCAGCATCATTAACCAAGCACTGGCAAATATCACTCCAGAGCAAAGAGCTGCTCTTGAGAAAAAATGGTTTGCGAGAGGGGAGCGACAAAGCTTGACCACTCAAGGGACGGTACCTTATGAGCTTCTGGTGGATATGGCCGCCGATCCCAAGCTTCAGAACCAGCTAATTCGAACCGAACTAAACGGGTTTGATCAGTTTATCTATGTCACCTCGTTTGGCGATAGCAAAAATGAATTGATGCAAGATAAGTTTGCGATAATCGTTCCTGCAGAAGTGTTATTGGCATCGAGCAACAGTAAAGTACAGAAGTCGATACTGATAACTATTGGCTGTCTACTACTGATTTTGCCGGTATCCTGGGTGTTTGCCTCACCGATTATTCGTCCTATTAAGGCACTGGGAATCGAGAATGAAAAAATCAAAAATCGCCGTTATAAAGAGGTGGTAAAGGTTGACACCTACATTGAGGAGATTGATGATTTAGCTAGCTCTATGGTTGAGATGTCCTCCGCTATTGAGCAGTATGAGGAGGAGCAGAAGCAGTTAATGGAGGCGTTTATTCGCCTGATAGCACAAGCGATCGATGATAAATCTCCCTATACCGCAGGGCATTGTAATCGAGTCCCCGAACTCGGCCTTATGCTGGTCGAAGCCGCATCCAAATCTGATCTGCCGCCATTTAAAGATTTTGCGTTAAAAACGGAAGATGAGCAGCGCGAGTTCAGAATAGCCGCTTGGTTACACGATTGCGGCAAGATCACCACGCCAGAGCATATTGTTGATAAAGGTAGTAAATTAGAAGCTATCTATAACCGCATTCATGAGGTCCGAATGCGCTTTGAGGTGTTATGGCGAGACGCGGAAATTGAACATCTAAAGCAATCGGCGCAAGCCCCTGAAAATGCAGAGCAGCTTAAAGCCGAGTTAGAGAAGAAACAGCAACAGCTAACCGAAGACTTCGCATTTATCGCCAATGCCAACGTAGGCGGTGAGTTCATGAGCCAAGAACATGTCGACCGCTTACATCAGTTGGCTGAAACGACTTGGTTACGTTACTTCGATGATCGACTCGGCTTATCGCCAGTTGAGGAACTTAACCAACCTGAAGAGGCAGCCCAACTGCCGGTAGCTGAGCCGCTGTTGAGCAATAAACCACATCATATAATCAAACGAGATTTTCCGGTGCAGTTTGATGAGAAGTTCGGCATCAAGATGGATATTCCTGAGCATAGATACAACCAGGGCGAGTTACATAACTTGGCGATATCTCGTGGAACCTTGACGACTGAGGATAGATTTAAGATTAATGAGCACATCACCAGTACCATCAAGATGCTGGAGAACTTGCCATTCCCGCCAGAGTTAGCAAAGGTTCCCCGTTATGCTTCTACCCACCATGAAACCTTAAAAGGTAGCGGTTATCCACGTAAGTTATCGGCTGAAGACCTCTCTATTCCTGAACGCATCTTAGTGGTTGCGGATATCTTTGAGGCGTTAACAGCGGCAGACAGGCCCTATAAGAAGGCGAAGCCAGTCAGCGTAGCGGTGGATATATTGCACAAGATGGCATTAGACCAACACTTAGATATCGAGATATTTAAGCTGTTCTTGTCCAGTGGCATCTACCTTGAGTATGCCCACAAATTCCTCGATCCCAAACAGATCGATGCAGTCGATGTATCTAAGTACCTTTAATCACCAATCTGGAAGTTAGCTCGCTAACTTCCAGATTCATTGAATCTACTTTGCAATTGGAATAGGTGGGTAATAGAAGGGCTTCGCGGCTAAAGCCGCTCCTACAACAAGGCTGGAACATTATGTTCCATGAATAGGAAGGGTCAGGAAAAAATTTACTCTGACCCGCTTATTCACTGACCCACTCATTCATTAGTTGTTTATCTACTCAGGTAAGGGTAAGAACAGCTCTTTCGCAATATGATGAACCATCCCTTGAACCTGTTGCTTCAATTTCTCCCCGACTAAATTGTGATTACCTGTATGAAAGGGGGGCTGAGGATCATATTCCAGCAGCAACTCCATGGTCTTGGCGTGCTGCTCTCCCGCGATTTCAGCTATCAAAGTCAAAGCAAAATCCAAACCTGCTGTGATCCCTCCACCACTGATCCGATTACGATCTTTAACGATACGTTGATTGACGTAACTGACACTCTTATAACGCTTGAGCGGCTCAGCATAAGCCCAGTGCACTGTAGATTGGTAGCCATCTAACAAGCCAGTTTCAGCCAGGATAAGGGCTCCGGTACAAACAGATGTCACGTACTTAGCCTGCTCTCCTGCACTGCGCAGAAAACTAATGACTTGCTCATCTTGTATCTGCTCAATCGGATTAGCACCACCGGGAACGATTAGCACATCGAGTTGTGGACAATCCGCAAAGCCATAGTTTGGCAACAACGCTACATTGGCATCACAGGGTAATGGGTCTGCGGATTTGGCAAAGGTGAAAGTGTTAAACAACCGGCTAACGGCCAACACCTGCAATGGCCCGTATGCATCTAACATGGTCATACCGGGGAAAAGAAAAATACCGATATTCAGCTTTTCAGGATCTAAACTAGCGACGCTAGGAGAGGTTTGCTCTTTTGATTGTGCCATTGCACTTGATCCTAAAAGGCTGGTGCAGGAAGCCGCTATCAAGCTGGTTTTAACAAAACTACGACGATTCATTGATGAGTTCATGGAATATTCCAATACTGAGTGTTGATGACCCTATATTGGTGGCTCGCGTTATGGTTAGACAGGAACAAAATTACAGATAAGTGCCAGATGGAACGATTTACCCTAAAGGTTCCGTTTGGTCAGTTTGACTCCCCCTATAGGTTGCCTAAGCAGTATGACCCCCTATACTGAAGACTTCCTGATACTATTATAATTTCATCGATATCTGAGCCTACCTATGTCTGAGCCCGCCAAAATCAACCGCAGCCGCAGCCGCATACAGCAGGCCTTGGCTGGGCTGCTAAAAGATAAAGACTATTGCGATATAACAGTGGCGGAGTTGATTGAAAAAGCTGATGTGGGGAAAACCACCTTTTACCGCCACTATGAGCGTAAGCTGGATGTTTTTCTGGCAATGCACGATTCACTCTTCGACACGCTTTTACAGGATTTAACCGTTCGAGAGGATTGGCTTAGCTTGACCCCTCGCCCCTCAGTTATCGCCATGCTGAGCAGAATTAGCGCGCAGAGTAGCTTCCGTCGTTCTGTCGCTTATAAGCTGGGCAATGATGCGCCGCAGGCGCATCGTCAATTGAAGTGCAACCTAACAGCACTCATCGAACAACGACTGACCTCGGCATTTGATACCGATGATTTCATCATACCGCTACCCAGTTTGGCCAGCACTCTGGCTGCCATATACCTGGATTTCATCACCCAGCTCTTTAATGATTCTTTAACCTCTTCAGTAGAGGAAAAAGCCACCTCTTTACAGCGTTTAACTCAAGCCAATCTAAGAGCGGCTATCGAATATTAAAGAAACCATTAACGCAGCAAGCCAATACAGATTAATTATAGGGTCTGTCTTCGATACTAATTTTGGTGCTGTGGGGACGGGGCATAACGACCTCCGACTTCTACTAATAATCAAAGATTAGTTGGAGGAAGATAGGTATACCATTAGCAGTGGTTGGCCATGTTTGTTTTCTTTCTAAGTAAACTATGACTATATTTCATTGACGTACTAAGTACTGTTCAAGCTCAACAATGGGCAATGGTCAAGCTCAGAAAAACATGGATAGCTATGTCATTCTTCCAGAATAATTTACGGTTTCAGATAATATTCCCACTTTCACTTATTATGGCAGTTATGTTAGCTGTGCTTAGCTTTTCTATTCCAATACTGGTTGAAAGAAATGCAAAGCAACATGCGATACATACAGCGCTGAACTCCTTAAAACAACTGAAAGTATTACGTGCTTATTACACCAAGAACATAGTTAAGAAAGTGCAAGAGTTTGGTGTATTAACACCGGCAATTAAACACTTAGGCGAGCCTGACAAAATTCCTCTGCCAGCAACAATGATTCACGATTTGAGCCAATTGTTTGATGAAAATGGGAGTAAATTAAGTTTATACAGTGCTTACCCATTTCCTAACCGTCAACATATTACACTTGACCCTTTTCAACAAAAAGCTTGGTTAGAACTTAATGATAATCCGAGCCAAATAATTAGTGCCGTAAATAATATAAATAGTCATACGATATTAAGAATCGCGATTTCTGATCAAATGCAAGTTCAAGCTTGTGTTGATTGTCATAATAACCATCCACTAACGCCTAAAGCTGACTGGCAGATAGGTGATGTGCGTGGCGTATTAGAGATGAGTATAGATATTTCATCACAGCTTGCCTTAGCAAATACATTAAGTTTATGGATAATTTCATGCATGCTCATTGCATGTATATTACTGATCATACTCTTTTATTTTTTAACGGGAAAAATAACTGAACAAGTGAGTAATATCTCCCAAGGCATGGTTTCTCTTGGTAAAGGCAATTATGAAATAGAGATCCCCCAAGACTCTACCACCTTAGAAACCCATCAAATGTACACGGCATTTAAACTGTTCAAAACTGCGCTATTAGAACGTCAAGCTCTTGAAAATCAGCAACAAGTATTTGAAACAGAAAAAGTCAATTCATTGGGTAGAATGGTAGCCAGCATTGCTCATGATGTGAATACCCCCATAGGTATTAGCGTTACCGCAACGGGCTTTTTGCAAGATGAAATTGAACTATTAGCCAAGAAGTTTGCCTCTGGGGAGTTAAATGAAGAGGACTTTGAGAGCTTTTTAGCATCGAGTCAAAGTTCAATGACAATTTTAACTCGAAATTTATCTTCAGCGGCAGATCTCATTCGCAGCTTTAAACAAGTATCGGTTGATCAGATGAGTGAACAAGCGCGAGAAGTATTGATATCCGAATACTTCAAAGAGGTCATTCACAGCATGCTGCCTAAAACCAAAAGAGCACAAGTGACGGTTGATTTAGACTGTGTTGAGGATCGCGCTTGCTTTATTTTCCCGGGGTTATTATCTCAAGTGATAACTAACTTGATAAACAACTCCATTATCCACGGCTTTGCAGAACAAAATGGTGGCTCGATTACGCTTGTTGTATCAGCACAGGAGAATGAAGTTGGCATACACTATAGTGATAATGGTATTGGTATTGCCGATGATATTCTGCCAAAGGTGATGGAGCCCTTTTTCACCACAAAGAGAGATGAAGGAGGCAGCGGGCTAGGATTAAGTATTATTCACAATATCGTCACTCAAAAACTCAATGGTCATATCAAGCTCACCAGTGGGGTCGGTAAAGGACTAACAGTGGATATTTCTTTTCCCGTTTTACAAGCAGCTAATTGATAGCATAATATTGTGCATGGCACCGTTGATTCCCAAAATGGACGGTGATGGCGACGGCATCCCCTGCGAAAGACAACATTGCAGATATTAACGGAAAAAGATCAGGTAAAACGTTTACTCTTCCTCCACTTATTGACCCCATTCATCGCCACTTATTGTGTATAAATCGCAAATAATAGACTTGTTGTTGATGCGTTCTATACTTTCATCAGTATTAATGCGGTTGGCACAAACTCATCATCACTGACACTTAATGTCTCACAAATGGCTTCGCACTAAAACAGGTACAGAATAGGGATAAACAGAAATGAAACGTGAATTGAATATGGCCGTCACAATCTTGTTAAGTCTTTCTTTGTTCGGTTCACTGGCATTTGCCAGTGGCGGTGGATCAGTTATAGCTGCCAAACCTTTAGGTGTTGAGAAAGATGCGACAAGCTTTACTCAGAAGATCAACACAGATCTGCTCAAAGTACTACCGTTCAAAGACTCTCGCGATTTTAAAAACGCACAAAAGGGGTTTATCGCTCGTGGAGAGGAGGTCATCAAGGATAAAGACGGAAACATCATATTCAGCACCAAGGAATTTGACTTTATGCAGAACTTGAAAAAGAAAGCTCCTGCTACAGTCAATCCAAGCCTTTGGCGTCAGATGCTTCTGGTGAATATTGCAGGGCTTTTCAAAGTTCACGACCATATCTATCAAGTTAGGAATTATGACCTTGCAAACCTGACTATCATCGAAGGGAAAAGTGGCCTGATCATTATGGATCCGCTTGTTTCGGCAGAAGCGGCCAAAGCAGCGCTTGATCTCTACTTTGAACACCGCCCTAAAAAACCAGTTAAAGCCGTGATCTATTCACATTCCCATGTTGATCATTTCGGTGGGGTACGCGGGATTGTGAATGACGACGATCTAAAAGCTGGAAAGGTTAAAATTTTTGCACCTTACGATTTTATGGAAAATGCCATTGCTGAGAATGTTATGGCGGGTAATGCTATGAGCCGCCGGGCCTCTTACATGTATGGCAACGTACTTCCAAAGGATGTTAAAGGTAATATCGGAGCTGGCCTGGGTACCACAACCTCTGCAGGAACTGTCACACTGGTTGCGCCGACAAATATCATCAAAGAAGATTGGGAAGATCATGTTATAGACGGACTCCATTTTGAATTTCAATTGACACTGAATACGGAAGCGCCATCTGAAATGCATTACTACATCAAAGAGTATCGTGCATTATGCCCTGCCGAAAACGTCAACCACACCATGCATAACCTCTACACCCTGCGCGGGGCAAAAGTACGAGACTCAAAAGTTTGGGCTAAACATATTGATAATATGCTGTTGAAATGGGGGGATAAATCTGACGTACTTTTTGCACCACACCACTGGCCTAGCTGGGGCACTCAAGATATTAAAAAGCATGTTGCTCAACAACGTGATACTTACAAATTCCTCCACGATCAGGTACTCCGTTTAGCAAATCACGGCTATACCATGGATGAAATTGGCGACATGGTAAAACTGCCTGCCGACCTTGACAATAACTGGGCGAGCCATGGCTACTACGGTAGTATCAGCCACAATGCACGTGCGATCTACAACTTCTATCTGGGTTATTTTGACGGAAACCCAGCTCACCTCCATAAGCTTCCACCAGAGCCAGCGGCTAAAAAATATGTCGAGTTTATGGGAGGCGTAGATAACGTTATTAAACAGGCCCAAAATACTTATGCTAAGGGCGAATATCGTTGGACTGCTGAGGTGTTAAGCCATGTAGTCTTTGCCGATCCAGACAACCAGAAAGCAAAAGCTCTCCTGGCTGATACTTTAGAACAGTTAGGATATGTTGCTGAATCAGGTCCGTGGCGCAACTTTTATCTATCAGGTGCGCGCGAATTGCGCACAGGGGTCAAAGCGATGCCAACGCCAAATACCGCAAGCCCGGATATTGTTCAAAACATGTCTGCAACCATGTTGCTCGATTACATGGCGGTACGCCTGAATCCGGAGAAGGCCGTAGGTAAAAAGATGAAAATTGGATTTAACTTCACTGATACCAACGAGCTTTATACTTTGATCCTACAGAACTCTACACTTAATAACCGTATTGGTCTTGATGATGATGCTGACACTACGATTGTGACTACCCGTGTAACACTCGATAATATTATGCTGGGTAAATTGACGGTAGCCGAAGGCGTGAAGAGCGGTGTAATTAAAGTTGCAGGCACCAAAGGTAAATTTAAAGAGCTTCAAGGTATGTTGGATGATTTTGAATTTTGGTTCAATATCGTAACTCCCTAAATAAATCTACAGCTAATCGGGTAGCTGGAGGTATCTAACCTCCAGCTTCCACATCACATTGAGCTTGGTTCTCTACAGTGTGGTTTATCCCCCTCCATCTATTCGAATATTAACAACCAAAAAGATCAGGTGAAAATTTTCTCAGCTCCTAATTATTGAGCTAACTCCTAACGGCTTAAAACCAGACTAAAGCTCGATACCGTGGGGCTCGCAACGCATATTATGTTAAAATTGCCCTATCAGCTTTATGAATGTGCAACAGATCTCATTTGTTTGACTGAGCGTAGTGAAACCCAACTAATGAGGATACAAGATATGAGCAAGTTAAATGCCGAAGAGCGTAAAGCCCGAGATAACGAACGTTTTTCACAGCGAGTGGATGAGCGCAGGGTAAAGGGTGAAGATGTCGTTGCGTACGCACTTGCCAATAAGAAAGCCTTTAAGTTTCTGACTAAATCCGAGAAACACAGCCTTAAAGAAAGACAAGCAGCGCTTCTCGAAGAGGTAAACCTTAAAGCGAAAGAACAACTTAAGCTTAAGGAACAGCAAGAGTTAGAGAGGATTCAAGCGGAGTTTACTGAACAGTAAAACACGAGAAACAGCCATAGTTAATTATTATGGCTGACTTCTGTTCAAGGTTAATCGTTAGCTGAAAGGACCTGAACCCACCTTCTCCCCGCAAGATGAACTGTAGTGATTAAGTTCGATAAGTCCTTGCAGTATGATGCCGTGATAGCGGGCTTTAATCAGTTGATAATCCATAGCGGGTGCAAAGTAGTATGTCACCTCTTCAGCACCTGATTGCTCAACAGGGATCAAGGTTAACTCACCCCAAGGTTCTACGTTTGTTGTCAGCGATTCTTGAACATAGAGTTGGTAACGCTCTACAGCATCAGAAGCCTGTCTGATTAGGGCAAATTGTTTGCGGCCTTGTAGCAGGTAGTGACGCATCTGAATGGCCAGGGTGTCCACATCCCGCAGAGGAATATCGGCTGAGGTATAGCTTTCTATGTCACCATCAAGATCAACCAGGGACTCACGACCGTTATTACTAAAGGTCGCCTGCATGTCTCTGGCCCTAAACCCAGTCACTTTTTGATGAAATTTATCAGTTACCCATTCATTCGTTGTGCTCGACCAAGATAGCTCAGCCCTCTGATTATATTGAGTGCCGATGCCTAAGATACTGGCTTCACTTTTTGAGGTAACCACCGCAGTTTTCCCACGCCAAGCCTCAGTTCTGCTTATCGTTCCGGTATGTATACCGCTAAGGTAAATATCGTAATTTGAACTGCGGCTGCACTTCTCTATAGATTCAGAGGTGACTTGTGCTTGAGATAGTTCTTGCTCTTGAGAAGGCGCATTTTGCTGCGACTTTGACTCGCTGGCAAATGCCATATTCGTTAGGGTTAGCGTTAACGCCAGCCCTAACACATTAGGCAGATAGGCAAATAAACGAGTCATGATCAGAATACTTCATTCACATTAAGGTAGAAGTTGGTTTCGTTTTCACCCACGCCAATGTCGAGGCGTAAATTGATATTATCTTTAATTTTAAAGCGGAAACCTGTGCCATAAGAGGTTAATAGATCCTCATTTAGGTCACTGATTTTTGATGCAACGCTACCAACTCCGCCCCAAAAGACCATGCCGTAACGTTGGAATATGGGTAAGCGATATTCAACTTGTCCCATCATCATCTGCTCATCACGATAACGCCCTTTGATATATCCACGCATCGCATTAGAGCCACCAAGATCGGGCAGTAAGTTCCACGGCACATCACCATCGGTAAAATGTCCCTGCACTTGCCAGGCGATGAGCCCTGGCGCTGAGCTCAGTAAAGATGTTGAGCTCAAGTCAATATAGTTGGCTAGCTCAATATCATAAGTCGAAAAGCTGGAGTACTCACTGTTTTGATACAGGCCGGCATCAATTTGAAATAACCAGCCCTTAGTGGCATTTAATCGATAATCTCGCGAATCATAGACACTGGTAACCACCACACCCGAGCTGAAGTTGTTTGGCAAAATATCACCTGAATCCACAGGCACGCCCGTTTCCACTAACTCTAACTTTTCTGCACTAGCGTAAGTAAAATCAGCACCGACGCCTATAAAATAGTTATCGGCAACTTCAGTCATCCAACGAGGCTTGAAACTGTATAACTGTTCTTCAAACTCATGATGATTACTGTCTTGATCACCTTGTTCAATGCCTTGGCCATAATAAACCGCAGCTTCATTATGTAACTCTAACCCCAGTAATAATCGCTGTTTGCCGCCGTTGAAAAATGTCATATTTTCAACTTCGACGCCATAGGAGTTGTTCATCGATACAAACGAATTCAACACCAGCGATGACGGTTGATCTTCACTCGATGCACCATCAGTTTTATATAAACCCACCATCAACAGACCGACACCAAACTTCTTCTCTGGCGTGTAATACGCCGTTGGCAGGTAACTCATATCGATGGCTTTGCTTTCATCAAACTCACCATCGGCACCAAACACTGACAAGATATCATCGACAAATGTCGGTTCCATGTTCTCAGGGGTTTCAATCAGAGGTTCAACAGCGACAGCCAGATTAGAAAAAGCGCACAGGGTTAACAATAAAAACCGTTTCATAAATACTCGAATCAGAACGAAGATAATGGGGATTAAGAGGCGATATTTTATTTAATGAGGTTTAAACAAAGTCATAGAAATCGCCGAGCGGGCATTCTATCACTACAACAGTATTCAACAATGACTTTTTTTGCCTAAGGATTAATCGATCACATATGCCTTAGTTGATGTGTGAAGAAAAGTGGGCACGCTCTGCAATGCCATAGAATCAAGTTTGCTCAGACCCGACTTATTTGACCCCTTTCATAGAAATGAGCACCACATTCACCTTGACAGGAATCACACATAGAAATAGCATGCCGGCAACATTATATTCTTGATAGATAACCACTTAATTACCAAAAGGCTAAATTAGCTAGTTGCGAATACAAGTTAGCTCTAGTAAGAACATCCGGGAGTTCAGCTCTTCGGACATTAGATAATACCAATAGGGATGTTAACGATGTTTAAAGGATTAATACGATTCAGTATTCTACTAATTGTAGCAATGCAGATTACTGCTTGTGGAGGTGGAGGCGAGGACGATCCAGCGCCAACACCTACGGTAAAACTCAGCCGAACCATCACATTTAGCCAGCCTAACAGTGTGACTACAGTCCATGGCGATTCGTCTTTTACTAATACCATTGATAGTCTCAGCGGCTCAGGAATCCTCAGCCACACAAGCTCAAACCCCGCTATTGCAACAGTATCTGACACAGGTTTAATTACAGTACTCAATGCAGGTTCGAGCATTATTTCCGCTCACATTACCGAAGATGATAAATATAAAGCCGCTTCGGCCTCCTACGAACTTATCGTCAATAAGGCGCCAACAAGCCTTAGCTTCGATAACACCGGAACGGTCGCGTTACTTATCGGACAAACGTACACCAACCCAATTACTCCTGATGTCGATGCCGTGATGTTTAGTAGTAATGATTCCGACATTGCCTCTATTGACAGCGCCGGAGTCGTAACGGCAAAAACTCCAGGAGAGACACTGCTCTCAGCCAGGCTTCCGGAATCTGACAACTACCTTGAAGCATCGAGTAGCTTTATAGTATCTGTAGCGACTCAATCCATATCTTTAAACCTACTCATCGGCAGTGATGATACTCTTGTGTCTGCTGAGAGTGACACGCCGCTGCAACTCGCGCGAACCTCTCAAGCGGGTTGTGATTTTACAGATATATCAAATTGTAATAACGGCCAAGTCGATGAACTGTCTACAGAGCCGCTTTTAGACACGACACTGACCTCTTCAGCAGGCGGATATTTTGCATTACAGCATGGTGAGCGACTAGGTAAACTCTCATTAGTCTCAACAGCTCAACCTCCTCATCTATCATCACATAAGGCTGTTTCATTTCAGGGTTATCTATGGCTTTTTGGTGGTCATAACAACAAAGGAGTGACTAGCAACATATGGCGTTCGCTCGATGGCAACATATGGGAGCTGGTTACTGAACATGCTGATTTTTCAGCAAGAACCCCAATCGCGGTATTCGAGCTTAATGAGCAGCTCTGGTTAATTGGCTCTGTTGCTGACCGTAGAATCAATGATATTTGGCGTTCCTCTGATGGAGTTAATTGGACACTCGTCAATGATGATTTTGGTTATGGCGACAGAAATAGTTATATGGTCATCACCTTTAACGGCAAGATGTGGGTTTACGGTGGATATGACTTTATCGCCGAAGAGTTTATTGATGAGATCTGGTCCTCTGAAGATGGCGTGATCTGGACTCAGGAATCCACAACATCAACACCGACCCAACGTACTAAGCCCGCATTCGTAGAATTTAATGGCAAACTTTGGCAGGTAGGAGGTCGCGATAGTAACTACGATAACCTGAGTGATATCTGGAGCTCAGCCGATGGCATTAACTGGACACTGGAGTCTGCAGATGCCGGTTTCATAGGCAGATACTTCCATCAAGTCAATGCCGTCAATAATACCCTTATTCTCACGGGTGGATACTCTTCGAATGTGGCTCCCAACGCTAGTCGTTACCTCTTTGATGTTTGGGTATCGACCGATGGTATCAACTGGAATTTGACGACTGATAATGCCGATTACGGCCACAGAAAATTCTTTGCAACCGCAGTCCATAACGACAAACTACTCGTCCTAAGTGGCAGAAGCGAAGAGAATGGCATTCTACTCAGTGAAAACTGGCAGACCACTAACGGCGAAGCTTGGCAGCCTATCAACGCTCAACTGCCCGCCATGGATGAAATTCAAGCATTTAGCCACAATCAGCAAATAGTACTGTTATCCGGTGAAAATGAGGATCGAACCATTACCCATGCATTGTGGCGCTCATTTAACGGTTATCATTGGCAAAGAGACTCCACGACTAGTCTTCCTCTGGCGGCTAACAGCAAATTTATCTTATTTAACGATAAATTCTGGTCCTTCGCTGCATCCGGGGGCCACTCCTCGATTGATGGTAATAGTTGGACACTCGAAACCACAACAGTACCTTACGGCTGGAGTAATAACTCGAGCCCAAATGTGTTTCTGTTCGACGATAAGTTATGGTCAATCGATATTGATAGGGGTTTTATTCACAACTCGACTGATGGCAAAACCTGGAAAGAAGTAAATAATTCAAACAACTTCCCTAAAAGATATATAACAAGCATCATCAGCTTTCAGGGAAAAATGTGGGTCTTGGGTGGTCATAACATAAACGGTAACAAATTTAGCGATATCTGGTCATCGAGCGACGGGGTAACCTGGAGTCTAGAGGCCAATAATACAAGCTTGGGAGCTAGAGGTATAGAGCAAGTGGTCCTGTTTAACGGCAAACTGTGGGCGTTTGGTGGTTATGGTTCAGAACAGCAATTTAAAGACTTATGGCAATCTCCAGATGGCATTAATTGGATTAAAGTGGTCGATGAACTACCTTTCTTTGCGAATGGCGGATACAAGATATTAGCGCACGACAACAAGCTTGTCGTCATGGGTGGCTACGCCAAAGACCCCGTTAGTGAACGGTCTTACTTTAATACCAACGAAGTCTGG
>PJEL010002286.1_pt1 | contig 17875 bp, 20 predicted proteins | sample 1853271 | NCBI WGS metagenome assembly PJEL01 (sample SAMN08108733, study PRJNA415343) | Invertebrate metagenome, whole genome shotgun sequencing project. | host: Globobulimina | place: Sweden: Gullmar Fjord | collected 2015-08
ACGCAGGCATGATCCGAGTGGTGCGCACAAACAAGGTCAGGGCCATGACCGAGAAATACTACGGACGAACGGGCCGGACTGTAGTTTTCGAATCTGCCCTCAAACCGGACGATCCGATGTGGTTCGTCAACGACGCACTTCGCGGCATGCGGAAGGTCGAAGGCGAGCCGCTGCCGATGTTCACATCGAGGGTGGCCCGGATTCCCGTGGAAAGGGCTGTCGGATTTTCGGAACGAATCATCGACCTGGCTGAGGAATTCATCGCGTTGCCGCGCAGCGGAGACACAGTCTTTGGCTTCCTCGCTGGCGTCTACCCGACTGATCATCCGGCTTTCACAGAGGACGAGGACGACACGCGTGACTGACACAGCCGCATCCGAAAAGGCAACCAAGAAGAAGATTGCGCTCGGAGCGAACTACTGGAAACTCTGGACCGCAAGCGTGACTTCCAATCTCGGCGACGGCGTCGCTGGCATTGCCTATCCGTGGCTCGCCTCAGCCGTCACAAGAAACGCGATGCTGATTGCTCTGATCGCGATCGCACAGCGCATCCCGTGGCTCGTCTTCTCTCTTCCCGCTGGAGTCATCACAGACCGGGTCGACCGGCGCAAGATCATGACATCAACGTCGGTGTTCCGTACCTTCCTAACGCTTGGCGTCGCAGTGATCGTGTATCTGAATCAGGACGCGCTGCCTTCGCCGGGCGATGTTGCGTCTGGAACCGCGGTCGAACCGAATGCCGTTATCTATGTCACGCTCCTCGTTTCAGCGCTCCTCTTCGGATTTGCCGAGGTGCTCTACGACAACGCGGCACAGACAATCTTGCCAGCGATTGTCGAGCCCGAAGGACTTGAGAAGGCGAACAGCCGCCTCTGGGGCGCAGAGATGGTGATGAACCAGTTCATCGGTCCACCTCTCGGCAGCCTTCTCATAGGAATCGCGTTCGCCCTGCCGTTCTTCTTCGATGCGGGGACGTTCGCTATCGCCGCTGCGCTGATCTTCGCTCTGAGCGGGGTGTTCACAGTTGATCGATCCGCCGAGGAGAGCGATGGCGAGAAGGCGGGGTTCTGGGCAGAGATCAAAGAGGGTGTCAAGTGGCTGTGGGCCCACCCATTGTTGCGTCCAATGGCAATCATCCTCGGGCTGCTCAACGGCCTGATGGCTGTCACGTTCGCCACATTCGTCCTCTTCGCCCAGGAAGCGTTGCATGTCTCAACCACGACGTTTGCAGTCTTGATGATGGCTGGCGCCGGAGGAGGCGTGATCGGCTCGCTCCTCGCGCCGAAGATATCTGAGAAGCTTGGAAGCGGAACAGCGCTCTACTTAACGCTGCTCGCTGAATCGGTGACATCACTCGTGATCGGCGTGGCGACGCACTGGTCAGTCGTCTGGGTGATGTTCTTCATCATCTCATTCACCGCGGTCTTGTGGAACGTGATCACCGTGTCGCTGCGCCAGACCATCATCCCCGACCATCTTCTTGGCCGGGTCAACTCCGTCTACCGGTTCTTCGCTTGGGGCATGATGCCGATTGGTATCGCGCTTGGTGGGATCATCGTGAACGGTGCCGAAATACTTGGCATGGATCGTGTGATGGCGCTGCGATTGCCGTACTTCTTGACCGGAGCCGCATTTCTTGGCCTCTTCATCTGGGCGGCTCCCAAGCTGACAACCGAGAAGATCGAAACGGCCAGAGCCGAAGGTGTTGCAGCCAAGGCGGACAGAGACGAAAGCTGATTCTGGGCGTGTGAGTCGCGGGTCGATTGCGGACGGTACTCACCCAGACTGAGATCCGTCGATCGGTCCTCAAATCCATCCCTGCTCCTTCTTCGAATTCCCTACCGCCCAGATTCTCGGGTGGTCTGTGGGCTGGAGTGCGCAATAAACCCTTAGCCACGCACTGCAAGAATTGATATTCTGACGATAGGCGGAAACGGATTCCGCTCACAGCTTGGAGAGTCGGGTCTCCAACGAAAGGGGACGAATCATGTACATTTCAGGCAGTATTCTGAGCTCCTGGCGAGTTGTCGTGGTCGCGCTGGCGTTCACTCTGCTAGCGGTGTTGACGGCGCCGGCTGCGTCGGCGTGGAACGTTGCGGAGTGCAACTTCACGGGCTCGAACAGCTACTACGGCGGCAATTACGCGCAAGCCCTCACAAACGACTCCAACCACGAGTGCGACGACTTGTGGGCGAAGGTCTACTACAAAGTTGACTCGATCTGGTACTGGAGTTCTGCAGCCATCAACATCCCTGGGTGGGACGTGGCGCGTAAGGTCGTAAGCGGAGCAGATGACGCTGACCTAGGCAAACACAAGGCTACTTCTGATTCCGGCGTGTCTTCAAGCTGGAAGACGAGCTATTAGCGGTGCTTCCGAACGTTGAAGGAATGTGGCGGCTCTTCAAGGCGGTGGCGGCCATCTCGATCGTCATTTCGGCTTCCGCTTGTAGTGGCAGCGTTGACTCAGCTGAGGTTGACTTGAGACCAGAGGTCCGGGCCTTCCTTGAACGTCTTGGTGACGACCTCCCCGAACCCCAGCGCGCCGCCCTTGGCGATGGTGTCATAGTCTTCGCCGAATACGAGGCCGCCTACGAGCGGACCGTCAATTGTCTGCGTGAGCAAGGTCTCAAGGTTGAGGGTCCACTGCTTGTAAACCGCGGGCGGTTTCTTGGCTATGCAGTGGCGGGTGGACCTGGGGACGCCCTCTCGGACGCGGTGTGTCGTCGTGAGCACCTCGAGTATGTTGACGAGCTCTGGAGGATCCAGGCTTTGCCGACAGACGCTGAGATGGAGACAATCCGGCGTGAATATGCTGCCTGTCTGGCAGCCGCCGGAGTTGCTGTTGAAGACTCGGCCACTCTTCAAGAGGTAGATCAAGTAGCTGGCGAGGCGTTGGGCACAGGCAACACTGAGCAATTGATGGCATGTGTGGAGCTGTACAGTTTGGGAATATTCGTTCAAGGGAGTCACAACGGCTGATAGAACGTCTGGTGCAGGTGGCTGGTGGGCAGCTTGGGTGGCTGTAACTCTGCTCATGGCTGGACCCATCGTGGCTCTCGTGTTGGTCCGCCACGCTGTGCAGGATCGGCTGGAGCCCATAACTTCTGAGCCTCAGGCTGTTGTTGTGTCGCCGACGCAGAATCAGTTTCGTGACGTGCGTACCGTCTCACTCGTGGCGGGTTGGAGTGCGCCGATCGAGGTTGTATCGTCGTCAGCCCATGGGATTGTGACGGAGGTGTGGGTCTCTGAGGGCTCTTGGATCGAGACGGGCGACGCGCTGTTCGAGGTGAACGGCATCGCAAACGTTGCCGCGGCGACAGAGGCCCCGTTCTACCGGGCACTCAAACTCGGAGACAGAGGTGCGGATGTCTTCCAGTTGCAGGAGCTGCTTCAGGGCCTCGGCTTCTATGCAGATGAAATCGATGGCGTCTACGGTCGATCAACTGCCCACGCCGTGGAAGTGTGGTCGGAGGACCTGAATGTAGACAAGCCTACCAAGTCGTTCGATCCCGCATGGGTCACCTGGTTCCCCAATGAACCGTTCAATATCGGCACAGTTCACATCGTGAAGGGTGCGCCATCCCCTCAGGCGGGATCGCTTCTGCTCGTTTCGGGTCGCGAGTTGCTCACAGTGGCTGTGATCGACGTAGACCCCGTCTTGCCAGGCTTGCTTGACGCTGACTATGTCGTCTCGATCGGTGGCTTCGTTGCATCTGTCGACTCGACGCGGTGGGAGGTTGTGAATCCTGAGTTGCTGGACACGTTACTCGCGGGGGAGGACGGTCCCGTGTTGGCGGAGCTTCGGCTTGCCGAAGCAGAAGCGGTCGTCGTTGTTCCTTCCGCCGCTGTCCTAGCAGGGACTGATGGGTCTCTCTGCGTGTGGGTTAGCGTGGAGGATGAACGCTTCATTGCACGGACAGTCGAAGCTCGACGCGACGATCTGGGCAGCACCGCTCTTTCCTGGGGCGTTGATCCCGATGATCTCGTGCTGGTGAACCCGCGAGAGATCCTCCGTGATGCGACATGCCCCTAGAGGCGACCGGCGTGTGGCATCGATTCCGTGACAGCTGGGTACTGGCGCAGGTTGAAGTCGTCGTAGACGAGGGTGAGAGTGTTTCGGTAATGGGCCCGTCTGGGTCTGGAAAGACAACGTTACTTGCAATCCTTGGCGGAATCCTCGAACCGACCAGGGGCTGCGCGATTCTGCGCGAGCCAGATTCGAAGGACGTTGCTAAGGCTTCGCCCCTGTTGGGAGAAATCGGATGGGTGTTCCAGACCAGCAACGCGTTGCTGCACAGGTCCGTATTGGACAATGTCGCTGTGGGGATGATAGGTCGCGGCACCAATCGCCGCGAGGCTGAATCTGCAGGTAGGGATGCGCTGGCTTTGGTGGGGCTTGCTGATCGAGTTCGCAGTCCTGCATGGTCGTTGTCAGGCGGTGAGCTGCAACGGGCCAACCTTGCTCGAGCGCTTGCGCAGAAGCCGAGGTTCCTACTCGCGGACGAGCCTACCGCTCACTTGGACAGCCAAAGTGCGATTACCGTTGTTGAGAGACTGGTCAACGCATGCGCTGCGGGGACCGGCGTCGTGGTGGCAACGCACGATCCCATCGTTGCCGCGGCGTGTTCGACCACGCTGATGCTGCGATTTGGTCGACTTGTGGCGATGGACACATAATGCGAGCACGCGAAATCTCCCGCGAAGCTTGGCGGAACGCTCGATGCGCTCCTGTGCGATCAGTGGGCATGGTCCTCGCAGTCGCTCTTATGTGCTCCAGCGCAGTCGGCGCCGAGCTTGTGGCAACCTCTCGGATTCTCGATGCGCACAGTGGCTTTGTTCGCGCCGGGGGCTATGTGGCAGTGGTTGTCAGTACAGGTTCCGATGGCTTGTCAGCGTTTTCCTGCAGACGATTGGGCAGTCTTGACTCTGTCGTCTCGGCAGGAACTCTGTTGGATACGAACCGGTCGATGCTGCGATCGGCCCCAGGCCGAGAATTCAGAACGCTTGGCGTCGACGGAAACACCCTCGCGATTCTCGCCCCGGCTTTGTCAGCGAGGTCTTCGGACCCACGTGGCGAAGTAGCGGTGGGTGGAGCGATGGCAGTCGAGATGGGACTGAGCCCGGGAGCCTTCATCACTGTCGATCAAACCGTCGGCGAGGCCGCCACGCGTCGGATATCTGTCGTGTTCGATTCCAGCCTGAGAGCCCCACGATATAGCTCCGTTGCGGCGACCATGGTTCCCGCCTCCGCAGCCGCGACTGAGTGTTGGGTCGAGTTCCATCCGCAGACGTATGAGGCTGGCGTGGGTGCCCTGGGGGCCGCCCTGATGACCGGAGAAGAGCACGCTGTTGCGCGCCGTGTGCTCGATCCGGGATATGACGTCAAGCGGGCGCGACACGATTTGGACTCCCGACTTGGACGACTCGCATGGGTGATAGGCGGACTCGTTGTGGGGGCCCTCTTGTGGCTCTCCGCGTGGTCACGTCGGGCGGATTTCGCGCTTCTCCGGGCGATGGGTTGGAGGGCAGCATCGACTGCATCCGTGATTCAACTTGAGAACACCTACCTTGTCATGGCTGGCGCAACAATTGGTTGGGCTTGGGCTACCTTGACCGTGGAAGCCGTCCACGGGCCGCTGACGGCGGACCAGCTCTTTGTGGCGAATCGCACAGCAGCGTCGATGGTCTTCCTTGCGCTGGCTGTTGGTGCGCTCACCACAACGACCACCGGCCGAGGACGGTCGACTATGGCACTGCTCAAGCATGAGTAGGTGATCGTCAAGTGCGAGATCGGCGCTCCCAACTGACGACGGACAGGATCAAGGCCGTCGGTGCAGAGAGCATCGAGGAGGCTTGACGTGGCGACCGGCTACTTCTCGCGTCGCTTGGTCATAGCAATCGCGATTGCGACGGCCGCAACGCCTGCCACAACCGGGATCCACACGCGCTTCGGCGGTCCCTGGACCCTGGGTTCGAGGCTGACGGGGCGCTGGAACTCGAGAATCGGCCAGACGTTTTCTTGCGCGGCTTCCCTGAGTTCCTTCTCGGGATTGACGACAACAGGATTGCCAACAGCCTCAAGCATTGGAATGTCCGTGAAGCTGTCCGTATAGGCGTACGAACCCTCGAGGTCGATTCCGTCCTGTTCGGCAACCTCGCGCATGGCATCGGCCTTTCCCTGGCCCATGACGTACCGATCGAGTTCGGGTACGAACCTGCCCAGGCCGTCCGTTCGGATCTTCGTGGCGATGACATTGTCGATCCCCACCATCTTTGCGATGGGAGTGACGAATTCCTCTGGGCTGGCAGAGACGACATACACCTCGCGGCCAGAGCGCAAGTGTTCGTCGATCAGGAACAGTGCTTCAGCGAATACCAGCGGCGAGATGACGTCATCGAGGGTCTGCGCGACGATCGAATCGATCTCTGCCTTGTGCCATCCGGACACAAGATCGAGCATCTCATCGCGTGCTCGACTCAGAGCGTCCTCGTCTGCGCCGAAGAGCATGTACGTGAACTGTCCGATGCCGAGCCGCAGCAGGTGACCCTTCTGCAGGAACCCGGCGCGATACAGCGGCTTGCCAAATGCAAGCGATGACGATCCGGCGATGATCGTCTTATCAAGGTCGAAGAATGCGGCTTCAGTCATAGATATACGGTACCTCAACTCGCGTATCGGCACGGAATCCGCACCCCTTGAACAGAGGCTCTCGGAGTTGTACGTTGGTGACGCTTCCCCTCCGCCACCCGGAGGTTCTCTTGTCCGTTCTTGCTCTCTGGTCCCCTGTCGATCTCGTGCTCGGTGTCGTCGGGCCCCTCGGCGCAACTACCGCCGCGGGAACGGCCCTTCTCGTGGATCTCGATCCGAACGGGCCGAGATACGGTGGAGCCCACTCGCTGGCAGAACTCGTTCAGAAAGGGCCGACGAGGAATCAGCTTGAGCCGGCACAATCTGGCCCGGCGGTACTGCGGAACGGGGGCGTGTCTCCCGACGACGCAAGGGAGGTCATTGCTGCGCTGGTGAGCAAGTGGCCGAACGTGGTCCTGAGGTGCCCTCCGGAATCCGATCCAATCGGATCTGCTGTCGCCCTCCTCCCTCTTCTCCCCGCTCCATTCACACCGCAGATGGAGGGCTCGGTCGTCTATCAAAGGACTTCGCTGGCAACCCGTCAGCCAGACGGCAAGTTTGCGCTGCCGATCCCAAGGTCATCGACGGTCAAGGCTCTCCTGGCTGGTCAAAGACCGTGGCGGAGGGACAGATGGATCAGGTCGTTCAACCGTGTGTGGGGGATGTAGATGGGGTCCATCGATCGGCTTGTCGCGTCGCTCGTTTCTTCTGGTGAGGAGCTGGAACGCCCTGCGCTGCGCCGAGCTGCGGAGCGATTGCAGCCAGACGTGGCTCCGCTTGCGACCCAGACGGACGTGGTGGCCGCCGTGGATGCGCTCGTGGGTCTCGGTCCTCTTGAGCCGCTCGTCGGGGATGTGATGGTGAGTGACGTGCTGGTCAATGCATTTGACGATGTCTGGGTGGAGCGGTCTGGCGCCCTCGAGAGGACAAGCGTCACCTTTCGGTCCGAGGAAGAGCTTGTCGCTCTGATACGGCGGCTGCTGACTCCGCTCGGCCTCCGCATCGACCGTGCTTCCCCGGCCGTGGACGCACGACTGGCAGATGGATCGCGGCTGCACGCGATCATCTCGCCCGCTGCCGTCGATGGTCCGGTCGTGGCGATCAGGCGCTTCTCTCCGGCGATATCTGGCCTCGATGCCCTTGAGGAGCACGGGTCCGTGAGCAAAGGCGGCGCTGATCTACTGCGGAGTGCGGTGGAGGACCGGATGAACATCCTCGTTGCTGGTGCCACAGGTGCGGGAAAGACGACCGTTCTGAACGCCCTGGCCGCTTCGGTCGCATCCAGCGACCGGATCGTTACCGTGGAGGACGCCGCGGAACTGAGCGTGTCAGGGCACGTTATCCGCCTTGAGTCCCATCCCGCGAACGTCGAAGGCGCAGGCGAGGTGACGATGCGGTCGCTGCTGAGACACGCGCTGCGCCTACGTCCTGACCGAATCATCGTCGGGGAAGTCAGAGGCGCTGAGGCTCTCGATATGATCCAAGCGCTCAGCACTGGTCATGCCGGGTCGATGTCGACGATTCATGCGAACGGCCCGGCTGAAGCTCTCGACCGGCTTGCGATGCTTGCCGCCATGGCACCCGAGCGCGTGCCCGAAAGCGCACTTGCGAGACAGATCGCCTCGGCGGTTGACGTGGTTGTATTCGTCCTCCGTGACGGACCGGCGCGTCGCGTCGACTCGATACACAGTCTGACAACGGACGGATTCGAAGAGACGTACCGATGCTCCTTGTAGCGCTCGGTGCAGGCGCCTTCATTGGCGGTGCACCCGCAATCGTGGTCGCCGGCGTGGTCGTTGCTTCCTTCCTGTCTCCGGCGGCGATGATCGGTGTTGTGCTTGCTCTCGCAGCCGTGTCAGTTGTACGCCACAGAATCTCTCGCACCGCCACGGCGCCAGATGAGGGCGAGCTACTGCGCCAGATCGCAGGCCGGGTCTCCGCTGGTGCCGCGATCCGCACGACGATCGCCGATGCATCGATCAAGGCGATTCCCGACTCCGCTCGCAGGAGGGCGGCGCTCGGGATGCCAATGCCTGATGTCGGTCTAGCCCTTGCTGGTGTCCTCCCTGTCAATGGACGCGCCCTTCATGCCATCTGCTCATTCTCGGAACACACAGGAGCGGCGATTTCCTCTGCTCTGATCGTGTTGGCGGAGCGGGCGGACGAGGCAACGGAACTCGCGAGGCAGAGGAGGGTGTCGCTTGCCCAGGCTAAGTTCTCTGCAGTTGTCGTAGGCATCGTTCCGGTGGCTGTTTCAGCCGGAATCATCGCCATCAAGGGAATACCTTCACCTGGCGGAGCGATCATTGTGGTGCCGATGGCGGCTGGACTTGCTCTGCAGGTTGTACGGACGTTGATCGTGTTCAGAGTCGCGTCGGGAGCTGCGTGATGTCGCTCGCGATTGTCGCCGCCGCAGCACTTGTCCTGCTGGTCGCTCCAAGGCGGGCCATGGTGCCGGTCGGGCTAACTGCGCTTGGTTTCATCATTCACCCACTGCTCGGCGTGGCTGCACTGGGTGGTGGCGTCGCTCTGGTTCAACTCAGGGGAGTTCGACGTTCACGCGCAGGCGCGCTCGATGAGGATGAGGACAGTGCTCTCGCCGTCGAGCTTGTCGGGCTCGGGGTCACTGCGGGCCTGCCCTTCAGAAACGCGGCGATGCTGACGGCTCGTCAACTCAGAGGTCCGATCGGAGATGAGATCTCACAGGCGTTGCGGTCCGTCGCGGCCGGCCAGCAGCCAGCGATCACGTCACCAGCGGTCAGATCGATGTTCAACTCCGCAGAGTCGTCGGAGCGAGCAGGCATGCCACTGGCTGGTCAACTCAATGCGATGGCGCTCGACCGGAGACGGGCCGCCGCAGCGGCGTCGCGCGAACGTCTGGCGAAGCTCCCGGTGAAGATGCTCTTTCCTCTTGCCTTTCTGATTCTCCCCGGATTCGTGCTGCTGACGGTTGTCCCACCACTGATGTCAGGGCTCTCGAAGCTGAGTCTCTGAGGCTCAATCACTTCCCACCGCTTCGGCCGGCCGCCGATCGACAGGAGAAGTAGATGTACACGCCAATCCGATTCCTCAACCGGCGATTGCTCGCCACGACCTCCCAAACGGGTCAAGCCACCGCTGAATACGCACTGGTCATGGTGGCAGCGGCGGTCGTAGCCCTCGCCCTGATCTCATGGGCCTCGACAACAGACATGCTCCCTTCATTCTTCAACACAGTCATGCAGAAGGTCGTATCCGTTGCCAACCGAGCATGAGCGGAGATCGGGGGTCTTCGGTGGTCGAGTTCGCTCTCGTGCTTCCGCTGGTGCTTGTGGTGCTCCTCGGCATTGTCGAGGTCGCGGTCGTCGCTCGTTCGGAGATCCAGCTGGTCCACGCGGCAAGGGAGGGAGCCCGTGAGGCCGCCGCCTCCCCTGACACCGGCCGATCCGTTGCTGCGGTGCGCGCTGCCCTCGGTGACGCGGGCCGCGCAGCTCGAGTCTCCGTACGAAGACCATCGCACGTCGGGGAGAAGGCAACGGTCACGGTCAGGCTTACGCATACGGTCGCGGCTCCGATCTTTGGCGGTTTCAGTGTGGATCTCCAGGCGCAGTCAACGATGCGTGTTGAGCGATGAGGACGGCTCGATCGTGCTCGGCGTGGGTGTGCTCGTTCTGGTCTTGATGCTTGCCGTCGCGATCGGAGCTGTTGGCGCAGGCATTGCGGGATATGTGCAAGCAGCAGGCGCCGCCGACGCCGCGGCGCTCGCCGCGGCGCCCGTGACGTTCAGGCAGTTCGGGGCGCGGGGGTCACCAAAGCAGGAGGCTGCACGCTTCGCAGCTGCCAATGGCACGAGACTCATTCGCTGTACGTGTCCCGTGAACCGATCATGGGCCACACGAACGGTGACGACCGTCGTTGCCCGTCCCATCACGATCCTGGGACTCGGTCGGTTCGAGGTTCGAGCTACCTCTCGCGCGACATTCGAACCGGCAGCCTTACTTCAGCCTTGAGCCACGATGTCGAGTGCGATGTCCGGGCGGTCCGTGATGATCCCGTCAACGCCCACCGAGATGACTTCACGTATCTCGTCTTCTGAGTTCACGGTCCACGTCGCAACGGAGAGTCCGGCCGCGTGGGCATCGTCGACCAACGTCTCGGTGATCGTGCGCGAACTCGGCGACCAGACCGCCACTCCGGCATCGGCGACGGCGGTGAACTGCGAAAACGCCGTCGATGTGAGAAACGCGAGTTCGACTGTTGGATCTTGAGCGTGGATCGCTTCCAGTGAGCGCTTGTCGAAGCTCTGAACCACGACTCGATCGCCCACGCCTTGTGAGTCGATTACCGCGAGCAGTCGTAGCTCGAAGGCACCGGCATTCACGCCATCGAAGTCATCATCGATGGTCGCAGGCTGCGTCGGGTCCCTCTTCGTCTCAATGTTGAATCTGACTGCGCTCGCAGCAGAGCGCTGGGCGTCGGTCTTCCGTTCGGACTGCGAGTACGTGTCAACGAACGCGAGTAGATCGGCGAGTGTCACCACGCTGTAGTTGCCTCCAGCGAGCACGGTGGCAGCCGGGCTCTGGTCTGGAAACCGGTTGGGATCAGGGTTCCGGTTGCAGTCGAACCATCGGAGCTGCGATACGGAGAGGGCGCGCACCGCGAGGCTCTCGTTGGATGTTGCGGGATCGTCGGGGTCGGGGACAGTATCCGGTGCACCGGACCTGAGTCCGCACTTCTCTGGGGAGATGACTGGATCATGCCAGACAACAATCTCGCCGTCGGACGTGAAGTGAAGGTCGAACTCGAGTGTTGTCACGCCGAGGTCAAGGGCGGTCTCGAAGGATGGAAGCGTGCTCTCAGGACTCAGGCCTCTGGCACCCCTGTGACCTTGGATATCGATCGCACGGTCAGGTTGCGCCACGATGGTCGATGTGTCCAGCGATGGAGACGGAGGATCCGACGCAGTGGTGCAGGCAGCAGCAACGATGCCCAAACAGACGATCGCAATTGCGGTACTTCTCCTCAATGGGGCTACGTGTCTGATGGTCGGTCACCACTGAGGAGCGCGCTGATACGGCCTATGGCAACCTCGACGATGCCTGGTTCCTCGGTAGCGAAGCAGATCCGCATGAAGCCGGGTTCGCCGATGTGGCACGCAGATCCTGGTGTGAGGTTGACGTTGGATTCGTCGAGAATCCTTCGCCACAAGCGATCTTCGGCCTCCCATGTCAACTCGGGCATGAACTGTCGGAAATCGGCGAGGAGATAGAGCCCGGCGTCTCCACTGAGATAGGGGATCCCAGCAGCATCAAGAGCCGTCGTGGTGGCACGGTATGACTTGGCAAGCCGTTGGCGCATCGTGTCGATGTAGCTCGACAGCCATTCGCCATCAGTCAGCATATTGACCAGCAGATGCTGCGTGTCTCCCGATATACACGACCAGTAGGCGATCGCGTTGAGGGCCGAAAGGACACTCTGATTCTGTGTCGTGAGGACGCCTGCGCGGACTCCGCTCATCGCAAAGTCCTTGCTGAAGCCCCAAACCTCGTGTATGTCCTCTCCGACATCGTCGACGATCGACGCAACAGGGATGAACGTCCCGCCGGAGTGGACCGAGAGGGCGTAGATACCGTTGACGATGATGTGAATGTTGTGGCCTCGTGCCCACTCGATCGCTTGCATGAGATCGTCAGACGCCATGATCCGGCCGGTCGGGTTGTCCGGATTCGTCAAGATGAGCGCGGCGATTGGGATGGTGGACTGTGTGAAGGCTTCCTCAAGGAGTTCAGGCGTGAGCCGGAATCCGTCATTCGAACGTGTGTGCACCGGGACCACGGTGAGATCGTCACGGGTTTCGATGTCGAACCAGTAGCCCGCGTAGCTCGGAGTCGGTACGAGCACCCCCTCACCGTGTGCAGCGATCACGTAGAACAACGACTCAAGGATGCTGCCCGCTCCTGCCAGAGCAACGACATGGTCTGCGTCAACCGTCCGACCCCACACATACTCAGATCCGAAGCGGGCGATCTGCTCTCGTAGTGCTTCTGAACCGGTGTGCGAGCCGTACGCAACCGCCGAGGGTTGCACCCCGCGAACTCGGTTGATCTGTGGATCGAGCAGATCCCACATGAGGAGGTTCTCGGCGACGCACAATCCGAGGTACCGCTCTGGGTTATCGGGGTCGACGGTCAGTACCCGTTCTTGGTGGGTCACGATGTATTCGGGGATTGGCGAATTGTCGGCCAGAGAGGAACCGCGGGCAGACAATGAGGGAGCCATGGCCGAATTCTAAGGGTTCCGAATGCCATCCTCGATGACGTCGGCGATGATGTCCTCGGCCTCGGGCTCAAGGAACACCACCGATGCCCCTCCGCCAGCGCGACCGAGCTGGCCTGGCAGGACCTCGTTGGTGATCTCGCCCACATCCATATAGAACGCAGCGACCCCGAGCTGCACCAGGTCGGCAGGTGAGAGGTTGGTCTCTGTGTGCTTGACAAGCTCGCCGAGGAGCACAGGCACATCCTCTGCGGACCCCTGTTGAAGCATCGTGAGAACGGCAAGCATCACGACGCCCTGATGGAACGATCGAGCGAAGTCGCCACCGGGAACCTGCTTTCGCGTTCGGGCGTAGTCGAGCGTTCTCGTGGGGTTGAGGGTCTGCTCTCCCGAGCGGAATCCCGGCCACCACTTCTGCGTGGGGATCGCAATAGGCAGATCGATGAAGAGTCGGCCGACAGAGGCCGCGATCAGCTTCTCGAACCCCGAGAACGCGGTGAGGATGTAGCCGTCGAGGGGGATCTCCCAGGTGTCGGTGAAATGGGTGAAGATCGCATCGGGTCCCCTGCCACTTGTCGTGAGAGCGTTCACGCGCATCTCGCCATACGGCGTGTCGGTCCACGTGTCCCTCGGCCATCCCAGGATCGTCCCCGTGTTTTCGGCTGGTACTGCTGTGAGGACATGGATTGAGTCCATGCGATGCACCGCGGGGTCACCGCCCGGACGGGCATCCGATCCGAGGACAAGCACCCGTCGAGGCGACTCACCGAACCATGGATCGGTTCCGGTTGAGGCGAGGTTCGCTCCAACAACGGTCCATCCGGTGCCCTCATCGGCGAGAAGCACGACGTCGGCTGTGTCGAGTGTGACAACTGCAACGGATCCGCCCGTCTCAAGTTCCTGCATCGTTGTCGTTCCGGAGTACTCATCGCTCAGAAGGCCTGCGGCATCAGCGTGGTGCTCGAGCATATCGGCATCGAGGCGACCGGCATCGTTGCGCGGGTCTTCGACAACGGAGAGAAATGCTCCCACAGCCTGCGCGAGTTCGGATGGAACGTCTCCCACAACGTTCACCGTCTCGATCGGAATCGTCGTCGTGGTCGTTGGCGGCATCGTTGTCGTCGTTCCTGCAGGCCCGGGCGCGGTAGTCGTCGGTGCGGTGGGCGTGACATCACCCGAGTTAGCTGGCGAGCACGCAGTAGCGAGGAGTGCAACCCCAATCGCGGCGATGAGAATTCGATTTGTCCCCGGCATCGGCCAGCAGGCTACTCGCATCACCAGCAGATCCGGTGTCCATGGCTTGGGCGTCCAGTAATGCCAAGCGCGGGTGGTGCTGCTGTGGTCTGACGGCGGTTTCCCCTATAATGTCGCCGCTTTCAACGTACCCCGAAACAACACCAGGAGTGATCTCTGTGAATCCCGATGTATGGCTCTATTTCGCCATGGTGATGGGCCTTGCTGCACTGATCTTGGCAACCGTATACGGTCGCCAGGTTGTTGCTGCGTCGCCCGGAAACGACCGCATGGTCTATCTGATGGGCGCCATTCGCGAAGGCGCGATGGCATTCATGCGCCGCGAATACGTCGCTATTGCTGGCTTCGTGGCGATCATGGCAGTGCTCATCTTCGCGCTGCTCGACTGGGGAAGGCCTTGGGGCGCCGTGGCGTACGTGTTCGGCGCGATACTTTCTGCGAGCGCCGGGTTCATCGGCATGCGAATCGCCACTGCAGCGAACGCTCGAACGGCAGAGGCAGCCAGACTTGGTGGAACGGCGCAAGCCCTCCCCGTGGCATTCCGTGGCGGAGCTGTCATGGGCTTCACCGTTGCGGGTCTTGGTCTCCTCGGGTTCGCTCTCGGTGTCTTCTTTTTCAAAGACGTCCTTGGTCTCGACGATGACTGGGTCAACATTGTCACAGCCATCGGACTTGGAGCTTCTTCGATCGCACTCTTCGCCCGTGTTGGCGGAGGTATCTATACGAAGGCCGCAGACGTCGGCGCTGACCTCGTCGGCAAGGTCGAAGCCGGTATCCCTGAGGACGATCCACGCAACCCGGCAACAATCGCGGACAACGTTGGCGACAACGTCGGTGATGTGGCCGGCATGGGTGCGGACCTCTTCGAGTCGTACGTCGGCTCCCTCATTGCTCCGATCGCCTTCGCCGCACTGGTATTCGGCGGTAGCGCGTTCCTCGAGCAGACGATCTTCTATCCACTCATGATCGCTTCGATCGGTATGGGTGCCTCGATCATCGGATCCTTCCTTGTGAAGCCGAAGGGCGACAATCTCGCCAAGGCTCTCCACACAGGAACATGGTCCGCCGCTGGAATCACGGTTGTCGGCGTCGCGATTCTCACGCCGCTGATGTTCAACGATGTGGACGGGGTCAAGAACTCTTGGGGCTTCTTCGGCGCGGTGATGGTTGGTCTCGCCGTTGGACTTCTGGTCGGGAAGATCTCCGAGTGGTACACCTCGGATCACTACAAGACGGTCAAGAACATTGCAAAGCAGTCAGAGACGGGACCGGCGACGGTCATCCTTGCCGGGATCGCAGAAGGCAAGAAGTCGGCCGCATTCTCTGTCATCGTTGTTGCGCTTGGAATGGGCGCTGCCTATTGGGCCGGAGATCTCGCTGTCGACGAAGGCGGAATCTACGGTGTCGCCATCGCCGCCATTGGTGTGCTCGCAACACTCGGCATCACAGTCTCCGTCGATGCGTACGGCCCGATCGCGGACAACGCCGGCGGCATCGCCGAGATGGCGGAACTGGACCCAGAGGTTCGTGAAGCCACAGATCAACTCGACGCACTCGGCAACACGACGGCAGCAGTCGCCAAGGGATTCGCGATCGCATCAGCGGCTGTCACCGCCCTTGCCCTGTTCTTCACGTTCGCGAAGGCGGTCGGTGTCGAAGGCTTCGACATCCTTGACATCAAGGTCGCCATTGGACTGTTCCTAGGTGGGATGTTTCCCTATCTGTTCGCTGCACTGACCATTCAGGCTGTTGGCCGTGCTGCCTTCCAGATGATCGAGGAAGTTCGTCGCCAATTCAGGGACATCCCAGGTCTGCGGGAGGGCAAGCCAGGCGTTGTTCCTGAGTACGCCAAGTGCGTGGACATCTCGACAAAGGCTTCGCTGAGAGAGATGATCATCCCAGGTGCCATGGCTGTTGCGCTTCCGCTTGTCGTCGGATTCATCTCCGTCGACATGCTCGGTGGCCTGCTCGCAGGCGCGCTGATCTCTGGTTTCCTTCTCGCCATCTACATGTCGAATGCAGGTGGAGCATGGGACAACGCCAAGAAGTTCATTGAGGCAGGCGCATTCGGCGGCAAGGGCTCAGACGCTCACAAGGCCGCCGTTGTCGGTGACACGGTTGGTGACCCGTTCAAGGACACGTCCGGACCGGCGATGAACATCGTCATCAAGGTCATGACGATCGTGTCGCTGATATTCGCATCTGCCTTTGCGAGTTTCGGTGGAATCCTCTAGCCGACGCCTAGGCTGAGCCGATATGCGAATCGTCATTGTTGGAGCCGGTGCAGTCGGGTCGTTCCTTGCCGAGAAGCTCGCCTACGAAGGCCAGGACGTCGTAGTAATCGAGTCGGATCCAGAGCGTGCAGCCGAAGCACAGTCTGAGATCGACTGTCTCGTCATCACCGGCAATGGAGCCTCTGCCGAGACGCTGAAGAATGCTGGTTTAGCCGATTCTGATCTCCTCATCGCAGTGAGCTCATCGGACGCCGTCAACGTCCTCGCGTGTGCCGCAGGCACGAAGGTCAATATCCCTCGCAAGGTCGCCAGAGTCGAGGATCCGCAGCTCAAGGCCGAGGTCGAGGCGCTCGGTGTGGACCTCGTGATTGACCCGGGAGAGGCAGCTGCACGCGAACTCCTCAAACTCGCCACAAGCGGCGATGTCGCTGAGAGGATCCCGTACGCGAACGGTGATCTGGTGCTTCTCGGTGCCTATCTCGACAGCAGAGTTCAGTGGGTCGGGAAGACGCTCGCAGACCTACGCGAGACTGTGGACGCGTGGGATTGGCTCGTTGTGGCGGTGATTCGCCATGGCAAGACGATCATCGCACGCGGCGCTACCAGGCTCGAACTCGGCGACCATGTATTGGTTATGGCGCACAAGGACGCGATCGAGAAGGCGTACGAGTGGCTCGGAAAGTCGAGCGAGGGCGCCAAGAAGGTCATCGTGCTTGGCGGCACGCGCTTGGCAATGCTGACCGCTTCAATGCTCGCAGATCGAGGCATCCAGACGACTCTCATCGATTCGGACATGGGTCGGTGCCGACTCATCGCCGAGGAACTCCAGAATGTCGTGACGGTGTGTGCAGAGCCGAAGGATCCCAAGATCCTCCGATCTGAGGGAATCGAATCGACCGACACCGTCATGGCATTGTCCGGATGGGACAGCGAGAACATTGTTGGAGCTCTCGTCGCCAAATCGCTCGGAGCTCATGAGGTGATTGCGCGGTTCACCAACACCGACCTTGTCGGACTATTGCCCGGTGTCGGGATCGATGCAACAGTGAGTTCTCGCATCTCGGCTGCGAACGAGATACTCCGATTCGTGCGCCGCGGAGTGATCCATTCGGTCGCCACGTTTTCTGACTCGGACGCTGAGGCGATCGAACTTGAAGTCGGACCCGAGAGCCCTGCGATCGGCAAGTCGCTCGCCGATCTGGCGCTGCCGCACTCGATGATTATCGGAGGCGTGCAGAGAGGTGATGGGGCGTTTGTGCCGAAGGGCAGCACCGAGATCGAGGTCGGCGACCACCTGATCGTCATTGCATTGCCCGAGGCGATCCCGACGGCAGAGAAGCTGTCCGGCTGAACCAATGTCATGGCGCCATCTCCTCCATGTCGTAGGCGCCGTTCTTGCGGCTGTTGGCATCGCGATGGTGTCGCCGGTTGCGGTGGCTGCGATCTACCAAGAGTGGTCGGACGTACCTGGATTGCTCTCAGCAGCCCTCGTCACGTTCGGAAT
>PJEL010002287.1_pt1 | contig 17873 bp, 16 predicted proteins | sample 1853271 | NCBI WGS metagenome assembly PJEL01 (sample SAMN08108733, study PRJNA415343) | Invertebrate metagenome, whole genome shotgun sequencing project. | host: Globobulimina | place: Sweden: Gullmar Fjord | collected 2015-08
GAACAGACGGGACGCCTGTCAACCGGCGAGGTTGGGTATCTCATCACAGGGGTCAAGGACATCGACGTGATTCGCGTCGGTGACACGGTCACACACGCAGCGGCGCCAGCAAGCGAAGCCCTAGCTGGATATGCCGAACCGAAGCCGATGGTCTTCTCTGGCCTCTTTCCGACTGATGGCGACGACTTCGAGCGGCTACGCGAAGCGCTCGACAAGCTCCGTCTCAACGATTCCTCGCTCCTGTACTCAGCTGAGACGAGTCGGGCGCTCGGTTTCGGTTTTCGTGTCGGATTCCTCGGACTACTGCACATGGAGATCGTGCGTGAGCGTCTCGAGCGTGAGTACGACCTCGATCTCGTCGCGACGGCGCCATCAGTTGAGTACGTAGCGAAGCTCATCGATGGCACGCAACAGATCGTTCAAAGCCCTCAGGACCTGCCCGACTCCGGTTCCATCTCTTTGATCGAGGAACCGTATGTGAAGGTGCTGATCATCACCCCGTCCGAGTACATCGGAACAATCATGGAACTCGTTCAGTCCAAGCGGGGCGAGATGGGGGAGATGAACTACCTCAGTACCGAACGCGTCGAGCTGCATTACTTGATGCCTCTCGCTGAGATCGTCTTTGACTTCTTCGACATGTTGAAGTCTCGCACTCGCGGGTATGCCTCACTCGACTACGAACCATTCGACTATCGCCCCTCCGATCTCGTGAAGGTTGACATCCTGCTCAACGCCCTGTCCGTGGACGCATTCTCAACGATCGTCCACAAGGACAAGGCCTACACGTACGGCCGGGCCATGGTCAAGAAGCTCCGCGAGCTCATCCCTCGGCAAATGTTCGATGTCCCGATTCAGGCAGCGATCGGTTCGCGCATCATTGCACGAGAGACGGTCAAGGCACAGCGCAAGGACGTCACAGCGAAGTGTTATGGCGGTGACATCACGAGGAAGCGCAAACTGCTCGAACGTCAGAAAGAGGGCAAGAAGCGCATGAAGATGGTCGGAAGTGTCGAAGTGCCACAGGAGGCTTTCGTTGCGGCCCTGCAGATCGGCGAGGACTGATCGGTGTCCGAGTACCGGCCAGACAGTCCAGTGCTCGCCGACCTTGCCCACGAGTGGAAGTCGGCATACATCCACGTCCCGTTCTGTCGCAGACGCTGCCCGTACTGCGACTTCGCCATTGTGGACGAGTCCGCTGAAGGGAGCCTTGGGCATGCCGACTACGTCGACGCCGTCGTCGCTGAGATCGCGATGGAGCCGGACTTCGGTCCACTCGACGCCATCAACTTTGGTGGAGGAACGCCATCGCGGTTGACCGTCGATCAGCTCGAGTCGCTCGTCGCGGCGCTCACCGATCGGTTCGGGGTCAAAAAGAACGCAGAGTTGAGCCTCGAAGTCAATCCCGAGGACTTTACCGCTGACTTCGGGAAGGGGCTTTCGAATGCAGGCTTCAATCGCGTATCCATAGGAGCGCAGTCGTTCGATCCGGTTGTTCTCGACGCGCTCGGACGACTCCACACCACGGACATGATCGCTACGACGGTCGCAGGGGCCAAGGAGAACGGCATCGATTCGGTCGGTCTCGACCTGATCTTCGGACACCCGGCCGAGTCACCGGAGTCGTGGGAGCATTCCATCTGTCAAGCCGTCGATGTGGGTGTTGATCATATTTCGACGTATTCGCTCACGGTCGAACCAGGCACCGAACTTTCACGCCAGATCAACGGCGGTGAGCCTGCACCGGACGACGATGTCCAGGCGGATCGCTACGAACGATTCGAGGAAGCGGCCGGCCATGCGGGCTTCGTGCGATACGAGATATCCAACCACGCTAAGCCAGGCCACGTGTGTCGCTACAACCTCGCTACCTGGGCGCACGGTGAATATGTCGCGTTCGGCATCGGCGCTCATGATCATCGGTGGGGAACGCGTTCACGTAACCACCGCAGGTCCGACCGGTACATGGAGGCCATTGCGCGGGGGGAGCGTCCCACGGTCGGGGTTGAGGGTCTGGAGGATGCTGAGCAGGAACGCGACCGTCTCATGGTCGGACTCAGACTGGCCGCGGGCACCCCGCTGACCGATACGGCACAGCGGTTTGCTGACTCGGAGGCAGGCCAGCGCCTGATGGACGCATCGGTGCTGGAGGTCAACGATGGGCGGCTCGTCGTGGCCGATCCGATGCTCAGCGACGCCGTCATCAGGGAAGCGTTATCAGTCTCCGCACCCGATTGCTAACTTTCCACCATGCTTGACGACCGAAGGTCAGTAGTTCTCAAAGCGCTTATCGAGGAATACATCCGTACGGGTGAGCCTGTCAGCTCCCAGACGGTTCTCGGTTTGAGCGGTCTTGACCTGTCGTCTGCGACGGTCCGCAACGACCTCGCTCAACTCGAGTCGTACGGATTTGTGGTCCAGCCACACACCTCATCGGGACGCATCCCGACCCATCAGGGATACCGGTTCTACGTCGATCACCTCGCACCCACTCGACTTCGTCAAGGAACGAGACGCCAGATCGATGCTTTCTTCCAGAAGGTGCACACGCAGATTTCAGAGGTGCTCAGGGAGACCTCCACGTTCGTCAGCGACCTCACGATGTACCCCGCGGTCGTCGTCGGGCCGACAATGTCCAGCGACGTTGTGAAGGACATCAGGCTCGTGCCGCTGGGAGGGAGCGTTGTGCTCGCTGTTGCGGTTGCTGAGTCCGGGCGCGTTTATCAGGAGTTCGTTGACACGGGTGTGGCGGTGGACGATGAAACCCTTGAGACCGCCGAGCAGCTCGTCGCAGCTGCGTTCCAAGGCAACGCCCTCGACAGTCCCGAGGCTGACAGGCTCGACGCATCAGATCTCTCGGCCATGGTGAAACGGGTCATCACGCCGGTCAGCGATCAGCTCGCAGGAAACGCCACGACGGGGAGCGAGGTATATGTCGGTGGATCGAGCCAGATGGCTTCGCTTTGGAGCGATCTCACGATGGTGCAGCACCTGCTTGAGATGCTCGATGAAGAGTCCGCCCTCATCGATCTCGTCAGTGATGAGACCGATGGCGTCCACGTGCGCATGGGCCCAGAGTTCGGCGAAGATGCAGACCTTGCCGTTGTAACCACTACCTATGAGACACCATCCGGTTCGAGAGGACGCATGGGCGTAATCGGGCCAATGAGGATGAACTACCGGCGCACAATCCGTGTTGTCGAAGGCGTGTCTGAGGGTCTCGAGAAGAGCTTCGGAGACGAACATTGAAGGACTATTACCAGATACTCGGCGTCGACCGCGATGCCACCCCTGACGAGATCAAGAAGTCGTTTCGCAAGCTGGCGAGAGAGACACATCCAGACGCCAACCCAGGCGATGCTGAGGCCGAAGAGCGGTTTCGCCAGATCGCAGAGGCGTACGAGGTGTTGTCCGATCCGCAGAAGAAGGCCCGATTCGACCGTGGCGAGACCTTCGGTGGCCAGGACCTGTTCAGCCAATTCGGCGGACTCGAGGACATCTTGCAACAGTTCTTCGGAGGCGGATTCGGTGGCGGCGGATTCGGGCGCGCCGGTCGCGGTCCCGAGCGGGGTCGCGACATCGCCGTGCGGCTTGATCTTGATCTACACGATGCCGCGTTCGGTATCGAACACGACGTGGAATTCACAACAAGGATCACGTGCTCGACCTGCGATGGTTCGGGCTCGGAGCCGGGCCACAGTCCTATCACCTGTTCGACGTGTGATGGTCACGGACGGGTGCAAGCAGCTCGCCAGACATTGCTGGGAACCATGATGTCCGTTGCGGAATGTCCGGACTGTTCAGGAACCGGGCAGCGGATCGATCATCCGTGCACCGAATGCGTCGGCGAGGGGCGAGTTCGCGGGGAGCGAGAACTTACGGTCGAGGTTCCTGGCGGCGTAGAGACCGGCACACGACTCAGGCTGAGCCACAAGGGCGGTGCAGGACAGCGCGGCGCTCCGGCGGGAGATGTGTATGTGGAGATCCATGTCAAGCCGCACGACGAATACCAGCGAGTGGGAGATGACCTTCATCACCGGATCTCGATTGGATTTACCGAGGCGACCTTTGGCAAGGACGTGGAGATTCCTCTGCTCGAAGGTGACACGGAGAGAATAGAGGTGCCACCGGGGACGCAGCCAGAGACCGTGTTCCGGCTTGGTAAGAAGGGCGTACCGCGCCTCCAACGCCGAGGGCGAGGCGACCTTCTCGTGCACATCGAGGTGGTCGTGCCTACCGAGCTCGAAGGTGACGAAGAGGACGCTCTGCGATCTTATGCGGACCTCAGAGGCGAGCGGCCGGCTCAGAAGAAGCGCGGCCTCTTCCACCGATGAGGCACCAACCCCATCTACTGGTTGATGGGCCTTGGGACGCTGACGATCTCGAGGTCGCGGCCGACACGTCCCATCATCTCTCCAAGGTGCTTCGGCTCGACAAGGCAACATCGGTGACTTATACGAACGGTCAGGGCGCAATTGGGGAAGGGACATGGACGGGTTCACACATCGAGCGCGGTATCGAGGAGGCCGTTGATCGGATCGACCCCGTTGTGACGCTTGCGGTCGCACCGCCGAAGCCGAAGGACCGTCAGCGGTTCATCGTTGAGAAGTCACAGGAACTCGGCGTAAAGAAACTGGTGTGGCTCCTGACCGAGCATGGCGAGGGCCGCCCGGCCGCTGATGCGAAAGTATCGGCGTGGGCCAGAGGCGCGCTCGAACAGAGCCGTGGTGCCTGGCGCATGGAGATCCGCTCCGGCGTACATGTCGCGGACTTGGCCGGCGTCGTGTTGCTCGACGCAGAGGCACCCCTCAGCTTGTCATTGTTAGATCCGGGTCCAGATGTCACTCTTGCTGTCGGTCCCGAAGGCGGTTTCTCGCCTCGTGAGATCGATTCCGCGACATCCAGGGCCTCGATTCCCACGAACGTGCTTCGGACCGACACCGCTGCGATCGTCGCTGTCGCGACTGTGCTCACCTCGTAGGCCTACGGCAACTTCTCGGCACGTCTTCAGAGAGGCGTAGCCCGGGATTGGTCCGTTCTTCGACACCGATCGCGCTCGACCCTTGTCCCGCCCAAACTGCGGCAAGTATGGGCGACTCAACAACCGAGTTGTTTCGATAGACCGCAGGCAGCGGCAGGCGTACGCTGAGACGGGAAGCACGCGGCTTCCGGTCGGAAGGCGGCGGGCTGTCTGACAGATTCGGTGAGGCCAAAAGATCCACGGCGGAGCCGGAAGCACTCCGACCAATGCTCAACACCGGAGGTGTGTGACATGAAGAGACTTGCAGTATTCGGTTTTGTCGCGAGCGCGGTGCTCGCTGCGGCGATTCTGGCAAAGAAGAGCCGATCGTCTGAGTCGTCTCAGGAGCGTGAAGCGAGGCGAGCCGAAATGCGGCTTGCGATGTCCCAGAAGATGCAGTCGTGCATGGAGGCCATGCCAGATGATTTTCCACCGGTGCGCATGTTCAAGAACGTCGAAGCCACAAGGGAGAATTCGGACCGCATTCTTGAACTCCTCGAGATGAATCGAAACGGTACAGAAGAGCCCATCGTTTCAGTGGTTTGAGCGGAGAAGGTCATTGATTCGCCTCACCCGACGGCCCAGCAGAACCGCTCACGACGGCTGCGATGTCATGGGGCAACCGCTGCAACATTTCGGACGAGGGTTGTTTCGCCGATGAAGGTGTGCGATGGTGCATGGGCAAGCCCGGAAGCGCTTGCCACTCTGGGTAGTTGTGCCGTATCATGGAGTGACCTTCCGCGGGTGATGAGGAGCAATCGATGGAGTACAGCGTCAGGGTTGGCGAGCGACTCCGCGCGATCAGGCTCCAGCGCGGCATGTCTCTTCAAGATGTGCACAGTGCCACGAACGGCGAGTTCAAGGCAGCTGTTCTCGGTGCGTATGAGCGTGGCGAGCGAAGCCTCTCTCTTCCGCGGCTCAAGCGGCTTGCTGGCTATTACGAAGTCCCTGTGAGCCAATTGCTGCCTGAGGAGGACTCGTATGAGCTTGCTCCCCCGTCCGAAGGTCGCGTCACCATCGATCTGAGCCGCGTTGAGTCTCTTGATGATGAAACAGCGCGTGTTGTTGAGCGGTTCCTCCAGCGAATCCAGGTACAGCGTCAGGACTTCAATGGCAAGGTCCTCACCGTTCGGGCATCTGACGTTGCGCTGCTCTCGATGATGCTCGACGTGCCGGACGCCGATCTTGTCGGAAAGCTGCGCCGCGACGCGTCCACACCCTGAGTGGTCGCCCGAAGTTGACTTGCTAAGGAACCCCATTGCTACAAGGGGTGCACGGATATACTCGCACCATTGCAATGGCGCAATCCACAAGCCGAGCCAGGAACAGCGAGGAGTTAGGCCTTGACCTATCCCCCCGACACTGAAGCACGGGTGCGCGTCCCCTCCAATCACCTGATGGTGGAACTACTGGGTCCGAGGGACGTGCATCTTCGACGCGTCGAAGACGCGTTCCCTGCTGCGCGCCTTGTCGCTCGGGGCAATGAGATAGACATCACCGGTGACGAGCGTGAGATCGGCCTCGCTCACAAGGTGCTCAGTGAACTGTTGGTGCTCGTGCAAGAAGGCCAGAGCCTCGATACCGACCGCGTGAACCGTGTCATCGACATGGTGAAGTCTGACGTGCCGAGACCCTCAGGTGTCTTCACGGACTCGATTGCTGTCGGCAGAGGCAAGGTCGTGCGTCCCAAGACTCACGGCCAGAAACGCTATGTCGATGCCATCCGCGAAAACACGCTCGTGTTCGGGATAGGTCCAGCGGGTACGGGCAAGACATACCTCGCCATGGCCGCTGCCGTGGAAACACTTCTCAATGGCGCAGTCAGGCGAATCATCCTGTCACGGCCTGCCGTCGAAGCTGGCGAGCGCCTTGGATTCCTCCCAGGTGATCTCGCCGCGAAGGTCGACCCATACCTGCGTCCTCTGTACGACGCTTTGTACGAGATGCTCGGTCCTGAGCAGACAGGCAGACTCATGGAGCAGGGCACGATTGAGATCGCTCCGCTTGCATACATGCGCGGTCGCACGCTCAATGATGCATTCATTGTCCTCGACGAGGCTCAGAACACGACGCCTGAACAGATGAAGATGTTTCTCACACGCCTCGGTTTCAACTCGAAGATGGTGATCACTGGCGATATCACACAGATGGATCTCGGCGACGGTCGGCCTTCAGGTTTGAAGGTCATTCGCAGCGTCCTTCACGGTGTCGATGGTGCCGGATTCGTTGAGTTGACCGGTGATGATGTGGTTCGGCACCGAATCGTTGCAGCCATCGTCCAGGCGTATGCCAACTACGAGGCTCATCGCAAGGATCGCTCATGAGCGACTGGGTGATGGAGAACAAGCGGTGGGTCAACATCGGCGTGCTGATTGCGACGTTGCTCGCCGTATCGATCATTCTTGGCTTCGGGTATGAAGCTCCAGCACAGGTTCCCGAAGGGATCGAAGTGGGGCAGCCCTCACCCGAGAAGTTCGTAGCGAATGCGACGACGAGCGAGATCGATGATCCCGACAAGACTGAGGATGCGCGTACGGCTGCAGCCAACAACGTGCCAGCGCCGTTCTCGCAGGACCCAGACAGGAACCAGAGCGTCTTCACGGCGATCAACGTGTTCTACAGCGAGCTGTCGGATGGTGCATTCGGTCCAGCGCCAGAGATTCCCGAGACTGAGGTACCGGACGTCGTCGGGATGACACTCGGCGAAGCTGAGACAGCAGCGACTGCCGCCAACATGACCATCGCTGTTGTTCGCATGATTGAGCCGCCCGATGAAGAATCCGATGGCACGATCGCTCTTCAGCTCACCGATCCCGGAAAGAGTGTGCCTGAAGGATCCATTCTTGGTGTGGTCCAGTACGTGATCGGTGCGACCTCAACAACTGCGAGTGACACGACGACAACGACCACCGAACCGCCATCTGAGGAACGGCCCCGTATCGATCGTCAGACGCAGATAGATGACCTTCTGGAATCAAACCCTGTGCTCGATGTCCGAACGGTGACGCTGTTCGTCGACCTCCACGAGAACGACATCGACGGAGTCGCAGATGGCGAGGAGTCGGTGTTCCCCGAGATGCAGGCGACAACGCTCGGCTGGGCAAAAGACGAGTTGGATGAAGGCATCCGCGAGGATGACCTGGACCAGGTCGTGGCCAAGTACCGGAATCCGCTGACAATCCCACCGATCACAATCGCTGGTCTCTCCGCAGATGATGTTGAACTCACCAGAGAAGCGATGGGTGGGCTTGTGGCACGCCGCATACTGGAGAACGAGTCTGTCGACGCCGTCGAGTGGGCCGTCCGGCAACAAGCCGCTCGCGACGCCGTGCCAGTTCAGACGACCACATACCGCTTCGGTGACCCAATCGTCGACAAGGGCGAGCCACTCACGACCGTACAGATCACAGCCATCACTGAGCTACAGCTCTATGAGCCGGAGGTCAGCTCGAATGTTCCGCTCTCTGCGCTGATCCTCTTTGGGATCATCAGCATCCTCATCACGGCGTTTCTCCTTGAGAGAATCGCCCCAAAGAACTTCGACCGCCCACGACGCGTTGCGCTCATCGGCATCATCCTTACGCTCGCTGCCGCTGCGTCGCGAATCCCAGAGATAGTGTCGGGTTCCGATCACGCAGTTGGATACATCATTCCCGCAGTGGCCATAGGCGTGATGGCTTCGATTCTCTTTGACCAACGGACTGCGTTGCTGATGGCGATTCCGATGGCCGGGTTCACAGCGATCTCGACGGGTGACATTGCGTTCACTGTCTACGCCGGTATCGCGGTCGCGATTCCGGTGGCGTTCGTTTCGAGCGTGTCTACGCGGGCACAGCTGCGCCTCTCCGTCCTCGGCTCAGCCGCAGTTGCGGCACCGGTTGCCGCTGGCCTCGAATACCTATTCATCCCAGAACACACGGCGCTCGGTTCACTCCAGGCTGGAGCGTGGGCCTTCGTAGGCGCCGTCATTGGTGGTTTCATCGGCCAAGGTCTCGTGTCGTTCCTCGAGAGTCTCTTCGGCGTCACGACTTCGTTGTCATTGCTTGATCTACTCGACCGCAACCACCCGGCTCTGCAGCTTCTCGAAGAACAGGCACCCGGTACGTTCAATCACTCGATGTTGGTCGGTTCAATCGCTGGCAAGGCTGCGCGCTCGATCGATGCAGATCCGCTTCTGGCGCAGGCCGCAGCGTGGTATCACGACCTCGGCAAGACGGAGAACCCCCTGTACTTCGTAGAGAACCAGCTTGGCTACAACCCACACGACGAGCTGCCTCCGGTTGAATCGGCTGGGATCATCCGAGGTCATGTGACCGAGGGACTGGCGCTCGCGAATCAGTATCGGATTCCTGAGGAAGTCTCCAATGGCATACGGATGCACCACGGCACGAGCATCATGCGGTACTTCTACCACAAGGCGCTTGCGGAAGACTCAGATGTTGATCCAGAGCTGTTCAGGCATCACGGCGAGAAGCCCACGCGCAAGGAGATGGCGATCGTGATGATCGCGGACGCGACAGAGGCCGCCGCCAGGGCATATGCCCAGAGCGAGCAACCGACCGAGGAGGGCCTGGCAAAACTCGTCGACTCGATCGTCTCGGAGAAGCTCGACGATGGCCAATTCGACGAGTCCTCACTCACCTTCGGCGAATTGACCACGATCAAGCGTGAGGTCGTTGCGGCGCTGTGCGCCTACTACCACGCACGCGTTGAGTATCCGGACTTCCCTGCGGTCGCTCCCGTTGAGGGGTCATGAACGTAGAGATTTCGGGCGCAAGCCGATCCGACGTCGATGAGGCCGCACTCGCACGATTCGCGGCTTCCATCCTCAATCGAGAGGCTGTCTCTGACGATTCGACACTGTCGGTCACGTTCCTCGACAGCGATTCGATCGCGCAACTCAACTTTGAGCACATGTCAAAGGAGGGGCCAACCGATGTCCTCTCTTTCCCCATCGAGGATGCGTCTCCTGGGAGCCCGCCGGTGCGGAGTCTGAATGGACCACCCATGGATCTCGGCGACATCTTCATCTGTGAGGAGATCGTCGGAGCTCACGCGAACGAATATGGCGTACCGTTCGGCACGGAGCTGCATCTGATGGTCACCCACGGCGTGTTGCACATCTTGGGTTGGAACCACCAAACTGAGGCCGAAGCAGAGGCGATGGAAGCAAGAGAAGCACAACATATGGCAACGGTTGGAATGGAGCGACGATGATTGTCGTCGGCTGGATCGTTGCGTTGATACTCATTGCGATGGCTGCGGTTCTGCGCGCAGGGGGAGCGAGCCTCGTGCGGACACCTCGTGCCGACGCCCTCAGAGACGCAAACGACCACGACAGGCCAGGTGCAGAAAAAGTCGCCCAGCTACTTGAGGACAGAGCCGAGATTCAACCGGCATTGGGCACGACAGCGACGGCGTTGATCGTTCTCGCGGTGATACCGCTCACGTGGGCGATCACTGACACGCTATCTGGCGTCGAGCTTGGGGTAGCGCTCGTTGCGATGACGATCGGTCTCCTGCTCATCGTGGACGTGATTCCTCGGTGGGTCGGACGCAATCGTCCACGCTCACTTGCCTATCGGCTCGCCTCGCCACTCTCCATCGCTGTCTCCGTTGGCGCTGCTGCGGGCGATCTAATTGCCGACCCGGACGAAGAGGAGGCACACGAGGATCAGTCCGACGCGGAAGAGCGCGAACTGATCATGTCGGTCCTTGAATTCACGGACACAATCGTGCGCGAAGTGATGGTGCCGCGCACAGACATGGTGACGCTTGGCGGCGCCGCCTCGACGGACGACGCTGTTGACCTTGTACTTGAGAGCGGACGGTCGCGGATTCCCGTCACTGGCGACAGCGTCGACCACGTTGTCGGAGTTGTCTATGGCAGGGACCTTCTCGAACTGTTCGACCAAGAGGCCCCCGCCCGGTCGGTTCGCAAGATCATGCACGACGCGTACTTCATCCCTGAGACGAAGCCGATCTCAGAGCTTCTGAGGGAGATGCAGGCAAACCAGCAACACATGGCGATCGTGATCGATGAATTCGGTGGAACTGCCGGCCTTGTCACAATTGAGGATCTCATTGAGGAGATCGTCGGTGAGATCGTTGACGAGTACGACGAAGAGGAGCCGATGATCGTTGAGGTCGATGGTGCTTGGCTGGTTGATGCTCGCCTTGACGTTGACGACCTTGCCGAATTGGTTGGTATCGAGCTTCCATCAGACGAATGGGATACGGTTGGTGGTTTGGTTCTTGAGCTTGCCGGCCGAGTCCCCGAAGAGGGCGAGGCATTCGATCATGACGGCCTCGTGTTCACCGCCCAGTCTGTCCAGGGAAGACGGGTTGCGAAGGTCAAGGTGAGCCGCCCGTGACCCATTCAGAGACACGATCAGGCTTCGTTTCGATCGTTGGCCGACCGAATGTTGGGAAGTCGACACTGGTGAATGCGCTCGTTGGCGAGAAGGTGGCGATCACATCGTCGCGCCCCCAGACCACCCGCAACACGATCAGGGGAATCGTGACCCTCGAAGACGAGAACACGCAGCTTGTGCTCGTTGACACACCGGGTATCCACAAACCGCGAACAGCGCTTGGTGAGCGCCTCAATACGCTTGTGTACGGCTCACTCGCGGAAGCTGACGTGGCTTTGTTCGTCCTCGATGCCACGAAACCGATCGGCCCAGGCGACCGCAGGATCGTGGAGCGGCTGAAGGAATCCGGTGCGCCTGTTGTTGCGGCGGTCAACAAGATCGATCGTGCCTCCAACGAGAGCATCCTCATGCATCTCGCGGAGGCAGGCGAGTGGGACTTCCACGCGTATGTCCCGGTTTCGGCGCTGAAGTCTGACGGCCTGGAGCCACTCATCTCTGAGCTCGTGGGTTTGTGCGAACCCGGCCCGTTCTTTTTCCCGCCCGACGCCCGATCTGACCAACCCGATCAGCTTCTCGCGGCAGAACTGATCAGGGAGAAGTACCTCGGCCGTCTACGCGATGAACTCCCGCACTCGCTTGCCGTTGTGATCAACGATCTTGAGACGAAGGACAATGGCGTGGTTCACATAGACGCAACGGCGTGCGTCGAGAGGGAGTCCCAGAAGGGGATGGTGATCGGCAAGGGCGGACGACTTGTTCGTGATGTTGGCACCGACGCCCGCGTCGATCTCGAGAAACTCTTCGGCACGAAGGTGTATCTGGATCTCAACGTGAAGGTAGAGAAGGACTGGCAGTCCAAAGACGACCTACTCGACCGCCTCGGATTCTGAGCGGTCCTCAGGTGTACGAGTCGAAGATGGCAGCGAGAGCAAGATCCTTCTCCGTGAGTGCCTTCGCAGAGTGAGTAGTGAGCGTGCACGTCACCTTGTTCCATCTGATATCAATGTCGGGGTGATGATCCACAACCTCTGACGCCGCGCCGATCCTGACCACGAACCCGAGTGCCGCGTTGAAGTCGTCGAACACGAATGTCCTTCTGATCCATTCACCATGGTGAGCCCACCCCGCGTGCTCTTCCAAGAAGACGTTGATCTCGCCCGCGGAGAGGTCTCTCTGCATGACTACACAGTAGACGACACGTCAATGGTTTCGGTTCGATGCCCTCTGCTCTATCGTCCTACTTCATGGCTATCCGCAGCGATCAGGGCATCGTGCTTCGTGGCTACCCGTTCGGGGAGTCGCATCGCGTGGTTGTGCTCATCAGCCCGAACCACGGCAAGCTTCGCACGGTCGCCAAGGGTGTTCGCAAGACAAAGAGCCGATTCGGTGGAAGGCTCGAACCCTTCACGCACGTTGATGTTGTGCTGTACGAAGGCAAAAACCTCGACACCATCACCCAGGTATCGACCATCAACGCCTTCGGGGAGCTGCGGAACCACCTCGACAGGGTGCTCGCGGCGTCGACGATGGTCGAGGTCGTGGATGCAGTCGCCCAGGAGGACGAGCCCTCCCTGCGGATGTTCCTGTTGTTGCAGCGTGGTCTCACCGTGCTTGACCATCGCGACCCGCACCCTGACCTCGTCACATCGTTCCTGCTGAAGGCAGCAGACGTGATCGGAGTGGCGCCTGCACTCGATTCTTGCGCTGGATGCGGGACGGACGCCGGTCTTCATCGGTTCAGTTTTGCGGCGGGTGGATCGCTGTGTGACAGCTGCCGAACACCTGGTGCTTATGCACTGCGCGATGGGTTGGTTCCTTACATGGCAGCCGTGGCGGCATCCGAGTTCCATACGCTTCCCGATGCCGACAACTCGATGTCGCGCGAGGCGCTCGGTGTCACGAAACGGTTCATGGAGTACCACCTCGAACGGCAACTCCAGAGCCTGGTGATGCTCGATGGCTGACAGAATCACAGTGGATGTTGATCGGGAGACAATCCCTTGCCATGTTGGGATCATCATGGATGGCAACGGACGGTGGGCGAACCAGAGGGAGCTGCACCGTACCCAGGGCCATGCTGCGGGTGAGCCAGCGTTGTTCGATGTCGTGCACGGTGCCCTCGAACTCGGCATCGAGTGGCTGACGGTCTACACGTTTTCAACCGAGAACTGGAACAGGGACGAGTACGAGATTTCGTTCCTCATGCAGTTCAACATTGATTTGCTTGAGAGACGCCGCGATGAGCTCAATGACCTCGGCGTGCGCGTCATCTTCATGGGCGATGTTGATGACGACCGTGTGCCCCAGGAGCTGCGGGATCGAATCCGATCCGCAGAGAAACTCACGGAAGACAACACGACGATGACGATGGTCTTTGCGTTCAACTACGGCGGCCGTAAGGAGATCATCGATGCGGTCCGGCGTGTGGCAGCGGACTTGCTTGCCGGCGAGCTGCGCCCTGGCGAGATTGACGGCGAGACGGTGAAGGATCATCTCTATATACCCGACATGCCCGATCCGGACCTCATCATCCGCACGAGTGGGGAACAGCGAACATCGAATTTCCTGTTGTGGGAGGCCGCATACAGCGAGTATGTGTTCACCCCTGTGCTGTGGCCTGACTTCGACAGGGACGAGCTTGCGCGCTGTATCGCGGAGTACCAGGACAGGGATCGCCGGTTCGGCGGAGCCGTTGATGAATCGTTCGGCGACCCTCCCCGGTAGCATCTCAGCACCGACACCCCAGAAAATCAGGATTCAGTGATGCCAGCCGATTTCGACACGATCGTCAACCTCGCAAAGAAGCGCGGGTTCGTCTTCCAATCGTCAGAGATCTATGGCGGGCTGCGGTCTGCTTACGACTACGGCCCCCTGGGTACAGAGCTCCTGCGCAATGTCAAGGAGCAGTGGTGGCGGTCGATGGTGCGGCTCCGTGACGACATCGTCGGTATCGATTCAGCCGTGCTTCAGTCGCCACAGGTCTGGGAGGCAAGCGGCCATCTCTCTTCATTCTCTGATCCTCTTGTCGAGTGCACCAACTGCAACAGCAGGCATCGATTGGACAAGCTCGATAATCCTGATCAGTGCCCAACCTGCGGCAAGTCGGGCACTTTCACGGAACCCAAAGAGTTCAATCTCATGTTCAAGACGCATATGGGTCCGGTCGAGTCCGCAGACAACGCGGTCTATCTGCGCCCAGAGACCGCCCAAGGCATCTTCATCAACTTCGAGAACGTGCGTCGTACCGCAAGGATGAAGCTGCCATTCGGCATCGCCCAGATAGGCAAGTCGTTCCGTAACGAGATCACTCCTGGTCAGTTCGTGTTCCGTACCCGCGAATTCGAGCAGATGGAGATGGAGTACTTCGTCCACCCAGACGACGCTGACGATGCATTCCAAGAGTGGCTGGACATTCGCCACAACTGGTACCTGGACCTCGGCATGACGCCTGACAACCTGCGGCTTCGCGAACACGAGCAGGATGAACTCGCCCACTATGCGGCTGGTACCTATGACGTTGAGTATCTCTTCCCTTGGGGATGGGACGAACTAGAGGGTGTTGCCAACCGGACCGACTTCGACCTCAAGGCGCACATTGAACGCTCAGGCGAGGATCTCACATACTTCGATCAGGAAGCGAACGAACGGATCGTTCCGTATGTGATCGAGCCGGCAGGGGGAGCGACTCGAACGACGTTTGCGTTCCTCATCGATGCCTACACAGAGGAGGAGGTCGGGGGAGAGACACGGACGGTGTTGAAACTCGATCCGAGGCTTGCGCCGATCAAGGTTGCCGTGCTGCCGCTGTCAAAGAAGCCTGATCTCGTGGAGACGACTCAGAAGGTCGCTGGCTTGTTGAGGGACAAGTGGCAGATCGAGGTCGACGTCACCCAGTCGATTGGTCGTCGCTATCGCAGACAGGATGAGATCGGCACGCCATTCTGTGTGACGGTCGACTTCGACTCCCTCGACGACAACCAGGTGACAGTTCGCGACCGCGACACGATGGCTCAGGACCGCATCCCCATTGACAGTCTCGTCTCGTACCTCTCCACCCGCCTCCCCAACTAGCAAATCCTGCGAACCCTGAGTTCGCAGCAACCAAAACGGTGTGTTCTGGCCCGCAGAACGGGCCGGACCGTGTCCGGCAGCCACTATTTCAGACCGGGGGGACGCGGCCTTCGAAGTAGGTTGAGAGCACGACGAGCGTGCGACTACGGCCGGGTGCGTGGCCACGGATCTCTTCGAGGAGTTCGCCGAGGTGTTCTGAGGATCGGGCTCGCACCGTCATGAGGAGGTCGAACTCGCCTGTGACTGCGAAGCAGTTCTGTACGAATGGAATCGCCCGGAGTTGTTCAGCGATGTCAGCAAGCGGTTCACTGCTTGGTGTCTCGAGTGATACGACTGCCGTTACCGGTAGCCCGACGGCTTCCCAATCGACCCGGACCCTTGTGCCGATGATGACGCCCTTGTCGGTGAGCCGCTTCACCCTCTGATGCACGGTGGTGGTCGCAACCCCGCAGTCTTCAGCGATCCGGCTGTAGGGGGTCCGTCCATCTTCGGTTAGAATTGTGATGATTCTACGGTCAAGCTCGTCCATTGGCGTGAATATTACACGAAACAACGGGAATGTATATAGACTATGCAGCGTTGTCCACGGAGATAGCTCGAAGAACAGGAACAGATATGCATCCCGATACCGCCATTCAGATGGTCAGGGCGCGAGTAGTCGCCGCAGAGGCGATGCTGACGCAGAAGGCCAAGAAGTAGTACCTCTCAAGATCTCCTCCAATAGAGCGAGAAGGGCACCGCAGCAGCGGTGCCCTTCTCGCGCGATGGTTGTATCGTCGCGCTGTGGCCTACTCAAGGGATGACATAGACCTCGTTCGCGAGAAAACCGATCTGGTGGAACTCGCTGCGGAGGTTACGAAGGTGAAGCGTTCAGGCCGTTCCACCATGGCCGTGTGCCCATTTCACTCCGAGAAGACACCATCATTGTCCATCGACGGCTCTCGTGGCCTATACCACTGCTTTGGATGTGGCAAGAGTGGCGACGTCTTCAAGTGGGTGGAGGACACCCAAACGGTGGACTTCACCGGCGCCCTTGAGCTGCTTGCTCGACGTGCTGGCGTGACTCTCACGATTGATCCTGAAGCGGCCAAACGCCGCAGCCATCGTGAACGTCTCGTAGAGGCAACTTCGATCGCCGTCGAGTTCTATGTGGAGCGTCTCAAGATGGGACCGGACGCCGGATCTGCTCGGAGCTATCTTCGCTCTCGGGGATATGACGGTGACGTTGTCGATCAATTCCAGCTCGGATACTCGCCTGAGGGATGGGAAGAGCTCGTACGTCATCTGAGAGACAGAGGCATCCGAGACGACACGATGCAGAAGGCGGGACTCGCCAGCGGAACTCGAAAAGGCGGTGTCGTGGATCGCTTCCGCGGCCGCGTGATGTTCCCCATCTTTGATCTGCGCGGCGACCCTGTCGGATTCGGCGCTCGCATCCTCGATGGTGACGGCCCCAAGTATCTCAACACTCCGGAAACCCCGATCTACCACAAGTCAAGGCTGCTGTATGGCCTCAACTGGGCGAAGTCGGACATCGTTCGGCGGGACACCGCGGTTGTCGTTGAGGGATATACCGATGTGATAGCGATGCACAGGGCAGACATGCCCGTCGCTGTGGCGACGTGCGGAACTGCGCTCGGTGAGGATCATCTCGACCTACTGCGCAGGTTCTCAGAGCGGGTCGTTCTTGCGTTCGACGCGGACGAGGCAGGGGTCGGAGCGGCCCTGAGAGGCTTCGAGCGATCCGTACCCGGTGACCTGGACATGCGCGTCGCCTTGCTACCAGATGGGAAGGACCCCGCAGATGTGGTGGCTGAAGGGAATGCAGACGCGCTGCGAACAGCTGTCGATGAGTCGATTCCGCTTCTCCAGGTCCGGATCGATTCGGAACTCGGACGATTCGACCTTGACGAGCCAGAGGCAAGGGCGAAGGCCGTCAAGTCAGCGGCTGCGGTCATCGGTCTCCATCCGGACGCCATCACCCGTCACGAGTATGCAAACGGTGTCTCGCGCAAGACCGGAGTGGAGTTGAGATTCGTCGAGCAGGCTATCTCCGAAGCACGGCGGCGGTCGAGTTCGTCACGGAGAGACAGCGCACAGGCCGGCGATGCGCAAGCAACTGTCGAACACACCGCTTCGTACAAGATAGAACTTGAGCTGCTGCGTGCAATGCTCGCGAACGACGAGCGGTTGAAATCGGTCGAAATCTCTGACGTGATGTTCACGGACCCTGAGACATCCGCAGCACTTCCGACGGTACAGTCGATCATTGAGGATCTCGAGCCAGGGGACACACCTGATCTGGGAGCAGCGATCGGCTCGGATGATTCGACGCAAGGGGAAGTGTTGCGTCGTCTTGCGGTAGATGCCCGTCCTGTCGGTGATCCGGTGGAGCTCGCAGCAAAGCT
>PJEL010002288.1_pt1 | contig 17871 bp, 15 predicted proteins | sample 1853271 | NCBI WGS metagenome assembly PJEL01 (sample SAMN08108733, study PRJNA415343) | Invertebrate metagenome, whole genome shotgun sequencing project. | host: Globobulimina | place: Sweden: Gullmar Fjord | collected 2015-08
CTGTTCATGTTCCAACTGAAACTTATCAATTAAATTCCCGATCACTTCTTTAAGCAGAGGGGTATGTACAATTCTACTATAATCCGGCTCTGTTTTCCTCTTTTCAGGGGCAAATGGTTGAACCGGTGTAAAACCTTCTAGGGCTGCTATTTTACTCAAAACAGTGGTGATATTTTCAACCTGGAAGGGCTTAGTGAGATAATCATCCATACCCGCCTCAAGGCAGATTTCCTTATCCCCGCGCATGGCATGGGCGGTCATGGCAACAATCTGGTTATGGCGACCCCGGAGCCGACTGGTTAGTTTCTCGCTCAAGTTGGAAGCTAACTGAACATGTGCAGGCTGGTTTTTCTCAAAGGCTCGGATTATTCTGGTGGCGCTCAACCCATCCATCTCCGGCATCTGAACATCCATAAAAACAACATCAAAATCACTCAAGGCCATGGCCTCAAGGGCTTCAAGACCATTTACAGCCAGATCCACATGATGGCCCATTTCAGACAGGATAAGAGAGGCCAATTCCTTGTTTATCCGGTTATCTTCAACAATCAATACGGACACATGAGGCAAAGACACGTCCATGGCGACAGCTGTTTTTTGATCACTATCCAGGTCTTCAATACTTGCTTGCTGCAAAAGAGCTGAGAAGGTAAAAACACTGCCCTGGCCCGGGCAACTCTCAACAATAATATCACCATCCATAAGGCGAGCCAGCTTGCGACAGATGGCCAACCCCAGGCCGGTTCCGCCATGTTTCCGGGTGACACTGCTGTCTGCCTGGGTAAATTCCTCAAAAATGGTATCAAGTTTGTCAGGATTGATGCCCATACCGGTATCGCAAATCCTGAGTTGCAAACGAATCTGGTCCTGCTCTTTATCAACACGTGATACCTCCAGGGTGACAACTCCTTTTTCGGTGAATTTAACCCCATTACTGAGCAGGTTGATCAGAACTTGCCTCACCCGCAGCTCATCACCCCTGACAACCCGGGGCACAGAGAGATCAATCACTTTTTTCAGAGCCAGCCCCTTGCCATCTGCATGGAAAGAAATTGTTTGCAGACAGGATTCAAAAGTACGGTGCAGATCAAAGGGATTGTTTTCCAGTTCAAGCTGACCAGCCTCAATTTTGGAAAAATCGAGGATATCGTTTATCAACAACAAAAGAGAGTCGGCCGACTCCCTGACAAGATTAAGATAATGGCGTTGGTCAGCTGTAAGCTTGGTTTTTAAGGCCTGGCCTGTCATGCCTAGAATACCGTTCATCGGCGTTCTTATTTCATGGCTCATATTTGCCAAAAATTCCGATTTGGCCAGATTGGCCGCGTCAGCCGCATTCCTGGCCCGAACCAGATTCTCTTCTTCAGCCTGCTGGCGGTTGATATCGCTGATAAAGGAAAAGTCGACCCCAGACTTTTTGCTGCTCGCTGAGTCCACCCTTGTTATAAGTTCCCGACCCTCCCTGGTACGCCAGACAAACTCAAAAACACTTTGCCCATCTTCTCCGTTTCCACGGCACTTTTCCTTGAGCAGCTTTTTCATGTCAAAATCAACAAAATCAAAAGGGGTCCGACCAAGCAACTGCTCACGTTCATAGCCAAACATATGGCACAGGGCGTCATTTACCTCAAGAATAGTCTTTGTTTGCGAGTCCAGAAGCCAGAAACCACGGGAGGTCAAATTAATAATGGCCTTGTACTTTTCCTCCTCTTGCTGGAGCTTAAGTCGCTGGCTGAGAAGCATAATAAAAGCGCCGATGACCAAGGCAAGTGTGGTCAAAAAACTGATAATGAGCTGGCGCATTGGACCAGAAGCTGGCGCAAAACGGCGGGACAACTCTTTGAGACAGATTCCGTGGACATAATAAAGCTCTCCACTCATCAATGAGTGAGCCAAAAGCAGATATTTCTGGTCATCCCCAAGACGAGAGCTCACCTGTTTGTTTTGTTTTTTTAGATTTGACCAGACATCCTGTCCAAACCCCAAAGGGATAATTTTGTCCAACGGAAATTGCCTGTTTTGTTGTAATTTATCCCGCAATGCTAAATCAAGTGGAGCCAAGCTTCGCATAGCGTCATCGGAATGCAAAAGTATTCCATCGGCAGAGGCAAGACCACTGAAGGCAGCGAGTTTCCCATTATCCTCAATATCCAGCGAAGCAAGCATGCGGTTCAGGTTAAAGTAGTCCAACGGAATTTTAATGACCACCACCCCCATGGGCATAGTGCCTTTAAGGATACGCTGGGAATAGTATATCCCCAGCTTGCCGGAGGTGACGCCAAATGCTGCCTGGAGGCTTTGCCCATCTTTCCAGGCATTTTTAAAATAAGGCCTAAAACCGTAATTTTTCCCAACAAATGATTTTTTACTTGAAAAGATGCAGGCGCCTTCTGGATCAAGGAGGTAGACCGCTGAAAAACCATAATCCTGGTTGTACTCTTCCAGTAATTGGGTCACCTTGGAGCTGTGGGCTGATTCGCTATCAGAATTCTGAACGTCACTGAAATATCGGACGATATTATCATCATGGCCAAGCATCTTGACAAAGGCCTGCAGGATATCAATTTGGTGGGACAGGGATTGATATTCGTGGTAAAAAAGGTTTTGATAACTTTCAACATTTTGGCGGCGCGCCGAGTCATAGGCCCGATACGAAAACCAGCCGCCGACCATAATGACCATTATGATCAGAGGAAGGGTAATGGTGATAATTTTCTTTTCCTTTTTATACATAATTATGAAGATTATAGCATAAAGTTGTCTCTCTTCCCGACACTTTTCATGATAGATATAGATATTTAGCCCATTATAGGATTAGAGGAGTCAACACCCATGTCCATACGATTACCAATGAAGAACGGGGATGATCTTGAAATTCGTCCCAGCAAAATTATTGCCCTGGGACTCAACTATCTGGCCCACATCAAAGAGAGCAAATCAGTCAATGTGCAAAACTTCACCGATGAGATCCCGGAAGAACCGATACTCTTTGCCAAGACCCCAAATGTCCTAATCGGCCCAGATGAGGCAATCATCCTTCCCTCTCTTTTAAATGACTACGAATTTAAAAATTGTCGCACCGATTATGAAGCGGAATTGGCCATTATCATCAAGAATAGGGTGAAAAACCTTGCCCCTGACGAGGTGTTTAAACATATCCTCGGCTTCACCTGTTTCAATGATGTCAGCCAGCGCAACTTTCAACGTCATGACAAATCAGGCTGGTTCCGGGGTAAATCGCTGGACACCTTTGGCCCCATCGGCCCGGTGGTGGTTGGTCCTGAAAACATTGGCGACCCGCAAAACCTTAACATTGCCTGTCGGCTTAATAGCAAGGTAGTGCAGGAATCAAACACCCGGCACATGATTTTTAAAATCCCCGAGCTTGTCTCCTTTGTCTCCAGAAACTTTACCCTGGAACCGGGAGACATCATTAGCACCGGTACCCCCAGCGGCGTTGGACAATTACAGGATGGTGATGTAGTTGAAATAGAAATTGAAGGAATCGGGATCTTAACGAACCCGGTACTGAGTGAATAAATATTCTTTTCTTTTTAAAAAACATGAAATTCATCCCAAACCTGTTATCAGCTATCCGTTTACTTCTTGCCTGTTTCTTTCCGTTCAGCCCTGAATGGCTGTGGATCTGGCTTGTTATCGTCGGTGGCTGCACGGATTTTCTTGACGGCTGGATTGCCAGACGATTTAATGCGGCAAGCTGGCAGGGCGGTCTGCTGGATGCCGTGGCGGACAAGGCGTTTATTCTGGCAGCCCTTGTAACGTTCACTGCTGCCGGAAAATTTTCTCCATGGTGGATTCCGGTAATCATTGCCCGTGACCTTACCGTGGCCGGGGCAGCGGGTTACGCAGCTTTTTGTAAATTATGGCCTTTATTCAAAAAAATGGGTGCAAGATGGTCCGGTAAGCTGGCTACTGCCGGGCAATTTGCCTTGTTTGTCATCACCGCCCTCTTCCCGAATCTGACAATGCCTGTGCTCCTGACGACCGCTCTACTCAGCATATTTGCTGCCGGCGATTACGGCTGGCTATTTCTAAAAGCATTGCAGGAAAGAACTTGGAAAAAATCACTCTAAAAAAACCTAAGGGATGGAGCTACTTCTCCTCATAGGCAATGAAGTTGTCTACTTATAAATCTAATTCAGGGTAAAGCTTTCTGGCACAATCGGGACAAATACCATGACTAAATTCTGCCTCTGAATGGGCAGCGATGTAACTTTCAATTTGATTCCAATACCCCTCGTCATCACGTATTTTTTTACAGGATGCACAAATAGGCAAAAAACCGCTCAGCACTTTAACTTCTTCAATTTTTCTTTCAAGTTCTACTGTACGCTCTTTAACTTTCTGCTCCAGAGTGGCGTGTGCCTTTTTGAGCTCATCAGTTGCATGGTTTCTTTCTTCAAAGAGCTCCCGAACGTAAACATAACCAAAGACAAAAACTCCCAATAAATAAAACCCGTGCCGAATCGGCGTAAAGGTTGTTTCATAAACTTCCCCTAATGCCATGTCTGAAATCTTTAAAAATTGATTTAAGAATATAAAAAACAGGGCAAGAAAAATTGCATTTTGCACCCACCCCCGCGTTCTTTTATATAAAACCACCATCGGAACAAGAAGAAGGACTGATGCATTTATCCGAAAAAGCCAATCACACCACGTCTGACCAAATTTGGATTCCGGGTTTGCGATAATATATTTACTCCACCACCAGAAGGTTGCAAGGTAGCATAGCAGAACCAATACAATTCCAATTTTAAGATAACGTCGACAAAAGAGATAATTTTTCACAAGATATTGCATATAGGCTGCGGCAATAACAACCATGGCAATATCAAAAAGAACGTGTTCCAAAGGAGGGAAGACAATATGCAAGAAGTCGGCATTAATGAGTCCATAGGCCTGTGAAGAAACCATTGACATCATGAAAAGCTCACGAGCAAAGCCTAAGCCGAACCCCCATAACAATAATGTTTCATGTGACTGCTCGCTATGACTTCGATTAAACCATGCAAAGAGAAAAAGCACGAACCATAACATTCCGGCTATTCCAAAGTGCACAATGCCAAACTCAATTCCGCCACGATGGCCGGTAAACTGAGATATCAGACTCAAGGTTACTTCAAAAAAATGTTCCATATTCATCTAATTGGCTTCCAGAATAAATAACAGGGAGAATGTTACCTACGGCCCACTTATTTTTTTATGTTCGCACAAAAGCCCCAGTAAGTCAAAGCCACCCCACCCAGAAGTGTGCTTCCCAGACGATCACAGACAATACCTAACCTTCCAGCAGCACTATATTTCGCCTGACCAATTCTCTGCCACAGTGCTAACATAATAATTTTTCACGCTATTTTCACAACAGGTGTTGAGTTTCTTTGCCAATACCGATAACATTAAAGAATTTATGACTCTTTTTGCCATTTTAAATACAAATTTGTTCCAGCCGTATGATATGAGAGAATAATTATGACCCCCACCCATGAGCAGGTGCAGTCAAACGAAATTGACAGGCTTACCCAGCAACTTTTACGTGTGGAAAACGAGCTGAACTCCAACATCCCGGCAACGCTTTGGATCAGTGATCTGCACGGAGAAGGAGACCGTTTCAAATCCATCTTGCGCGGACGATTCGGTATGCTCTACCAGACATGCCGCGAGGCCTTGCCAAACTCCTTCAGCACCTATAAAATCCAGTATCTGACCAGAATTATCAGAAAAAAAAGATACATTGCCGACGATGAAATCCACATGGATAAACAGGATGTCATCATGTGCCTGGTGCAGGTCATCAAGTATAAGCTGGCCAATGTACGATACCGGATGGGTGATATTTTCTTACCGGAATTTAAGACCACCATTACCCGTCTGCTCTCCGGTCTACCGGTGCCTGACCCGATTTTTGAAGAGGAAATAATCTCCCTGCGCCTGATTGCCCACCTCTCCCACACCGTAACCAGGGTGCTGCTTGATCGTATCATGGTACTTGGAGACATATTTGACAGGGGCTCACAGCCTGATAAAATTATCCGTATCCTGTCCTCTGCCGCCTACCGCAACATGGTGGATTATGTGTTCGGCAACCACGATATTCTCTGGCTTGGTGCTGCATCAGGCAATCGTTCTCTCATTGCCGAGGCCATGCGCATAACCTGTCGCTATGACCACTTTGAGCTGATGGAACGCCTCTGCTTTGACACCTCTAAACTGGCCGATTTTGCCATCAAGAATTATCCTGCCAAAAAGGTAACCGGAAAATTTAAGGCAAAGACCAACAAAGGCAAAAGCATGGAAAAGGCTCTGTCCGTTATCCAGTTTAAATTGGAAGAGCAAACCATCAAAAACCATCCGGAATACGAGATGAAATCACGGTTGTGGATGGATCGGTTAGCTGAACTTCTGCGCTCCGGCAACACGGATGGCTTGAACGACACCCACTTTCCCACCATCGACCTTGACAACCCCGGCCAGCTCACCGATGCAGAAAAAGAGGTTATCGACGACCTTGAACAGCAGTTTGTCAGCAATCCCAGGCTGAAACGTCTGCTCAAGTTTTTCTTCACCAAGGGGCAGACCTACTGCATCCATAGCAACTCTCTGAATATCCATGCCCTGGTTCCATCAACCGAGGATGGAGAATTTGAAGAATTTCTAGGCAGGAAAGGCAAGGTCCTGCTTGATTTTGTTCAGGACACCATTGAACGGGTGGGTGCAAACTACATGAATGACATCAAGCAGCTGGAGGAGGATCAAGCCCTCTTCTTCTACCTCTGGTGCGGTGCCAAATCTCCGTTTTTTGGCAAGCATGCCATGAAAACCTTTGAGCGTTATTTTCTGATCGACCAAGAGAGCCATGTAGAAAAAACACTCTACTGGAAACACAACCTGCAGACCAAAGCCTTTAAGCAAAAACTGCAAGACGAATTTGGCATACAGCGGGTAGTTTTCGGGCACACCCCAGTGGATTACTCCAAAGGAAGCCAGATGGCCAGTGATGACGGCGTTGCCATTAATGTTGACGGCGGTTTTGCCGCGGCATACTACAATCGGGGCCATGCCCTTGTCCATACCCCCCATCTGCTTTACGGTATCATCCTGCCAACTCCGGAAGAGATGAATGAGGCGCAGATGAAACTAGAATCCGCCCCCCTTGATGTTGAACTCATTGATGAATTTCGACAACCAATGAAAATAAAGGATACGGAAAAAGGCGAAGAGCTGAAAAGAAAAAGTCATGAGCTTATTTTACAGCTCAGAGAGCTGGCCCAACGCCAAGGCAATTAGAGCTTAGGCCCCCTTTAACAAAAAAAAGACAGTGCAAATGAACACAAACTACGGCATGGAAATAGTACGGGCAACCGAGATAGCGGCTCTCACCGCAGCTCGTTTGCAGGGACTTGGCGATCAGGATGATATATTAAACAGCACCAGAAAAGCCATCACCAAAACCCTCAACCGCCTCAACATCAGCGGCATGGTAAAAAACGACAGATTTTCCGTGCGCGATGGCACCTTCCAGGTGCCTGACACATTGGGTCAGGGAGGCCCGCCCATGGACCTGATGGCCGTTGCTTTAGAAGCGCATCACGCTGCAGCGGCAGGAAGAAACAATTCCACCTCCTATGCGGTTATTGCCGAGGCCGACAGCATCCAGTCGGTGCCAAATCTCAATATGTTCAAACTGGTGGTGGGCCCTGAAGCAGGTCAGGTGATAGACATTAACCAGCCACTGGCCATTAATGTCAAACGGGTGGCCAGGGCTTTAAAAAAATACACGGAAAACGTTACTGTCTGCATCTTAAACCAGACACGACACAAACACCTGATCAAAGAGGTGCAAAGCAGCGGTGCCCGTATTAAACTCATTGAAGAGGGTGAGATCTCCGGCTGCCTGGCCGCCATCACCGGTGAAAAAGCCGATCTGTACATGGGTTACGGATATGCTCCGGAGGGCGTGCTGGTGGCTGCGGCAATCAGGTGCCTTGGAGGCTATTTTGAAGGAAAAATCTTCTACGAAAACGACCGCGACCGCACTGAAGCAGCCACCCACGGCATTACTGATTTTGATCTGATTTTCAAGGTGGAGGACATGATACGATCCCGGAAAGTTGCCTTTGCCGCAACCGGCATCACTGATGGGGAGTTTCTGGAAGGAGTTCGCTTTACCTCAAACGGAGCGATAACATCATCTTTCGTGGCCAGGGGAGAAACCCATACCTACCGAAAGCTTGAAACACGGCACTTTTTTGATCATAAGCCGGTGTTTTAGTGAAGTGGCTTATGACTCATGGCTTGCAGAAGCCATGAGTCATAAAATATCACCTAGTGTCTGTCCAGAAATAGGTCATTTCTGGACGGTCACTAACTAGCCAATAGCAACCAATTCTATATCAAAAGTCAGATCCTTTCCAGCCAAGGGTGGATTGGCATCGAGCATAATCTGCTCACCAGTCACCTCAACAACCGACACCATAACAGGCTGTCCGCCGGGACCGGCCATCTGCAGCTGTTGGCCTACCTCTGGATTAAGATCGGGTGGCACCTGGTCTATGGGAAAAGCCATGACCATCTCGTCATTACGTGGGCCATAGGCCTTATCAACCGGGATCAATACATTTTTTGAATCCCCGGCACACATACCAAGCACAGCTTCCTCAAAACCAGGAATTACCTGACCGCTGCCAATGGTGAATCCGAGAGGATCACGACCTTCGGAAGAATCAAAAACCGTTCCGTCTTCCAGGGTACCTTTATAATGAATTTTGACGCTATCGCCTTTTTTTGCTTCAGACATTACTAACTCCTTAATATTTAAAATAAGTTTAAAGTTCAAAGTTTAAGGTTCAAAGTTGTTGGTACTAGCAAAATTATCATTTTGCCTTTAACCTTTAACTTTGTACCTTGAACTTTCTTTGCATCTATACTGCTTCAGGCCAAGGAAAATCAGGATGATCAAGCAATTTGAACATTCGCTGTTTTTTCTTGGTGTGTACGTCATGAAACTCCACCAATTTCTCCACGGTGTCCAGCACTTCTTCTTCTGTGACTCCCGTGAGTATTCTCCGGCCAACCTTTGGATGAGGTCCTGCTTTCCCGCCAACCACAACATCATATCCTGCCCTGGTGGCAATCACACTGATATCGGTGAGCATGGCACCGGAACAGCACAAGGTACAAGCAGATATAGCGATTTTAAATTTCGGCTTGGTGGTCTTTTTATCCTTAAATCTTTCAAGAATTTTACTTGAAAGCGCCTCTGTGTCGGTTACTCCCAGATTACAATGGGGTTTGCCCACACAAACCCTGGGTAATGGAAATTTGCCGGGTGCTTTAAAATCTGCGCCAAGGGAAGCTAGCTCTTCCTTGATGGCCTCAACCGCCTCTTCCGGCACGTTTATCAACCGTAAATTCTGGGCTGTGGAAAGATACACTCCAAGTTGATATTTCTCGGCCATCTCATGGGCCTTGTCCATTATATCCAGGGGCAGTCGGCCTGCCGGCAGTAACACGGTAATATTCATACTTTTTGAAATCTCCTGATTCATTGCCAATTAAACAACTGTCCGGACGGGATATTTAGCAAATCCCCACAAAGCCGAACATTTAACAGATAACTTTGCATAATAAACATTCAGCCTCTGGCTGTCAACCTGACAGCAAACTTTGCTTTAACCATGATTCTTTTAAAAATTTCCAGGTTTGTCTAAAGAAATTTATAGCCCTTTCATCCCGCACAAGGTAAATAAGTACTTCTAAATAGAAAACACAGTTCAGGGAGGAGTACATAATGGGACATCGCGCCAGCAACCCCCACAGCTCGGGGGATAAAGCAGTCAGGGCTATAGACAGAAAAAGAGAAAAAGAGCGTAGGTTCATGCTTTCAACGGCCTATAAATACGCCGACGATCTGGCAATCAAACTTGTACAGCGTTTGCTTGATACTAAAATAATTGAAACAACATCACACCCCGACATCACCGAAGTCTTTGCCAACCAGCTGCGCGGCCTGCAGGATATGGAAGAATTTGATATCAACTTCAAAACAGCTCCTATCAGGCAGCTCGTGGTAAACCCGAATTTCATGAGCCTCTACTTTACCCAGTACATCATCGAAGACCTGATTAATCACGATAAAATTGACGATGTGTATGGCGATGATGTTGACATCTATAAGGCGGTTGATTCGATACTCGATAAAATTCGTCCCAAAGACCAATAAGCTGCCAGTTGATGAGTTCGCTGCACCCAGACCAGATGCCACTGCTGGTTTTTGCCAATGCCAAGGGTGAAATCCAGGATTTCTCTGAACTTGAAATGGCAGGCCGCAGTGGCTCCTGGTTTTCCAGACCCGAGCTGACCGACCTCATCCCTCTGCCGGAAGGCAGCGACCTCTACGTTCTGCCCCAGCGACTTCCCATTGGTATTGAAAGAGACACTGGCGACCCTGTCCTGCTTGATGCTAACCCCTATGAACCACAAGGCGGAATCCAGGCAGTTGCCGCCTTCATGTCCCCGGCTCATACAGCAACGTTCAGCGCGGCTTACGAAAAAGCCGAAGCCGATGCGCCCCATCTTCCTCTTTTTGCCTACACAGCAGTGGGTTGGTACGATGGCCGTTTCTGGGTATGCGGTTTTCGAAGCGATGCTGATAATCGCCAGGATGCGAAAGGATTTAGCCCTGGACAAATTATCAAAAAAACCAATGCAAAACTCAAAAAATCTCCCAAAAACAGACTGATTCAGCACTTGGGAAAATGCAGTCTCACCTACAGTTGTCCGGCAGCAAAAAACTACTTTCTCGGCCGTTATGAAGCTCCACTGCCCACTTCACCGGCCTGTAACGCCAAGTGTGTAGGCTGCATCTCCCTGCAACCATCCGGCTGCTGCCCTTCCACCCAGGATAGAATTAAATTTGTGCCCAAACCGGCTGAAATTGCTGAAATTGCCATTGCCCACCTGGAAAATGCACCACGCCCCGTGGTCAGTTTCGGACAGGGCTGCGAGGGTGAACCCCTGCTCCAGGCAGACACCATTGAAAAATCCATTCGCCTGATCCGCAAAAAAACGGCCAAGGGCACCATTAACCTTAACACTAATGCCAGCCTGCCCGATGCCGTTGAACGTCTGGCTGCAGCGGGACTTGACTCAATCCGGGTCAGCATAAACAGCGCCCGCAAGGGATGCCACACCCTTTATGTCCGCCCTCAGGGTTATAACTTTAAAAATGTATTGGAATCAATTCTGGTGATGAAAAAGGCAGGGCGTTTTGTTTCGCTGAACTACTTTATTCTGCCGGGATTTACTGATGATCCTGATGAGTTTACCGCTTTATGCGATATTGTTGATCTGTACCGACCCGACCTTATTCAACTGAGAAACCTGAACATGGATCCAGACTGGTATTTTGAGATAATCCAGCACCCGGCCAAAGCAAAACCAATGGGTATGCTAAACTGGCTGGAGGCATTAAAAGCGAGATTCCCGGAACTTCGTTTCGGCTATTTTAATCCGCCACTCCGTGATTTTTAGATAAAGCTGAAAAATCGTCCGGCAAAAAACAACTTCACCACAAAGAACACTTAAAGCGCTCTTTGTGGTGAAAACTCTTCAAGGGAACACAGGGTCCAACTTACATGTCAGTCAAGGTGTTGAGAAAGGCGACAATATCATCGATCTCGCCTGCTGTAAGCCCCATATTGCCCACATCTTTAGTGTTCAGGTTGTCAGAAACCTCCGGTGCGGCCCAACCCGCCCCAGCAACATCCCGGCTGTTATGAAAAGAAACCACCTCATTCAAAGTGGCAAAATAACCATTATGGGAGTATGGAGCTGTCTCGGCAATATTTCTCAGGGTAGGCACCTTGAATTTGCCTTTTTCACTGGTAACAACATACCCTAGCCCCCAGTCATCTCCATCATAAACAGAGCCTGGATCTAACAGCAGTGCATTATTGGTCGGCACACCGATATTCACATACTGGTAGTTGGTAAAAAGAGGTCCGGCAACTCCTGTCACCACCTCAGTTGAATGGCACTGGGAACAATTTTCCTTGAACAGTGCTAATCCGTCCAGTTCCTGTGCTGTTAAGGTTCCGGTATCAAAACGGGAATTAAACGGACTTACTTCCACCGAGCGCTCATAGGCAGCAATTGCCCTGGCAAGATCTTCATAGGCCTTGTCCACATTGTTGAAACTACCGTTACCAAAAACCTTTGTGAAGAGTGAAGCGATATCCGATGCTTCAATACGGGCGATAATTGTCTCCGCATCCGGCATATTCATTTCCACGGGATTAAGAGGAGGCCCCTGGGCCTGCTCTGCCAAAGGATCGCCTAATGTTTCACCGGTTGCTCTTCCATCCCAGAACATTCCCCCTTCCCAGTCACCATCAAGATTTTGGGCTAATATCGGGCTGAAACCGCAATAGGCGGAAGTTGGTGCATTACGTCCTCCCTTGGAAAACAGATCATCTCCCAAAGAAACGAAAGAATTTTCAGGATCCTTGGCATTTGCCGGATCAACAAATCCTGCTGTTTGATGATGACAGGTTGCGCATGACTGGGTGCGGTCCAAAGACAACTCGGTTGAATTGTAAAGCCTTTTTCCGAGCCTTTCCATGTCAGTAAGATCTTTACCAGCGGCAAAAGCGCTGGATACGGCAAATGAGAGAGACAACAGGGCAGCCCATGATAAAATCTTTTTCATTTTTTTCTCCAAATTGATTAGGGTGTGTGAAGTGTTGCCAAATAGCAACTATTTTGATAAAGATTACCACTACCAACTAAGAGCAACAATATGGCATATTGTCGCACCAACTAAAAGTCATGCAAAATCCTTACAGCCCCTATCTTGCCGGAAACATCTGGCCCCATACATTTGGTTACTCTCTGCGACAATCCTATCTGGATAAAAATAATTGCCTACGCCATCGACCCCTCTTTGATCTCGGTAGCGACCCTGAAAAATTCATTATTTACATCGGAGATAACGGTTATTACATTGATGATGAACTGATTGACGCAATCTCGCCCTTTGTGGATGAAGATGCCGGGGATCTTCTGGAAAAACTCCTGTGGCCCTTTGTCAGACATGATATCCGCAGCAAGCTTGATATCTTTGAAAATCGAGGCAGGGTACATATTTCCAAGGTGAGTGCAGAGGAAAAAAAGGCCATTGAGCGTGAAATACATCTTTTTGACCGGCGCAGACTGCATTATCTGTGGTACGGCTCCATTGACCAGAGTGGTTTATACAAGATGCCCGACAAATTATGCCGCAAGCTTCTCTATAAATCACGGGATGAACGAGAGCAATATTTCATAAAAAAAGAGCAGGCCCTGCTTGCTGGTGAGGTTAAGGAGTATCTCTATACTATTTTTAATCTGCAACACTATTTTCAAGAATCATATGCCCTGTTTATGCCCGAGGTCTTGAGCCAGGAAAAATTGGACCGTTATTTTATAGATGAACTGTGCCTGCTTGATAAAGACCTGGCTTTTTGGCAGGGCATGGAACCATCATCCACTTTGCAGCCCTACCTTATCCGCCATCTCATCATGTTTTTCGATTATGAATTTGCCCACAGACAGGCCCAGCAGGATTTTGCCAAACGATTCATGCATGATCACCGAAAATTTCAGTTTCCCAAGAAAGAGGTGGATATGGATCAGATCAGTGAAATTTTCCATGAGTCAGCGGAAACATTGCGCTCCCTGAGCAAAAAAGAGCTGACCAAACTGTACCGAAAAAAAGCCAAAGAGCTGCACCCGGACATTGGTGGTGAACATGAGGAGTTTGTCAGACTTACCGAAGTGTATGAACAGTTGCTAAAAAGAAAATAAGAGGCTATACAAAATCGTTTTTATAGAGTAATAAAAAAACCCATCTTGTACCACGCAGTGGTGTTTTGCGTTTACACAACCATACTCATGTCATTTTCACTTTACGGTCTAAATGACAGACAAAACCAAGAAGATTTGCAAGGAAACAACCATGAAGAAAAAATCAATCCGCCTTTCGGACTGTATAAAGCATTATACCCTGGACCAGGACAAGTTCTGCTCCCCCACCGAAACCGTTGAACGTTTTAAAGAACGACTGAAAGAGCAAAATCTTGATGTCCTAAAAAGTGTTGAACGTATTGACAACGGCCGCCTTGATATACCGGTGTATTTCAGTGTCTGCGGCAAGGATGCCTACGACATCATCGGCACAAAAAAACAGATGGGCAAGGGCAGTACCCCTGAACAATCCAGGGCCAGTGCCTGTATGGAGCTTGCCGAGCGTTTCAGTTTTTTCAGCTTCATGAAAAATTCTGACAATTTTATCTTAGACACCTACGGCAACCTGAAAAACAGCGCCTTTCCGTTGATGCCTCTTGAAAAATTGCTGCAGTCAGTTCACGATGACAATACAGACATTGCCACCCTGGAAAAACTCATCCAGAATATCCCAATCCAGTGGACCTGGGCCACAAACTTGACAACCGGTGAGGATCTCCTGATCCCGTTTTCATGGTTTTACGCCATTAACGAGTTCAATGGCCCCTCTGCCGGCAACACCCTGGAAGAGGCCATCAGCCAGGGCGTCTGCGAAGTTGTGGAGCGTCATGTTTCTGCGGTGGTCAGCCATGACAAAATTGCCACTCCGATAATCGACGCCAGCACATTGCAAGATCCCATTGCCCGGGAACTTATGGCAAAATTTACTAAAAACGGCATTGAAGTCTATTTAAACGACTTTACCCTTGATACCGGAATTCCGACGGTGGCGGCCATGGCCATAGACCGTTCCACCTTTCCGGAAAAAAGTGAAATTGTCTATACCGCAGGCACAACCCCAAACCCGGAAAAGGCGGTTATCAGAGCTCTTACCGAGGTGGCCCAGCTTGCTGGAGATTTCAACTCCAATGCCAACTACGTGGCAAGCGGTTTGCCCAAACCCTTGTCCATGGATGAAGTGACCTACCTCACCGACTCCGGTAAAACCATCACCATTGACCAGATGGCTGATTTTGGCGATGACAATATTCGGGTGGAAGTGGAAAACTGTCTGGGCTGTTTGCAGAAAATAGGCATGGATGTTTTCATGATGAACATCACCCATCCCGGTCTGAACATCCCGGCCATTTACACCATCATCCCGGGAGCCCATTTCAGGGAACGCTCCCGTATCAGCAATGTGGGCCTTTTTGCGGCAAAACTCGTGTCCGAGCAGGACATTGACCCCTTTACCAGGCGCCAGGAACTCGAAGACATGCAGAAAACTCTGCCTGATGCCTACTACCTGGAATTTTATCTTGGCAAAAATCTGCTTGAAACCGGAGAACTGCCAGAGGCGCTTAACCACCTTAGGCGGGCACTGAGCCTAAATCCTGAGGAAGAGGATATTCCCTACATTCACTCATATATTGGAGACGGCTTAAAAACCCTCGGCCAGTACGACGAGGCCATCGCCACTGTTAGCCAGGGTCTTAAGCACGATGAAGAACGCCCGGATATGCATAACATCATGGGGGTCTGCTATTTCAAACTGGACCAGTTTGACAAGGCCATCAGCCATTTTCACCGGGCTGTGGAGCTTGCACCCACTTCAGCCATTGACTACGCTAACCTTGGAGTCAATTACCGAAAAATCAGCAATCCGGGGGAGGCAATTAAGTACTTCGAGCTTGCTCTTTCCATGGATCCGTCAATCGACTTTGCCAGAGAGCAGCTTGCTGAATGCCAGAAGGAGGCTTCCTGACAGAAAATTTCCTCAACCACAAACTGGCTGTTTCTTTCTCCTGCTCAGAGCTCCAAGAGCTGCAAGTCCAGAGCCAAGTAACCAGACAGCGTTTGGGACAGGTACAGTGTTTGAGCCATGAACAACTGCATAAGGTGCAGACATAGTCCAACTAGTATAATATGCGTCCGTGTTCCATAATGTAACAGTGATAGTTTCCGTTAACATTGTTGCATCAACGTAAGGGTCTAATGGAGTAATGAGGAAATTTTGAAACGAACCTGCAAAAATCTTTTTATTTGTAACAGTAGTAGATGCTCCAAATTTTTTTGTATTTCCATTGATGTCGGTAATATCGGCCCATGAGGAAGATTGATCAAGCCACCCCAAGAAATAAGTGTATTGGTCAAAAGACCATGCGCTTGCAGTTGTAGCTGGATCATTCACAGTGTCAAGATTTTTGATACTCAGGAACAAATTTGGAGTTGTTGTTTCTTCATGCCAGTCATAGGTTACAGCGTATCTGCCGTCATCAGTGTAAGCAATTAACTGACTGGCCTGGACAGGTGCATTGTTGCCAACAAAACTTGTCATCATCAAAATTGTGATTAGTAGGACATATTTTTTCATCATTTTTTCCTTTCTCTGTAACGGTTTTTAATTACAATTTCATATCAAACGTATTCCAGTTCAAATACTGGAAATTCTTACACAGTCTTCCAGATAGGCTCTTCTGTCTCAGCACGCAAAAAAGGAGGCAAATATCTGCCTCCTTTTTTACAAAATGAAAAAAAGCTACATGAAAAAATTGGATTTAACTTGCGGCCTGCAGTATTTGTACAATTTTTTCATTCCCCTTGTCCGCAGCCCATGTTTTCGCTGTTTTCCCTTTATTATCAGTATCTGTGACGGTTGCGCCATGATCGATAAGGAAACGGACAATGTCTTCGTGACCAGCCCAGGATGCACACATCAGTGCTGTGGTGCCACGTTTGGCTTTGAAGTTGACATCAGCTCCGGCCCCCACCAGAACCTTGACAACTTCAGGAAGCCCTTGACTTGCAGAAAGTGAAAGAGCTGTCATTCCACGGCTATCAGCTACGTTTACCTCTGCTTCCGATTTTAGAAGAATTTTTACTGTTTCAGCATGTCCACCGCCAGCCGCATACATCAAGGCAGTCCTACCCGGCTTATTCTGTAAATTGATGTCTGCCCCATGCTCCAGTAAAATTTTCACTACCTGGCTGTGCCCCTGACCTGCAGCACTCATCAGCGAACTGACATTGCCGCTGTTTACCGAGTTAATTTTTGCTCCGTGCTTAAGAAGCGCTTTCACACTATCAGCATCACCACGCTTGGCTGAACTCATCAGGGCCGTCATTTCTCCCATGAAGCGTGACTCCGGGTTCGCTCCATGTTCAAGCAGCAGCTCAACGGTTTCACTATGCATTCCTAAAACAGCACAGAGAAGGGGCGTTAAACCGTCTATGTTTTTCGTATTTACCTTCACCTTGTGTTCTAGTAGGACTTTTGCTGCATCGTCCAGGCCTTTTCTGGCCATAAACATCAGCACACTGTTGCCATTCTTATCCGTGGTGTGGATGTCTGCCCCGGCATTTATAAGAAGCTCAGCAATCGGACCTCCGCCTTTTTTGGTCAGGAACATGATTGCCGTGGCACCGCTTTCTGCTTTGGCACGGACATCAACCCTATTTTTGATGAGCATTTCTACAATATCAGTATTGCCGTTTTTAACTGCCCACATCAGTGCTGTTATCCCTTCTGCATCTCTTACGTGGGGACTGGCCCTGTTTTGCAGAAGTAATTCCACCACATCTTTTTGATCGCTACGGACAGCCTCCAGAAGCAGGGTCATATCATCAAGAAAACGGACATTCAAATCGCTTCCGGCTTTTATCAGCACATCCATAATTTCCAGGTTACTGTTGACAGTTGCCATTCTGAGTGCAGTGTGACCTTTGCTGTTTTGGGCATTGACCTCTGCTTTATAATCCAGCAGCTTTGAAACAGCTTTTGTGTGGCTATTGCCGGCTGCCAGCATCAAGGCTGTAGTGCCAAGCATTACTGGTGTTTAAACTACAGCATTAACGGCAGCATTCTTTTCA
>PJEL010002289.1_pt1 | contig 17859 bp, 17 predicted proteins | sample 1853271 | NCBI WGS metagenome assembly PJEL01 (sample SAMN08108733, study PRJNA415343) | Invertebrate metagenome, whole genome shotgun sequencing project. | host: Globobulimina | place: Sweden: Gullmar Fjord | collected 2015-08
GCGTTCAAAACTACAACTCGGACTCGTATTCGGAATTTCTGTCGCCACGGCCGTGCTTGAATCCTGGATTCTCATTGAAGCGCTGATCGTCAACATGCACGTTCTTAACTTTTTCTTGCTGATCGGTCTGCCGAACATCGCATGGGCCGTCGTTTTGGTGCTTTTGGTCATCGTTCTTGTGGTGGGATTCGTGGAAAAAAGGAACGATCCGGCGAAAGTTTGAGTCGACCTCTACTGCAGGTATCGCTACACTCCCCCGATGTCAGAAGCATTTGATCGTCTCGTTAACATCATGGACCGCCTGCGAGCGCCCGACGGCTGTCCGTGGGATCAAGAACAAACTCTCTCAAGCCTCAGCGGGTACCTGCTTGAAGAGGCGTATGAGACCGTCGATGCCGTCAACGGCGGAGATCCTCAACAACTGTGCGAAGAACTCGGAGATCTTTTACTGCAGATCATCTTTATGGCCAAGATCGGCAGTGAGAGTTCTTCTTTCAACGCCGATGATGTCTGTGATGGCATCAGCGAGAAAATGATCAGGCGCCATCCCCACGTCTTCGCCGAAACAACCGTCGAAGACTCGCGCGACGTCGTGCAACGCTGGGAAAAGATCAAACAACAAGAAAAGGGAGACAAGCGCAGATCAGCTCTCGATGGCGTTCCGGCCTCTATGCCTGGTTTGCTCAAGGCGTATCGCATGACCCAAAAAGCAGCGGCTTGTGGCTTCGATTGGCAGCGGCCCGCTGATGTAATGAGTAAATTACGCGAAGAAGTTGACGAGATCGAGGCCGAGATCCGTTCAGACGATCATGATCGCATAGATCGAATTCGCCAAGAGATGGGCGACATCCTCTTTGTCATGGCGAATCTTGCCCGCCACCTCGGCGTCGAACCAGAAACCGCCCTGCAAGGAACCAATTCAAAGTTCCGGCGCCGCTTTAGCGACATGGAAAAGACGGCTGAGACTTCAGGATCACAGCTCTCGGAGATGAGCCTCGAAGAACTCGATCGTTTATGGGACCAAGCCAAAACGAGGGAGTGAGGGGCGGTTCTCATGTTTGTTGATACGAGGCTGTTGCGCTGCGAGAAAATCGTTCTATTTCAATGAGAAGTATCGCACTGGGAAACGCATTACCCCAGAGTTTCATGTCCCAAAATTGGCGATGAGCCACTGAGGCGTCGAATCTGGAAAATGAACCGCCAAGACGCGAAGACCGCAAAGGTTGTCTTTTCAACATTTAACGAAGATCTTCGCGATCTTTGCGTCTTGGCGGTTTTCCAATACTGACGCTCTTGGTCGGTAAACAAATCAATGTACAGTGCCACAACCTCGATACACCGATGCATTGACGTCATCGCAGCAATTACCCATATTCGATATATGAGAACCACGTTGAACCTTGCCGATGATATCTACTGGGCAGCCAAAACTCTGGCTGAGGAATCAGGAAAAACGTTGAGCGAGATCATCTCGGAACTTGTGCGCAAAGCCCTGAAACCGTCGCCAGAACAGAACTTTCGTGAAGGTCTGCCGACCTTCGGAATTTCACCGAATGCTGAGATCATTCCGGGTGCGCGAGTCACCGAATTGCTTGCTGAAGAAGACATTGAATGAAGGGTGATCTGCTCGACATCAAGATCCGCTCCTCGTAGTCAACAGCACCCCGATCCAGGCAGCAACTCCATAGACAGTGACAAAAACGAGTGCCCAGATATGGGCAGAAATGCCACTCGCGGCGGCCTGTTCAAGGGGATAGCCCAAAGCGGTGAACGCTGCGGTCCAACCGGCTTCGAGCGTTCCGATATTCGCGATCAGATTGATCGGTAGAATATTTGCCAACGAAGCAAGAGCCGAACCGGCGCTAACCTTGATGAGTTCCCACTCGAGGCCCATCGCCCGTAAGAGCAACCACGTCATCAACCATACTGACATCCACATCATGAACGATGCAGCGGCGGCCGCACACCAGCGAAGGGGATGCGCGCGGGAATCAGAGAGCGCCTCAGCCATTCGATGCACCCGCGCCGAGATTCGTTCCCATGATTCTCCATGGCGAGCAATACCGCTGACGAAACGATCAACAATCTTAATAACGCGCGGCAGAAGAATCGCGGGAATCAACAAGAGCAGAGCGCCAGCAAGCGCCAACGGAGCATCGAAGCCCCAAATCACAATGATGCCCATTGCCGCCCATACACCAAGTGCTGCAAGATCAAGCAGACGGGCAGCGACCAAGGTCGTCAGACCCCGAAGCTTTTCCCAATCGGCGAGCCGATGCAGCAACAGCGGCAAAGCAAACTCACCAATCCGGGCGGGGATGAACATTGCCGCGATCTGGGCGGCCGCTGCGATCCATGCAGCCTTCAAAATGCCAAGCCGCTTCGCCGGCAACAAGAAAACCAGGCGAAGACCACGAAATACGATCGTCAAACCCGCAACGAGACCGGCGGCACATACGAGATCCGGACGGCTCGCACCAAGCAATTGGCGGATCAAGTCAAATCCAGCAGCTCGAAACACTACAACCAGGAGCACGAGAGCAATTCCTGCCCCCGTCAAGCGTAATAGTGTCCCCTTAGCCCGCATTTCTTACCATCGTTCTACTGCGGCCGACGATGCACCATGCCCAGTGGTGTTTTCTCGCATCGGGATGCTCGACGAGCCCACGCCAGTCCCCTTCGGGGCCTCACGCCTTTGGCGTAGCCGCCCGTTCGGGCGAGGCGCGAGGTCCGTACTGCAGAGTACGACTCCGCGTCCCTCAGGTCGAAAACCACACTGGACATGGCACCTCGCCGCCCTCGCTACGAAAGTTGGTGACAAGTGCGGGCTAGTTATGACTTTGGTCCCTCTGAGCCGCGGCGTGCAAGATCCACAGCCTCCTCCAGCAGCATGCGGTTGACAGCAATGAGATCAGCGACGATACCAACAACCCAGGTCTGTACTCCAACAAAAATCAGGATCACGGCAAGGATCAAAGATTGAAGGTGGCCAGCCGGTGAGTGGTTCGAAAAGTAGAAATACGCAAACCGTACCAAAAGTGCCAATCCAATACCGACCGGCAACGCACCAAGACGCAAAAAAAGCCGCAGCGGGTTGTACAATACGACGATGCGGGCAATGCTTTCTAACGAGTGCATGATGTAGGTGAAATTGTTCTTGAACAAACGTGAAGGACGCTGCACTCCAGGCACCACCCGGATCGGCACCGAAACCACCTTCAACCCGGCCTCACCAGCTTGAAGAATCGTCTCGAGCGTATAGGTGAATCGTGTAAAAACGTGGAGTTTCAACGCCGCTGAGCGGGAAATCGCTCGAAAACCCGAGGTTGCATCCTTAACCGACGTCGAAGAAATACGCCGCACCACCCAGCTACCGATTTTTTGCAGAAGTTTTTTAGTTGCGGAAAAGTGATCAAGAGTCTCAACCTGGCGATCACCGATGACCATCTGCGCTTCACCAGCAATGATCGGACGTACCAGCTCCGGAATATCACGGGCATCATACTGACCATCAGCATCGGTATTGACGATCACATCAGCGCCACGTTCAACCGCAGCCTTGATACCCGTTGCGAAAGTCACCGCAAGGCCACGATGCACCGGTAACCTGACAACCTTCGCACCAAAGTCTTGCGCTACCTCAACTGTGCGATCGGTCGAACCATCATCAACAACCTGAACCTCAACCTCGTCAAATCCCTCGACCTCGCGAGGCAAAGCATCAAGGGCATGAGGCAGGTGCTCCTCCTCATTCCACGCCGGTATTTGAATCACCAATTTCATCGTTTCAATCCTCGCAGGCCAAGGTAGCATAATACCTCCAGCGATGGTGATCCCAAGCGCGGAGTCCTGCCGTGTTTCTCACACGGCGCTCGCCTTGTGAAGCGCGCTTCCCGAAAGTTCGCTGGCACCGCTTCGCGGCTGGCGTCTCTCCGCCTTCGGCTCCGAGGTGCCCCCTTAGACATTCGGCGGCCCCGACGCGTCGAAAATGACGTGGCGCTCGTTCCGCAGAATGTCAAAAGTGGCACGCCCGCCCGACGCGCACCAAGACGGTGGCGCTCTGCGCGCTTGAATTTCCATCGCGCTCCCGATATGAACGCGAGATTCGAGTCCGCGGAAAGCGCGGCGCAACACCTAGACTATCGCCGCACGTCACATTTCGATATCCTGAGGTCGTCATGACAGAGAATCAACTTGATTTTCGTGATCGCAGTGTTTGGTTGTTGGTTTTCGGCATTGTCGAAATCCTGATTGGGATTCTCTGCGCACTCTTCGCTCTTTTGACGACAATTCTGACGGTAATGACCATACTGACGCCCCCAGCCCAGAATCCGCAGGCGCTCAGCTTCGGGCTCAGCCCCCGCGCGGCATTCCCGAGTCTTTCGTTGTACGCTCTGCTCGGCCTGGTCTTCATAGCCCTCGGCATCGGATCGATTCGCGCTCGTTCCTGGGCCCGCAAGTGGTCATTGTCCATCGCCTGGATCTGGTTATTCACCGGTTTGTCATCAATTTTGCTAATGGCCTTCGTTTGGCCGAGTCTCATCGATGTGACAAGCTCAATGTCTGGTCTGCCAATGTCCTGGGTGACGATGATTCTCCTCATCGGTTTTCTTCTCACGGCCGCGACTCAAGTTGTGCTTCCTGGTTTCTTCATCCTTTTTTACCGCAGCGCTGATGTCATCGCGACGATCAAGGCCCGCAACGGTGATTTAAGCGAAAGCGACCAGCCAACTCACGTACTCTCGCTGTGCCTCGTTTATCTTCTGTTCGCGTATTCGGCGCTCCTGATTCCGGTTTATGGCATCAAGGTCCCATTCTTCGGTATGGCCCTGACCAGCTGGCCGGCGCTGCTTGTTATTACGCTCAGTTTCGGGATCTATCTCTGGCTCGCCTGGGCCTGCCTCAAGAGTCCGAGATTCGTTTTTCCTCTCGGTATGGGGACATCGATCTTCGCTATGATCGCAACGACAAGCACCTTCTATCTCCGGCCTATTGGCGAATTTTTCGAATCAATGCCCCTCAGCGAAGAAGAAATCGTCTTCCTGCAAAGCGTGACTGATTTCGACCGGTCATATGCGGTGTGGATTTCGATTGCGACCTGGTTAAGCCTGATCGCGTACCAAGTCTTCACCAGAAAACTCTTTGAGGTCCCGAGTGAATAACGGCGGTTGTTTGCGCCTAGGTCTCGCAGCGTTGAGCCTTGTTGTGACACTTCCTTTGACGACGATTCAAACCATCGTCCGCCGGTGGCGGCGAGGATCGGACTGCCTCGTAACAGTGAAGAGACGCTTGGACCGCGAAAACGATACCCTTCGCTTCGAACTTGATATCGACGTGCCCCTCGACCAGGAACTCGTCGCACGACGCGAAATTGTCGACTGCTTGGTTCGTTTGGCCGAGTCGCTGAGCGCAGGTGATGAACATTATCACCTCGCCTTTCGCGAAGCCGGAGAATCAGAGCCACACCTCATTCCGCTTGGGCCTCTGATCCAGACATTTGGTGAACGGCTTATCCATACTCTCGGGCGCGCTTCCCTTGAACGGCGAACGTGCTTGTGGCTCTGTGCGGATCGCCGGCGGGCGATCGTTGATCTGATCGACCCCATCAACTTTGATCCAGAATCATCCGAAGCAGACGAGGCCGTGATGGTTGATCCTGCGGTCAACTGGCTCGTATTGACCTCGTTTGCGCGACGTTCAGTCAACATTCTGCAGCGCACGGTCGTCGTTCTGCCAGCCCCGGCAGACGCGACAATGACGGCTCTAATCACAAGAATCAAGAATCGGCTTGCCGCACCGCGGTAAATGTGATGGAATCACACTCCGCCGAAGGCGGAAAGGGGAAGTTATGGACATCGGATTGGTCAAAGATCGCAGGCCCTTCGAACACCGGATCGGTTTAACACCAGGCGGCGTCAATACGCTGACAAGCCAAGGACATAGGGTGTACATCGAAAGTGATGCCGGAATCGAAGCTGGATTCACAAACGAAGAGTATCGTGTCGTCGGTGCAGAAATCGCGTACTCCGAAGAAGAGGTCTTGCTGCGAACGCAAATGATCGTTCGGGTTTCCCCCCCACAAGCGGCCGACTACGGAGCATTTCAGCCCGGCCAGGTCGTGATCTCATCCTGGCATCTCGCCCTCGCGAGCCAAGAAGGTTTCAATCAAATCCTTGATCGAAAGATTACGACTGTCGGCTTCGAGATTATCGAAGAAGACGACGGCCACGCCCCTGTGCTTGAAGCGATGGGTGAAATCGCCGGCCGGATTGCGGTCATCATCGGTTCGGGCCTGCTGCTCAACGAGTTTGGTGGCAAAGGCCTACTGATCGGCGGCGCCCCAGGTATTCCACCGGCTTCGTTGTGCATTGTCGGCGCCGGCAAGTTGGGCATCGCCGCAACCAGAGCCGCTCGCGGCATCAACGCCCACGTCGTTGTACTCGACCGGGACGTCAACGCTCTCAGGCGGCTTCAATCCCAGGTCGGAACTGATGTACCGACAATGGTCGCGACCCCTCTCAACCTAAAAAAAGCAATGGCCTTTTCCGACCTTTGTATATTTTCGGTCTCGGTACACGGCGAAAAGGCGCCTATTCTTGTCACTCGGGACATGCTCAGGCTGATGAAACCAAGATCGATCATTATGGATCTCTCGATTGATCAAGGAGGATGTTGCGAAACCTCCCACCCAACCGATTTTTCGAATCCGACCTTCACGGTCGACGACATTATCCATTTCTGCGTTCCCAATTTGCCGTCAACCGCATCACGCGCCTCAACCCGCTCGTTGACCAACGCGATTCTTCCCTACGTCGTTGATATCGCAAACAAAGGATTCGACAAAGCTGTTCGTTCGAGTCACGCTATCAACCGGGGAACTTATACCTTTAATGGGACCTGCCCGCGCAAAGGTCTCGCCACGACATTCGGCGTACCATACGAACCGATCGCGGCCGAGTAAGGAGACGTCATGAAGTGGATTGATATATACCGCAGCCGGGTAACCACGGCTGATGAAGCCGTCAAGGACATTCGGTCGGGGGACCGGGTCTGGATTCATCCCGGATGCAATACCCCGGCCCTCCTGATCAACGCAATGGTCGAGCGAGCCCCGGAACTTGAAAACGTCGAAGTCGTACACATTTTGACACTGGCCCCAGCGCCTTATGCCGATCCGGGCATGGAAGGCCATTTCCGGCATCGTGCCCTGTTTACCGGTTCAAATGTTCGGGAAGCTGTCAACGAAGGACGTGCCGACTTCGTGCCGATTCATCTGCACGAAGTCGCTGGTTTGTTGACTTCGGGTCACCTCCCCGTCGATGTCGCTCTGGTTCATCTCTCGCCTCCCGATGAACACGGTTTTTGCTCATACGGCGTCGGCGTTGACGCGACCAAAGCGGCCGCCGAGAATGCCAGGACGACGATCGCTATGGTCAACCAACAGATGCCGAGATCTCTTGGTGACTCTTTTGTACACGTCTCAAAACTCACCCATGTGATCGAAGTCGACCAACCTTTGATCGAACATGCAATGGCGCCAAATATCTCCGATGTTTCGCGCAAGATCGGCAAGCTGATCGCGTCCATGATTGAAGACGGCGCAACCCTGCAGATGGGCATCGGCGAGATTCCTGACGCCGTGCTGCTTTGTCTCAACGACAAGAAGAATCTCGGCGTGCATACCGAAATGTTTTCTGATGGACTCGTTGACCTCTTCGAAGCCGGCGTCGTCACCAACGAGAAGAAATCCTTGCACCGCGGAAAAATCGTCGCTTCTTTTGTTATTGGCAGCCGTATCGCCTTCGATTTTGTTGATAACAACCCCTTTATGGAATTTCACCCCAACGAGTACGTCAACGATCCATTCATTGTCGCCCGCAACGACAAAATGGTGGCGATCAACTCGGCGATTTCAGTGGACCTCACCGGTCAAGTCTGCGCCGATTCGATCGGAACGAGGGTGTACTCCGGTTTCGGCGGCCAGCTCGATTTCATCCGTGGCGCCGCCCGCTCCAAAGGAGGCGTGCCGATCATCGCTTTACCGGCAACCGCTCGCAGTGGATCGGTATCACGATTGGTCAATACGCTGACCCTCGGCTCGGGCGTCGTCACGACGCGAGCCGATGTGCATTATGTTGTCACCGAGTACGGCATTGCCAATCTCTACGGCCGCAGCCTGCGCGAAAGAGCCAGAGCACTGATCGATATCGCCCATCCCGATTTCCGCGAAGAGTTGGAGAAACAGGCCGCGGAGCGCAAGCTGATACCGTAATTTGGCGGAGCGGAATCTGGAAATTGGTGACGCGGGGCACGGCGTCTCGGAAGCGCGGTGCCAAGTATGCTCCGTATTTCAGCACGGCGCTCCCGTAAAGAAGCGCGCTTCCACCAGCGAGCGCCGTGCCGAAAAACGGAAGAGCCGTGCTGAAAAACGCCGGCGCTGCGTGTTCCCCATCACCCGCGCCGCGGCCGGCGACTGGCAATCGCTCCCTGAGAACCCCATAATGAGGAAGTGTGACTATCAATCATCGACTGGAGGGCACCGCAATGGCCAACTTCGAAACCAAGAGACGAAGGTTACTGACAATTGCAGCCGGAATTCTCTTCACTGGCTGCTTTTTTACGTCGGTTTGGGCAAGCGAATCAGCAAGAATTGATTTTCGCACTGGAGATCCAATCGGTGGTGAATCTCGTGCATATCCGTCGGATCCGAACTCGGATATCCCGTGGTCGGGTGGTACGAGCGGGGTTTCCGATATTCAGAGTGCGTTCAATAACGGCCGGACAAACGAGAACTCTCAGCTTAGCACCTCAGTGCCAATGATGACGTTGCCTTCACAAGGTGAATGGGATGGTCTGACAGACAGTGAGAAGGCGTTCTGGCTCGTCAACCGTGAACGTATCGATCGTGGGGTTCTCCCATTACACGGCGTCGAGGCCAACGTTGAAAGCGTCGCTGATTACTACGCGAATTACCTCTTGGACAACGATGCTTGGGGACATTTCGAAGACGGCAACAGTCCGCCAGACCGATTGAATACAAACCCCGCTATCAACGCCTGTCATGACTTTTTGAGTGTTTCCGAAAACCTCGCGGTATTCGTCACCTCCGGATCAAGCATTCCTCTTCCAATAGAGCGCTCGGTATATGGATGGATGTACGAAGACGCGGGTTCTAGCTGGGGGCACCGGCATGCGATCTTGTGGTATCCGTACACCGACAACAGCGGCACGGTCGGTATGGAAGGCTTCTTCGGTATCGGCCGCGCCAATGGCGGGCCCTACCAAGGGCCATTCTCATCGCCATGGCCTTTTGCCGAGATGATCGTGATGAATGTTTTCGACCCCTGCCCGTCCTGGGATTATGGTAGCGACGAAATCTTCAGCGACGGTTTCGAAGGCGGCACTACCTCTCAGTGGAGCGACAGCCTCCCCTAACAGCCCCTTAGCTCTCCTGTTTGATCGTATACAGCGTCTGGGTTGGGAACGCGAATTCGAGGCCTGCTTCGTTGAAACGCTTGAGGATCTCGAGGTTGATCGTGGTCTGGGTAGCGACGATATCTGCGCCCTTCGTGATGTAGTAGATCAGCAGAATATTCATGGCGAAATCACCGAAGGCATTGAAACCGATGATGACCTTTTCTTCGAGGCCTTCGGCTGCAGCGGTGATTTCTTTGAGAATCACCATCGCCTGCTCCATGCCTTCGGGCGTCGTATCGTAGGTTAAGCCAAGGTTGAGGACAACCTTGCGCGAAGGTTCGACTGAGACATTTTCGACCGAGTTATCCGAGAAGGTCGCATTAGGAATAGTGACGAGCGTTCCAGCGAGGGTGCGCAAGCGTGTACTACGAATACCAATCTCTTCGACGGTGCCGTCGAAGCCATCAACCTTGACCCGGTCTTTGAGGCTGAAAGGCCGGTCGGTGAAAATGGTGAATCCTCCGAAGATATTGGACACCGTATCTTTGGCCGCCATGGCGAGAGCGAGACCACCAATACCGAGGCCAGCAATCACCGCCCCGACTTCGTATCCCGCGTTGTTGAGGGCGACGATGACACCGAGGGCCCAGACTGCTGATTTCACACCCTTACGTACAATCGGCAAGAGCTGGTCGTCAAGATCATTCTCGGATTTTTCCGCCAGCGGCGCCAAATAGTGGGTAAAGAGCGACTCGAAGAGCCGCGCGAAGAGCCAGGTGATCGAAAGTACGATGAGGAACTGCAGTGAGTTGGCTATCCACGTCTCAACGCGTTCGGGCAGGATCAGAAGCGAGAGACCGTACCAGATACCTGCAACAGTGAGGGCAAATACGATCGGTTCCTCGATCATGTCGAGGATGATGTCGTCGAGTTTGGTCTCGCTCTTGCTCGTTGCTTTTCGCAAGATACCGCCACAGACCCAGTAGAGAATCTTGCCGACAACCAGCGCTCCTACAATGACCATCAGCGCAGTCGCCCAGGCGCCGACAGTATTCCCGTAAAACGTCGTATTGAAGAATTCAGGCATGATGATACTTACCTTTCATTACGGCCGATCGGACAGGCCTTGAGACAATAGAAACAACCGGCAATAGTGCCAACCCCGTGGACCAGGGCTCGATGGATCCTCGAAAAATCAAAATTTCGAATAATCTTGTTACGCTCGATAGGATTGACCTCGTTCACGATTTCGGAAACCAGCCTCTGGGCCGCGGCAACCCCATGCGGCATCGCATAAGGAATACATTTCCCCTTCTTGATCGTCCGCCGGCCACGCTCGATCGCCCCCGAAGGACACGCATTAATGCACTCGTTACAGTGCTCACCGCAAGGATCCCAACCCTCAATCTTGGGGTCAGACTCGAGTTCAAGATCAGTGAGAATGGTATTAAAATAGACTCGTGGACCATATTCGGGCGTAATGCAATAGGTCGGCACACCTATGACACCAAGACCAGCCTCGACGGCAATGTGGCGGTGAGAGAGTTCACCAAAAATGCTCTGGTTGGTCCAGTCGGGGTCAACCATTGTACCGTTTGACAGAGGCAAGGCCCGCGCACCGCGCCGTTCGAGAAAATGGGCAAGATCCATCGCCCGTCGATTGAGAGTCTCGTTGGTGCGCCAAGCAACCCAGCGGGTATTCTGCACACTGTCGCTAGTACCAACATCAATTGCGCCGTCAAGCAGGCGCTGACCGATCGAAATCGCCGTTTTTGCTGCCGGCCACAGACGACCTGGCGTGAACTGGGTTGGAATCACTCGATCGAGGTGTTCGGTCGAAACAAAACCGACGAGGTCGATATCACGCTCACGAACGAATGCCCGGATCGAATCCTTCATGCAATACCATTCTCCACCAGAGCCCGCAAAGCCTGCCGGTCAATCTTGCCATTGCTCAGCAAAGGAAGGCTCTGCAAAACCCGAATCGTCCTTGGTACCTTAAAAGCCGCGAGTTGGCGCCCGAGTTCAGCGCGAAGCCGCCCCTCAAGTTCTTTCTTGTGACCCTCCCCACACGCGAAGAGTGCAATGGCATTTTCATTGAATCTATCGTAAGCGATAGCGACTGCACTGTCGACAAAACCCGAGTTTTCGATCACCTGAATGATTTCGTTGGTCGAAAAACGCTTTCCCCCGACCTTCACGATCGAATCGGCCCGCCCGAGTAGCGTCATCGAACCGTCTTCACCGATCTTTGCGAGATCGTCGGTTACGGTCCACTGCCCGGGTCGTTCTTGCCAAGGAGAAAACACCATGAGCCGGCTATCCTCGTCGCGGGTGCGCCACGTCATTCCGGGAAAAGGCTGCCACGGTCCAAAACCGAAGCGTTTTCCAACTCCACCGGTTTCAGTCGAGCCGTAGATCTGGCAGATCTCGTGACCGGCGAGCCGCTGAAAATCGTCGGCAATCTGAGGACTCATCGGCGCCCCCGACGAGATGAAGAGTGCCGTGGGGAGAGGCTCATCGATGATATTTGCGAGAAAACGATAATGCGAAGGAACACCAATCACAAGATCGGGTTTTTCGTTCTTGATATGAGATAACCAACTTGCAGGTAGAGTGTTGTGCAGATAACTCGTTGATCCACCATCAAACATTGGTAGAACAAATCCGTAGACATTTCCGAGAATATGGAAAGGCGGAACCATGCTCATGACTTTGAGCTTCGAAGCACAACCGAGCCAACTAATTTCCTGCTCCAACTGGCGAAAGAGCTGATACCCACGTTTGTTGACAATCTTGGGTTCGCCCGTTGAGCCTGAGGTCAAAAACTTGGCCGCTACCCGGTCATTCGCCGGCCAACATGGACGAAGCGCCACATCTGCAACAGAATCGACGACCCGAACCTTCTGCAATAATGAGGACGACCTATCGGCCATAACCGTTATCTGCGGATAGGTTTCGGAAACCGAAGAATGTTCCTGCTTCAAGCTCGGATCGAGGATCAGAGGCTCGAGCCCCTCGGCCCACAATGCGAGCATACCGGCAATAATGAACGAAGCTGAAGACGAAAGGATGCCGACTACTTCACCCGAATCGCCGGGTATCGCCCGCCTAATTGCCTCGGCCCGCTTCAGCAGTTCAGATACCTGCCACGTCTCGGACTCTTCACCGAGGAAGACCTCACGACAGCCCACAAAAGGGCTTTCGGGGCGTCGCAGGGACAGCACATCGTCCGCACTCATCGATCAGGAATCACCACGACCTGACCTGGATAGATCGTGCTGCGGCTAGTCATGCCATTGGACCGCAATAGGGCTGCTAACGAAACACTATGAGCCGTAGCAATTTTGCCCAAGGTATCTCCCTTTTTGACTTCGTAGCGCCGCAGATTGCCCCGCGAACCCGGACGTACAACGAGTTTTTGGCCCGGTTTGATCAGATTTGAGCTGAGATTATTGTCCTGTTTAAGCCTCGCGACAGTCGAATTGTAGCGACTCGCGATGGAATACAACGACTCACCACGGCGCACGGTGTGAGTGCCCTCAGCGGCATCAAAACTCGCAGCCGGCGATATCTTTGCCGCTCTACCAGTGCGAGTCGGAATCTTGAGTCTTTGTCCGGGCCAGATTCGATGCGCCGAACGGATGCGATTCACTCGCATGATCGAAGAGACGCTTGTTCCGTAACGCCTGGAGATACCTCCAAGAGTTTCGCCTTTGCGAACCCGATGGGTCACGTATTGAGGGGTTGGGGGACTCCAGATCGGCACTGCCGCGATCGTTTCTTGCACAGTTTGGCCTTGCCCTTCGGGAATCCGCAGAGCATATTCACGATTCGGCGTCGCTTTGTGCCTGAGGGCCGGGTTCAAACCATACATGGTTCCCGCTGAAAGGCCGAGACCGCTGTCGAGCTTTGAGAGCTGAACGCTGCGGTTGACCGTAACCTTCTCGGTCGGAGGAAGCGGCAGGTCGGGCTCGGGAAGCGTCATGCCGTATGCTGAAGGATTTTCGATGATCATCAGCGTAGCGTAGAGCCTCGGAACATATCGCCGCGTTTCTCGAGGCAGGAGATTGTAAAGGTCCCAGAAATCGAGGAATTCACCGGGATTGCTTCGCTGCAATCTGAGCACCCGTCCTTCACCACAGTTATAAGCGGCAAGAGCCTTCGGCCAATCACCGAACAAACGGTGCAATTCTGTGAGATACGCAATCGCCCCATCGGTCGATTCTTCAGGATCGATCCTCTCATCCATCCACGTATCGCGGGCCAGCCCGTAGCGCAGGCCGGTCGACGAAATGAATTGCCACAAGCCAAGCGCGCTGGCCCGCGACAAAGCACGAACCTTAAAACCACTCTCAACCAGAGGGAGCCATGTCAACTGGCTCGGCAATCCCGCTTCTTCGAATTTTTTCAACATCATTGGCCGATACCGGCCCGAGCGCTTGTACGAGTCCATGAAAAACTGGCGCTCGCCGTTGGTGAATGTTTTGATTTCCCGCTTCACGTGCTCGTTTTCGACGATTTGCATCTCGAGATCCCACGAAACGACTGCATCCTGGGCGACGGTACGCTGTGAATCGTAGGTCTGGACGATGAGATCAGCGACCATCACGCGAATGTCTTCTTTAGCCTGGAGATAGCTCGTATCACCGCCGTTGGGTAAATCGAGCATCAGCTCATAGGCGCGATCAAGTGTCGCAATAGCATCCTCCATCTCGCCTTGGTCGAGAAACTCCGAAGCTGACTGACAAAGATCAAGAGCTTCCCGCTGCACCTCGGCTGGATCGCGGATTTCGAGCACTTCGATCTCGTCAACCCGATCGGCCTCGATCAGTTCATCTTGAGTCATATCAGTCGGTTGAGGTTCTTCCGGTACTTCAACGACTTCGGGTTCAACAAGAAGCTCGGACGGCTGAGATTCAACGGTCTCGGTCTCGACATCAGCCTTCGGCCCGGCCGAAAAGCAGCCCAATACAACAACGGCGACCACGGCCACCGCTAATTTTCTAAACTTCACCTGGAAATTCCTCCTCAACCGCATGCAACTCCCAACCGTTTTTTACGGCGAGCGCAGCTGGCGTTAGCAAATGATAACCGAATACGAAGGATTCTGGCGAATTGCCTGCAAATTGCCTCATTTGGCCATCTCCTGCTCACAGACCCTCTCCATCATTGTTCATAGAGGGATTCAATGCACCCTCAGAAAAGGGAGGAATATCGCCATGTTACGACCAAGAATGATCCTCTTCATCGCTGTAGGGTTGCTCATGACAGCGGCCTCAATCGTGCTTCGTTACCACGTTGCTCATCAGCCCGATCAGCCCAATCGACTCCAGGCCCATCAACCCATCGAAAAACCGCAGCCGATCATCGTCCAGCCGCTTCAAGCTATGCCGGCTATCAATCACGAGGAGAGCACCGTCGAGGCGATTGTGCCGGAATCCAACGAATATAATCTTGGCGACAGTGTTGTGCGCACTCTCGTCGAAGAACTCTCTTCACATCCACGATTTGCCGCCTGGCTCGTCACCGACGATCTGATGCACCGTTTTGTGCAGTCGGTCAACCTTGTCGCTGGCGGCTACAGCCCTCGAGATGAACTCTCTTTTCTCGGCCCCCAACAGCCCTTTGTTGTTGATCGAGAAGGCGAACAATTGGTGATCACTTACGGCAGCTTTCACCGTTTTGACCTCGTCGCAGAAGTTTTTGAATCCGTCAACACCCAAAGTGCAGCAAAACTCTACGCTCAACTCGCTCCATTAGCCCGGGAAACGCATAAAGAGGTTTCCTGGTTTGCGCCAGAATTTGATGTGCGGCTTGCCGAAGCAATCGATCACCTGATCGAAACACCGATTCCCAGCACTGCGATGACGGTCGAACGAGGCGCCGTAACCTACGCCTTTGCTGACCCATCACTCGAGGCCTTGACTCCGGCTCAGAAGCAACTCCTTCGCATGGGACCGCATAACGCTCGACGAATTCAGGGAAAACTCTTGGAAATCAGAGATGCTCTCGGATTCGGCTCGCCAGCGCCCTCACAGATCGCTGCCAATCTGAGTCTTGAAGAGAAAGAACCTCAGAGGCCCAAATCCTACGAGATCGCTCAGTTTTTCGAAGGCATGACGGCAGCGCCCTAACTCGCATTTCTCACCAACTCTCGTCGCGAGGGACGTGAGGTGCCTTTTCCAGCTGGGTTTTTCTCGATTTGAACGACAAGTCGTGGTCTGCACTACGTAGGGACCTCGCGCACCGCCCAGATGGGTGGTCCCACCGAAGGTGGGACGCCCCGAAGGGGTCAGCGTGGGCAATCGGAGGGCAAATTGAGAAAGGCACGGCAGGGGATGGCGCATCGCGGTCCGCAGCAGATAGTTGGTGAGAAGCGTGGGTTATAGCCTGTCAACAACCCGTTGCAGCCGGACTTCGACTTCGGCCGCAAAACTGTGCATCTCGGCGTTGCCGATCAACTCGAACCCAGCCGAAGGTGAAAATGCAGCAACGAGGCTTCCGCCCTCGTCCCGCTCCATCACGACGACGTTACACGGCAGTAGCACACCAACCAGCGGTTCGGCTGTCAGCGCCTTGTGCGCCAATGATGGATTACACGCGCCTAAAATGACATAACGGCGAAAATCGACGTCAAGTTTCTGTTTTAAGGTTGCCTTGACGTCGATTTCGGTCAAAACGCCAAAACCCTCGTCTTTGAGATATTCAGTAACGTTCTTGATGACATTTTCGTATTCGGCATTCGGTAATTCCTTGGTGATTGCATACGACTGTTCCATGATGTTCTCCCGTTTCTTAGTCTCTCAAGTGGAACGAAGACGTATCGAGCCCTATTCCACTACCTGGCGCGCCTCGTACCACAACCGAGTTCCCAACTCGCCATCATCAGAGGTCTTGTCTAGCAAAAATCCGCATGGATACAAGGATAGGGATCACAATCCACAAGACGAGACCGACGAGGCCAACCATTGTAGCCATAACCTGCGTTCCGGTCAGTTTGATCAGGGTCGCTCCAGCCGGACCGAAGAGGTGCGGCCCGCCTACCTGAAGCAGCGACAAGACCCGAGCGATGTCCACCGGGTTGCCGAAGAGGCCGATCAGAAGTGAAGTTTTGAGGATTCGCGCAGGGAGGTAGAGGGTGGTACCGAGCATCAGCATGCTATACACCAGCTCGAAGAAGATCCAGACGCCAAGGGCGATGCCAAGAGCGATCTGGCGACGTCTAGCGACCAGGGATATCAATACCGACAGGCCTACAAAGATCACCGCAAGCATCATGCAGTAGATCACCACCAGAAGATAACCCACCGCGCCTTCGGTGCCAATAGCCATCGCGATGACCGCACCCGGAATGCCGAATCCGAGGGCAGAAGCAGCGAGCACGGTGAGACTCAGACCGCAGATCTTGCCCATCAGAACCCGCGACCTCGAGAGAGGTTGGGTGACCAGCATCTCCAGATACTCACGATCACCCAGGAAGCTGAAAACGCCCAGAAGGAGCGCGAAAAGGGGAATGATAAAACCAGCGAGGTTAGCCAGGCTGGCCGCGGTACGCACAAAATCCTGAAATCCGGTGTAGCCCGAAGTTACCATGCCGAAATAGGAGATCAGTGTCGTTAGGACCGCGAATAAGCAAGCGAAGAACATGACCCAGCGATTTCGCCGGTTGATGACGAACTCTTGCCACGCGATGCTAACGACCGCAGATTTCACAGAGTCTCCTCGTCGATAGTGTGGGCGCCGGCCACCCGGATCATACCGATTACCTGGTTATCAACTCCTATGACCGGAAAGCCCGCCCCAGGTCTGATGGCATAAAACCGCAGCTCTGTTGGCTGCCCAGAATTCGTCACGACAACCTCAGCGATTTCGGGGTATCCACGCACTGAGATGGTGATCTCTTCGTGCAATTGGCTACCGTCGATCTTGAAGAGCACCAGATCGCCCTTGCTGGCCTCGATGATTTCGGGAACGAGGCCGTCTGATGTAATGGCCGCCTCCACGATCGTATCGGGCTGGCCGCGCAGGCGTCGGTATCCAACCCAATCGGTGATCTCTTCGTCTTCTCTCGCACGGGAGGCCAAAGCACCATCGGAAGTGGCAAAGCAGAGCACCCCGGAATCCATAACTGTAGGGATGTGCTCGGTGAGTAAGAAGACAGCATGTTCGGCCCGCACAAGCTCAGCGGATCCGTAGTCTGCAAAGTAGATCTCGGTGGAAACATCCCCACTCTGACGCCGCAGTACATCGTAGCTCTTGAGCAAGCAACCTGGGGAATCGAAGGTCACGAACTCGCGATTGTTCACATAGCCACACGCCTGATTCATAGTGTCGATGACCATATTGCACTGTGCGCAGGCATCGAGGCCGGCGCTGATCGCGGGTGATACATTGCCCGAACATGCCCCGAGAACGAAACTGGCAAAAAAAATGGCGGTC
>PJEL010002290.1_pt1 | contig 17855 bp, 21 predicted proteins | sample 1853271 | NCBI WGS metagenome assembly PJEL01 (sample SAMN08108733, study PRJNA415343) | Invertebrate metagenome, whole genome shotgun sequencing project. | host: Globobulimina | place: Sweden: Gullmar Fjord | collected 2015-08
AAAATAACAAAGATTTTTTTTCATTTCTATTCAATATAAATGTTTTCTTTTATTTTATATGTTTCAACAAATTGTACGGTCCCTGTGGGGGGGGGGGGGAGTGCAATAGCATTCCCAACAAAAAACACGACTAAAATTGCTAGCATCCCCAATAACCCTAACCCCCAAACTAAACTAAGCTAAATCAAAACTAGAAACAACAGAAATAACAACCTTAACCCGTTCCGTTTATAGCCCATATCGTCCTCTATCACTTAATCGTAGACTTGTAATCGTAACCTTGAGAGAGTGTGCTGTATGTACACCTCTATGGATGTAACTATGCTGTAGCCTAACCCTAACCCTAACCCTAACTCGAAGTCCTAAACTCTAAATCTTAACCCCCTAGCTCCTAACACCCTAAATAAATCCTAACCTTAACCCTAATTCTACAAATTCCATCGTCGGATGGTTTCACCTGATGACTTTGCTCGAGACATCGCCAGGCAGGTGGTTGCTCACGCGTGCTTGGCTCTGGGCGTGACCTCGCTCCCAGAGGGAGGGATAGAAACTCTGTCTGAGTTAACTCTGGAGTATATCTCTCAAATTGGGAGATTAATGAGGCGTATCGCGGACCGTGCAGGTCGTGCAGAGGTGCGTAGTTGGGGGGTTTAGGTTTTAGGGTTAGTGATGTTGTGAGGTTTGTGGGATAACATATCGGGGGCAGGTGTATAGTTCATGGGGTTTTAAGTGTGTCATTGAGGGTGAAACTACCATCGCAATATCGTGGCGGCGTGAAGGTATACCCACTTGAGTTGTGGTGGAGTTATTTTTTTCTTTGGTGATGCCGAATCGACTGATGTTGTGTTAAACAAATGCTATGACTTGACAAGGTGAACCTGCTGGACGTTCTAGGAGCTCTTGCAGCTCTTCCAAGAGGACAAGCAGTTAGATGGAGAGAACTTCGAGATTTTGCATTTGCTGATGATGATGATGGTGAAGAAGGAGAGTTTGCTTGGGATCAGCCGTTTCACCACTCCGTTCCTGCTTTCCCTGTAACTCGGCCATTGCCTACTGAGCTTTTGGATGAAGTGGTGCCCAAGGTAAAATTAACTACTACTAAATCCCATGTCCCGGGCGCTTTCTACTTTCGTCCTCCATGATAATGACTGTTGACTAACAGCAACTGCCACCCCCATCCCTTTACCTCCGCCAGAATCAGGACGATCAGGGCAGCACTGATGAAAAGCGAGAGACAAGACCACACATTCCTTTTCACCTGCCTGCGTTACCTCCACCTCACACATACAAGAGCACAAAAGTTGTAAGAAAGGAACAACATGATGATGAGGAGTCTGGACGAAAGCATATCAAGAGAAAGAGGGAAGCTGAGCAAGCTTTGTATCGTGTTATGCAGCCGCCACCACCTACCAAAAGCGGCACAGCAGGGGGTGGATACAAGAATGGAGGATGGGGCCAACCTCAGCACTTTGGAAGTCTTCCAGAATTACCAAGAAGTTTTGCGAAAAAACCTGCGCGGCACACTGCCCAGGCCAAGAAGAACTCCTTGCCCCATTATCAGCCTGAGCAAGGAGAACATTCCTCACAATTGGGCCGCACGAAGGGAGATATGATTTTGGAGGCAAGACATAACTGGAGGGGTCCTTATGTAACTCACTCACTTACCATCGTATTGCAGCATGGTTTGGATTTGGATTTGGATTTGGATTTGGGATTGATTGAGAAGAACATAAGTTAACTAACCCACTTGCTTAAATTTGCAGGGGAGGTACACGGGAGTTGATGCGAGAGAAGACAGGGAAGAGATGTAGGCAACTAGTTAGATGGCGGTGAAGGCCGTCGTTCGTGCCCACGTGAGCATCTGTGCTCGTGCTACTTCTTATTAAGAAGCAGCTTGAAACCGCGTGGGATACAGTGAATCATATAGTAGTTGTTTTTGTAGTCTGGTGCAAGGCTAAACTAGATGACTGCGTTTTTACTATTCCATTGCAGCAGTGGCCAATTGCGAAGCAGGCAGGTGTAGTGATGCCTTTGTTACTATAGACTAGGAGTAGGTGATAGACCACGTTATTATCAAGACATGATGTCCTGTTGCCATGGCAGTGGATGGGATATTGAGTGGAAAAGAGGATATGAAAGGTTTAACCTCTAATTTATCCCTAGCATGCATGCATTCTTCCCCGTTCCCGAACGTAAGAAGTTAAGCGGAATAGAAACTGCTCATTTTGTGTATAGAGAGTCTAATGCTGCACCCAGACAGCAGCACAAACAAAATTTCTTGTAAAGGAGGACTATCAGAGTTGTTTTTAGGTGCACGCGTGCATCAGGAACTAATGATGATTAAGTTGGAATAACTGCAGTGATGACAAGAGAAGCACCATCTTTGGCAAAAATACTAGCAGAAACAAAAACAGTGGTTGTATGTAATGTCATGACGATTGACGTACAGACAGCACCATAACTAAGTGCAATGGTGGGCTACAGCAGCAGGTCTTGCTGTAGCAGCAGCTACTTTCAACTTTCAGCGGCAACACACGCGAAATGGCAATAATAACAATGAACCAATGAAGCGAGAGAATAATACATAGGAAACCACTTAAACCTTTCATGTGGGAATGGAATGGCCTTCCCTATTGACTTGACACCTTTTGTGGTGTAACATTATTATAGTAGTCTAAAGATCGTTTTCTCTACAATTAAGCGAGCAATTTATGTCACCTCGGGATTCGCTCCTCCACGTTTCACAAACATTTAAGAAGGATTGAGATTGAGGCTAATAGTAGCCTAGCAACGTAAATAACAAGCAAGAAGAAGTGTGTTGTGGACACCAACAACAACTCTCTCTCTCCGTCTCCTAGGAATGCTCATCTAAATACACAACAACATCAACTATGTCATACCGAAAGCTAGCTAACATAAGGCCTGCCTGCCTTCATGGACTCAGGCGGGCGGGCATATTTTGCTGCATTGAGCCCAACGTAATCTCACGACGACTCGCTTCCCCGCTACCTTTGCCCTCCTCCACTTCCTACCAACTTACAGTGGTGATTTTTCCTCAAGTGATTCGAGGGATGGTACCAAGGCCAGGCTGGTGTTTAGCAATTGCAACTTGTCCATTTTTGAAAAACAACTTCTGCACCAATTTGAAGCTCATGCAGTGTACCACCTTCTGCCTCTGCCTCTGCCAGAGGCAAAAGGTGAGTGTACTGCCATGTTATGCGGGGATTATTTGGGTCCACTATAAAGTCGCATGCGGACATCAGAGCTGAAGGCTTATTCTTCTGTATTTTCACACAACAACCGCGGAGTCGGTTTGTTGTGTGAGAATGCCTAGAAAGCCGCAGCTTGGACCAAAACGAGTTCATTCACGCGCACCTGAAATAATAGGTAGTGCGTATGCATCACATTCTAACCCCCCTTAGCTTATCTCTTTCCACTCTGCTAGCATTGAAGCTGAGTATCCAAGTGTTATATATAACCTGAGACAGATATATGTCTCGAAATTCTTTCTTTGGAATGATGAGATGTGTCGGAAATACAGCCTGACCGGACATGGCTCTCATCTAAAACCATCACGTGACAATAAATGCAGCATTTACTACCGTCTCGTGATATAGGTTAGGGTGGCAATCATTGAGTCAATAACTACCACTATCAAACTATTTATTTCCACACCACGCCAGCAATGCCACATTGGAAAGTAGATTCCAAGCCCCCAACTGCTGCTAATCCTTGTAGCTATATAGTGCTGGGTATTCCACAGAGCAGAGAATCACCGTGTGGGTCAGTGAGTGTCTGCTCTTCGCATGTACGTACGGTGATGATGCTTCTTCAATTTCACAGCCGTCGTCATTCAAGCAGGGTCTGTAACGGCAGGTCTCAATTGGAGCACCTTAGGCTTTCGTCCCCCCCCTCGCTTCTTCTTTTTCACATTCTGGTGCCCAACAACATCATTAACGTGGGAAGAAGAGGCGGGTGGGGGGCTGCTTCTTACACCACCAGACGCCCTGTAAATGCCATCAACAATACTTTCACCTACCTTCGCGGTAGGCATATCCAAGTCGAGCTTGGGATAACTAGGACACATTTTGTGAGCTGTAAGAGCCCGACTTACTTCTAGCAGGGCCATTTGCTGCAGTGACAAATACTCGTCCAGTGCTTTGGTTGCAAAGTACAACAGAAGTTTAACTTCAAGCCCCCTTTCGGTATAAGCCGTCACATAAACACGAAAAGGGCTAAGGATATCAACCTTGGGCAACAGCTTCAGGGTAGACCTGATGTCTTCTAGGACCGGGGAGACTTGAGTGGCATTTGTGTACGGCAGGTAGAAAGTTTGCTCAAACTTACGATGGGTAATACGATCCATGTTGGTAACAGCATTCAGTACGAAAACATTATTTGGTACATATGTGGGTCTCGTGTCCCTTCCCCTTATCCTAGTCTGATACCATCCAACGCGTTCTACACGCCCCTCTACGTTATGCCCTGAATTTCGAAATGTAATCATATCTCCAGGAACGAATGGCTCCGATAACAGGAGAACCAAACCGGCAAAGAAATTTTCAAGTATGCCTCGACTTGCCAAACCAAAAACAATACCTCCTGCACCACCAAACGCCAGCGTCGAAGCAATAGGTACATTGAGGGCATCGCTGATAATTTGGAGAATTCCAAGGCCAACGAAGAACCACAATAGAAATGAGGTGGAGCGGTTGTAAATGAAGGCCTTGCGTTTGTCACTCTTTAGATCGGGCCAGACTAACGGTAGAAGCTTCCCTTTCAAGGCATCAAAGAAGTATCCACCGTATAGAGTAAAGCACGTGGTGCTGAGAAAAAAGCGATCATTGAAGATTACTGGGTTAGGTTCATTCTTGGTGGTGGCAAAGCAACAAACAAGAGAGTAAGAAGAAGGTAAAACACCACCTGATTAAGTGTTGCATGGCCTTAGTAGCTGGAAACCTCAGCGTCTTTTCTAGCAAGTGAAGACCACTCTTGCCTATGAAGAGAAGAAGGAGCAGGAAAAATAGTACACGAAGTCTGGGCTTAAGGAACTCTACCCATCCATCATCAACTGGCGGTATGGTGAGTGGGTTTGATGGCTGATTCAGCTTCAGCTTGCGTATTGCTTCAATTAATCGATTCTGAGTTCTGAACGCAAGTTTGTAAGTCAGGAAACAGGTAGAGCAGATCCAAAAACTGGGCCAAAAGTTTGGGTGATTTAAGATCACACGTAAGGGGATGAGGGTGCTCTTCCAAACCCCAGATGCAAATTCCATCGTTCTTGGCAATCTGTCCAACTTAACAGTGATAGGATCCCCTGCGAACACTTTCATATGAAGCGTACGCCTCGGATGAAGAGATAGGTGTGGCCTGACCTTGACCCTCGACTGAGTGACTGAAGGTATTCGCATATCCCACAGAAATGCGTAACACACAGTTTCACTTTGGTTGTTGCACCCGCCCTCCCGCTACTGCACACTAACAGGATCTCAAAAGGGACAAGAGGCCTTGCAAAAGCTCATAGTGCAACCTACAAGGAAGTCAATACATTACTGAAAGTGCCACTTAAGGGCTGCTACCTGCAATGATTCGCTCGGTGCAGCATGCATCTCTCTCCTCCGTTTATTCAGCTAAAAATGAGCATGAATATTACAAAAAACAGGTAGGCAGTGGAACCATCAGAATATACACAACTACGTGCATCTACCTGAAGCCTTCTTCCCACTCAAGTTTCGTACGAGCGAGAAGCCTACAAGCAGTGAAACTTCAGGAATACGCTAACACGGCTCAACCCTCAACAGGAAAAATAGCCCCTGAAGCACCACATGCGCGATCTCGCCTTCACGATCGAGTAACAACCCATTTTCTTCACTTATAGCCCGTTCCTGCTGTCACTCAGCAACGACAAGGTTTCCATCCACGTGTAGTGAGAGACCTCATACATGACACCGAATTTTCCCAATTTGAAAAATTCAAATTGGGAAAATTCAAAAATACATTTCGAACCGGCATTCTGGAAAACATCATTAAGAAAAGAAAACATGAAAGACGACAGTTAAGGAGTCCTAGAGGGCAGAGGAGAGCAGGTAAGACACAGGATATATGGTAAATTGGAAATATGTAAGTGCAGAGAGATAATACCACCACATCCACCCCTGAAAACTAGAGAAATAGAGTCAAAGCACAGACATGTATCAGAGAATAGAATATGGGGTGTCAGATGAAGGTTAAGATGGCAAAGCCAGCCACCACCATTGACTGAAGATGAGTTGAAAAGCTCTGCGCATAATTCAGTTCATCTCTTCTTATGTCATTATGGTTGGCTACCATACATCCAGTTTACTCTGTAATTTGTCCTCTCGAAGAAAGTTTTGCACGTGAGTGTACACAGTACCTTTTATTGGCCAAACTCAATGTTATGATGCGCTTAGCTTATACCTCTTGTTATGGCATTGATCTATGTGAGCGGTGCTGTATGAATATCCCTTCTTGCTTTTGTTCTGTATCATTTCTCATTCGATATAGTTATGCTCATATATTTTTGCGTGTGTGTTTGACTCACCGACTGGCATTCAATTTCAGAATGGAGACTGAGCCTGTGCTCTTATAGAACAAATAGAGCCATTGGAGGAGGACTGCTTGATGATACCCCATGGTGTTCAAATGAGGCGGATGCAACTCAATAATCAATAACAAGAGAGCAAACGTTCTAAACACTATACGATGACTGGCAAACTGAGCGAAATAGAACAAATAGGGAAGGAAAGAGTGCAGTCGCTCGCCCATGAGACTCACACATTTAAATGACGTGGATCCTGCTAAGGAGTGGTTCGTATCTTTTTGCGTTCAGCAAGTAGGTGACAGACACTTTTACCTTTCATTTCTATTGTAGTATTATATCTATATCCAGGTTTGCTATTAGATCTAGCAACCCTAAGAAGACCACCATTCTATCGTCAAGTGTGGTAAAGAAGTTGAAGTGGAATTGAAATGTAGTATACATTGTAACATTCAAAGTTACTGGCATGCGTGTGCCTACATATGGGGCTTAATCCTTCGTCTGCGTTGCATTTTGACCAAAAAATTGTGACCCACTTCTTCCAAGTTACAGGATCAGTTCAGTTCTCTGGCATCAGAAAATCGGATTGTTGCTCCCTGTACCTTTGCCGACTTAGGAAGATAGGTTATTACCACAGAACACAAGAATCAGTGAGTCTTAGTTCTTAGTTGTATGTAACTCTCATCACAATTTTTCTTAAATTGTGATTACGATGTTTACTTTGCTTGAAAAATTCCAATTTATTGTGCTATGTGTATATACACCCTTGTAGTGAGTATAGACAAGAGATTAGGCTCACTGTGAGTACGAAGTACTATTGGGCTGTAGTTACAAACAAGTGGGGATAGTGTTTATTTTATGAAGATACATACTATTAGGTTGAAATTGGCATCAGGGCGACGTTCTTGGCTAAGATTTATATCCATTACCACCTTTTATAACGCACTACTCATTTTTTGCGACAAACAGTAGTGCTTCATTATTGGACAACCTTTTCTACGAGGATATAAAGAACAGCAGCTGTCTGAAGATCCCTCCAGGTGTTCTCGCTCTCTCTCTCTCTCACGCACACACACTCTCGCGCGCGCACACTCTTTCTCTGTTATTCTATCACTTGTATGCACTTACTCCCCACAATACGTCTAGATCTCTAGCACCGTGTGACCCTTGCCCCACCAATTTTTGCATTTTTTTTCCAACCGCTACTAATTGGCATCCATTCTATTTTCTCTCGTGATTTGTATTAGCATGAGATCTCTTCATGGCAATGGAGGAGTTCCATTAATTGCATCTGTTCCCGTTGAAAATGATGATAATGCAAGTTGGTTTGATGATGCTGCAGATGTAGCAGGACAGATTAATAGCATGGAAGGAGGTGTCTCTAGTAAGTGGAGAGTGAAGGAGCGGCTGCTTTCATGGACTCGACAGGCATTTGTTATCAGGCCAAGAAATATAGGGCCACCTACCAGTTCTGAGGTACTGTTTTGTCCTTTTACTACCCACGCAGAGGGGGCTACTGCTTTCTCCCTTTTACTTTACCTGAGTTAAGGTTAAGGAAGCATTTTTCTTTCCTTTGTATTGATAACTAGAGTCGAGGCGGCAGCAGTTACTAACGTAGCCCGTAGCCCTACCACCTAACCTATATGCTGAAAATTACTAAACAACATTAGCCTCGGCGCGTGTTGTGGGCCATGTAAATGTTGAATTACTGCAAACATGATGATCCCCCTCCCCTAGCTAGCGGCCGATGATGAGCTAAGCTGACTTTATCCCTAGATTGCTACAAAATACTTTGAGAATTATGACCTTTCGGTTTCAGAGGCACCCAGGTATACTTTCTGAATGACAATGTGAATGTTCATGGGCAATGGTCAAGAAGAAGAAGACCACCGTTTTACACCTAAATGGTACCACTATTTAGGTGTAATGTAGTATCTCTACCTCTTTGTCATTTAGGACTAAACTCTTTCATTTGTACAAGTTAAGATTAATGAGTGCCTGCGAGATCACGTTTTAGTATAGTACTCTAAACTAGGGTGGGCGATTGAGACTTGGAATGGGAATGTTGAACTCTCAGAAAGACGAACTACTCGAACGATGTGTTTTGAAATGAGGAAAATAGTTATACGATGTAGTAGCAGATCACCCCTGTTACTTGAGCCGCCATCCTGGCGAACGACAACTCTATGGGGTACACTATGGCTTGAAAAGAACATTAATCACTCACTTTCTGCTACTACGCACCTTCGCCCATATGGGTTGCTGCATTATATCTTCTCTCAGCCTTTATGAACCATCGTTGTTGAAGAGATTATCTATTCTACGTGGTGCTTTGAACGTGCTAATCATGCGTTTAAAAGTGAAAGAGAGAATGGAAAATAGGTAAACCCACCACCACTTGTATATATCTCACTGAACTGTGCCTACACGTAGCGTTGGAGTTAAGTTGTTTGTGCGCAAAACATCATCCCAAAATGTCAAGGCAGCATAGGAGCACTGTAATCATTTGCTACTTACTCTACTAGCTAGATCATTACCTTTCTTGACACATGCCGTCTTTTCTTTTGAAAGGTTTTGGGTTAGAAGAATTATCTTTTCTTTTTCTGTAGACATTTATACCCTATCATCAACCTTTCTATTTCCTCCAATCCCAACCAGTTAACCCTACCCTAAACGCACACACCCTAAACGGTAGCTCCTCGTGTTAAAAAAACTAAAATTCAGGACACTTGGCATTCATTTAAGGGCTGCTTCTATGATTCAGGCGAGCTGTGCTGCTTGTTTACTCTAATATTATAAGCACCAGCACGCTTAGCAGTTTTTTTTTTCTGCTAACCCTAAACTGGGTCATGACAGGCCTGGTGTCGCGGAATGATAGCCCGAAAAAAACTTGCAGGAATTAGGGTGAAGAAAGATGAGGTGGGGAAGGAGTAAGCTACCTGCCTGCTTGTGAAAAATGATGATCCTCAGCTGTAGTCAGTCATACTGTTGATTTCCCTGAACTGAGTTATAGTAGCAGGGGGCACTTACGTTCACCACCGCCTGTAACTACACCTGTACCTGTTTAATCTATCATGCAACAATTTCTCCTCCATAAAAGTCAGAGTCCATATAAGGGTGGTGCTCACGTTCATCACCGGACTCTTGTATTTTTTTAATTATTTGGTCCTGCGCGGTCCAAGTTGTCGCGCTTCTGCTATTCAATAACTGCTGGCTTCTTTTTCAAACCCATTCCAGGCGCGGAGGATGAACATTGCTATCCGCAAATTCAAATGTGATCTCAAAGAGCAGGGTATACCACTATTAGAGCTGTCAACTACTGATGGGTAAAAATATTAATTCTACGTCGTGTCAACATTCTTTACTTCAATATTGAAGATGATTTGTTTTTTGCTTCGCCCTAGCCCTTGCGTCAGAGCCCCCTCACCGCAGAACATATCAGATCTACTAGGAGAGTGTGCATGAGGCCATCAGGAATGTATCTTACCTGGGGTAAAAAATCTGTAATGCTTACGAAATTAGCAATGGTTTACTCTGGGTGAGTTCTATTGTAACGTGTGCCTACATGGATGATTGTACAGCTGTGGTGGTGTGGTTACAGTTTATAATTGCAGTGTCCTTTTACATGTTGTTGTTATAGACTTCATAATCTCTCACAATTTCCGTGTCTCACAGGTATCCAAATGCAAACTTTCCTACCGCAACAATGATCACCCGAAATGCCAAATTACCTGACAAAGAGATGGCTTTCACGTTACAAGTAAGATGCCGGAGGGGACAGATGTACTAATACTCTGCGTAGCAGTGCGAGCCTTATGCTGTGCCTGTCACCACTGTTGTATCCATTAGAGAATGAATACAAATTATAGATCACTACTCCAACGTGCCATCGATTCGTTAAGTGGAAGTGAGCATGCCTAGGAAAATGGCAGTTGTACGTATAAGATGAGTCGTTTATACGACGTTGACGATCGTATGGGTATGGTAATAGTTATGCGTTTTGTGTTAAATATAGTTCCTACAATAGAGAGTACGCTGCTGCTGCTGCTGCTGTATTCTGACTCTGATAGTTGAAGGCTCTTATCGAAACCCTAACTCTCTGGTTGACTTTGACCTTTCAGCAAACTGATCCTAATTGTGACTTTGTATTCGTGACTACGAGAGGAGGGGGTAGTAGTGGGAGCCGAGGTGGGTGGCACTTTGTTGTCTCAAAGCTGGTGTTGTTGTTAATGTTATCTTCCGGGCCGTTACAGTTTCTAATTGCATTTCTACATTTTTTCGCGTCCATTTTCAGCTGCGCTAGTACGAGGGCTACAAGCAATCATATCAGAGGTATATATATTATATCTAAGTTAGAGTATGCTTCAAAGGGTGGACAATGCGAAAGCGAAAACACGCGAATCACCACCGAAAATGCGTGCTGCTGAGTGTTCTCATTGCTGTTTCCTGTGTCACGCACGCTATGCCTATAACCCTGTTTATTATTTTTTAACTTTACAGCTTTCATCTGAAGATGCATTCTACTTTGATGAGGATGGGATGGTAGGTCAACATAGAACGTAGAGATAGGACTGTATACAGGACGTACGGAATTGATTGCTTTGCCGAAATGGTGGTTTTAGCATCCAGTGAATGAATTTTAACTGAAGTGACTGACCCTTTGCTTCCTGGTTGTACTTGCAACTGGTGTATGGCATGTCAGATGAGACGTGCGACAAGTTCGGTTTTTGATCCATGGTGAGCCAGGGCTCTCGGCGGTCCAGATAGAAGAGAATAGTAGATACGATTTCATTATATGCTATGGCTGTATTAGTCTCTAGCAAGCGATGTTTAGGCAGGAGCATTTTTCAAGGCCTCCCATGTTGTTTACTATGTTATTTTCAATTTACCGGCACCACCCAATCAGCTCAGGCCTGTATCCTATCCACCCGTTGTACTTGGTGTTTTGCAATTTCATTTCATATGGTGGTGCTACGTGCAATGTTACACCTCTGGCAGTTTTCTTTACAGAGAAATACAACGTTTCCCATGTGAATTCATTCATCTCTGAGCCCAGCCACAAGACAACCTAATGTGCTTATGCTTATTTGATAGTGGGAACAACGCCAAAAAGGCACATCTACGGCAGGCTAAACGAGATCTCCTTCGTAGGAGGCAAGAAGAGGTTAGTCTCATAGTTACGAATTGGAGGAGGCCTGTATCTTATATATTGCTGGTAGTGTGAAATGAAAAAATTATCAGTACGTTGAATTCTTTTTTTCCACTCGTATTTCCGATCCGACCCTATCAATGGAGCAGAAAGGTATTAGACTAACACATAGTTATCCTCTGTCACTGTGTCTAGATAAAAAGATTGCAGCTTGTTAAACAGCTGAAAAATGGACAAGAAAGTGATGACTGTGATGAGCGCAGGAACGAGACGACCACCGAAAGAGGTGATAATAATCCTCATCCTCTGCAGCACCCACACTGTGAAAAGGGATTGAAAATGGGGGCTGGAATGATGTTTCGACGGACCCTAAAAATGAAATACATCAAGGACCCAAGGAAGGTCAGTAGAATCCATTTAGCGATTTAATTTTATGCATGAATACATCCTCTTGCTTTTCATACAGGTGTTAGACCTTAACAGTACAGTATTCAAATGCACCTTCCCCTGTCATCAGATCTGGTCACATCGAAAATCAGGAGAAGATCGAGAATTAGCTGCTCTCAAACCCACTGCTTCTATTCCTGAAACACTACCAGGTTGCGTCGTGGCCTCAACCCAAATGTCACTCTGATTTCAGTGCACATTAGACTAACCTGTTGCCTTCTTAACATGACTGCTTGCGCGCGTAGACACGCACTATGAGCCCTCCTCAATTCCCAACCCCGGAGATGATTGATACCAGTCTGGGATTACTTTACCCTATGCTCACACGTATATACTACTGGAATGAATGGCTGTGTTTAACTTCTTGCTTGCCCCCTTTCCAATCGATCGAACACTAGTTCTAGCAAAAAACATATAATTTACTCATCCACTTCTTTCCACCCTTCCAATCACTAGCACTTGCTTTGTCCCACTCTGTTACTATCTCCCCTCCGGTTGACGGATATGATGCAGCAGTACCAAGTGGAACAACTTTATCATTTCCAAGAGAAGGAAAGGGGCCCGTTCCACCAACCGCCACCACTTCTACACTTCCATCAATTCTGGTATCATCATCATCATTTACTATGGTGAGCTGTCATTGTCTCTCATGAAAGTCCAAAGATGTAATTTCACACAAACGGTGGCTGGCACCGTTTGTGTGAAACTTGAAATGACTTTATATCTGATGGATGTAGAATTGGGTGGTGCTGCTACAACAACTAACATTGAAAGAAACTCCCCGTCCAGCCACAGCCACAGCCAGTAAAGACACACCAAATTTACTGTAGTGGCTCAGATCAAATATTGATCTTAAATTATTTTTCTTTTCATTTTCTTTCAGTCCAGGACCCAAAGAGCTATTTACGAAGAACGAGAAATGCATATTGAAGGAGCTGCTTCTGCACTGGGACAAGAAGAGGAAGATGATCAATCTCTCAGCCATAAACCCTTGAGAAATCCGGGGGCAGAAATAAAACTAAGCGGTGGTACCAGAGGTTTCTGGGCGATGCTTCTAGGAATGGAGGACGAGGAGAGTGAGAGTGAAGAAGCGAGCAGTGAAAGTCAATGCAGTAGTAATAGTCATGGCCTAGAGTGATATGTATATACAGCATTCTAAACCTGGCCTGGGGCATTTAACATTCAGAATAAGAGACAGTGCACATACCTGAGCACCACACGGTCAAGCGACTACAACAACAGTATCCCACTTAAGGTCAGATCTTCACATGCTGTTCTTCATTTCCAGTTTATCCATGCAAGACCTTTATCTTTCCCAGCAGAGCCACAAACTACACCAATATGAGGCTGGCCGGTAATAGTGCTTCAATTTTCATAGAGTAATAATGGCATTAACTAGTGATTTAGTAGCCTCTGTTAGATAGAAACGACACAGTGGATTCCTCATAACAACAACTATGAATGAATGTAATGGTGAAAGGTGTTATGACAGAATCAGAAAAAAAACAGTATTTTATACACCACTTACTGTAATCCGAATACTCTAGGCCTTCGCTGACATAAAAATATTGCGTTGCTTGAAAAGAGCATCCGATCGGCGGGGCGGTCTCACTGCAGTGCAGACATCATTTTCTCGTAGACTGCAAACGTAATCGCGGACGAAGGGGCAGTTTTAAGGGCATATGGCACACACCCACGGTAAAATCCTCGAGGCCCTTGCTGACACAATAGGGAATATGACAGCATCTAATGAGTCAATGTTCATTTGAGGATGAGGCGAGGCAAGGCTCAGCTGCCCCAAATAATGGACTAATTTGAGATAACATTGGATGAAAGTACTTCAGAAGAACTGACAGCAGTGTATGACAAGCAGCCCAGATTACTCACAAGGCGCCATATTGACTCAAGGCATGACCAAGTTGTGATCTGGAGTTTACTTGCACGTCGGTCCTGCATGCGTGTCTTCACTACCTGCGTGACATGAATTATTAGACTGGGGCTGGGCTGCTGTACAATCATCACATGATGCTGTGTTCCCATTTCCGCATTCATTTGCTGCTGTCAACACGTCATCGTAATACAAATGGTCATCATATTATCACAACAGCCGGATTCAAAAACGAGTCATTCAAAATTTCCTGTAAAGGATATAGAAGAGCGCTTGACAATCCCTTCAATATTGTTGTCATAGAAAGCAGTAGCAAGTTACTAATGAAAGAACGAGTACGTATATGGCGAGTGATACATATTACAACTAAAGCTAGCAAACAACAAATAAATGAATCATTCATTCATATTTAACTGAGGAAGGAACACCTCTCCGCTAAGCGCTTAGGCTCACCATTGATACGAGAGAGTACCTTTCCCTCAAATCAAAAGTCGTATTATACTAATAACTCGGTCTTGTGCCAAAAAAACCAAAAAAACCAAAAAAAACAATCACACCACATATGCACCACAGTCAGTGTATATACATACCTTGCTTGATCCCCCAATTACAAAATTTTCTCCAATTGCATTTGTCTGGTCCCATGGAACGTGCGCCTTGAGCCACTCATATGTTGCCAGCTTCAGTACGGATAGATACATCATGTGACAGTATCAGATATACGGCAGGCAACAGCAATCTAAATACAATTTCAAAGATAAAAACGATGACTTGACCCTGTCTCTCTCTCATGTAATCAAAACAGAACAGGATTTACTGATATACTAATAAACTAATACAATACAACTTTCCCTCATTCCAATTCCAACCCAACATGCATAGGTTTATACACTACTACCTGGACCCCACCCTGAGTACAAGAGAATATAGCCGGAACTAAACCCTTGTAGAGGCCTGTAGGCCCTTCCTCCCTCACAACAGTGGCTAGTGCACGAAGAGCACTACCGTAAGGACGTGAGCGATGACAACGATCAACTTTCGTGCTGCTGTAAATTCTGCCACTGCTGCTTGCAAAACTGAAAGTGAAAAAGAGAAAGTTTTGAGTTGAGTACGTCGTCACCCGTGCACAAAAAGTCAGCACCAGTGACTATTATGGGAGCAATGACAAAGAATTTACAGAGAGAGAGCTAGGCCTACATCCTTCCCCACATCGAATCAAAATAATGCAGGCTATTATTATATCACCTATCCTTCTCTAGCTGCAGCCTTGTCTTTAGTAGCCAAAACGGATTAGTAACAAGTACCTATTCCATCCATAGAATACATTTACACCACATAAGGTGTTTGATGAGTGGAGTAGGACTTTAAAAGGCTAGCGGGTTCATTGAATATTTCAAATAAACCATCACCATGAGAAATCCAGACAGGAACCCAGCAAAGAGATGGTGCTCAATTCCAAGGCTGCTTTTTATTCTTTCATCCTTAAAACCCACCAAATGCTCTTCAGTGTCGTTTGAGCGGAGTGAGAAAGGTTAGAGAGTGAGTAAAAATTGAGACGGGTCTCGTCTCTGAAGGTGACATTTGAGTACAATACATCAGTTTGGTGCAGCATATCTTTTTAGTGTCTGGAATTGAAGCAATTTGAAGCAATTTGAAGCAATGTAGGGGCACGGACAAGTAGTAGTGTATAAAATTCCATTTTCTTGTCCATCGAAACAAATTAAGGGAGTTCTCTGAACTATATAGCAAAACACTTAGCGCGATGATGAATAAATTCTTTTCTCTTCTCTCCACTTGCCTCGCATTAAACCTTTGATTGATTCATACAGATAGAAGTACCCTCCCCATGCAATACTATTACCTATCATGGAAAGGACAAGGCCCTATTCAAGGTGATGGTGTGGTAATGATTAATTATTACATCAGTATTCTCATAAGAACAGTGGATGAGGCTTGGAATAATAATCTCAAACAACAGCGCACTGCCATCCAAGGTTAGTTAGGTCACTCAGGTTGTTCAGTATGCGCGACGCAACCTCAGATACGGCCTAAAACTAGCCTTACACGTACTTTGTAAAGAGCTCTCCATCCTTCGTGCTTCACAATGGTACGAAATGCCCGGATCGTTGAATTATCGAGATTGCGTGATACAGACAGATCTGCCTGAGAGTATTCATGTAGGGATGGTGGTTGCAGAGGGGTTGAGTCATCGTCGTCATTATGATTCCAATATTTCACATTTCAACTCCTAGAGCAGCAGCACAACACACCTGAGCACGTGTTTTTATAACGTCTAGTGGAAAGAGTAGTGCGCTGGCTGATGATAAACAGAAAGCAAAATGCGTATGTAAGTGGTGCAACATGCGACTATACGCTATATATTATCTGGTGCTCAATGTCATCACCACCCACTTTCTCTCCTTTCCGGTACTCAACGCCCGAACCTCCCCATCCTTACGGCATGCACGTTACGGTACATTCTTTCTTTCAACAAGGCAGTACCTTCACAACAATTCAACGTAACCCCTCAAAAACAAATCAATTGAGACCAAACTGATCAATAAACTAAGCATAAGCCACAACGACGTGATAGCAACCTCGGAACTACCAGAATACGACCAGAACCGCCACAATAACATCACCACGGTAACAATAATTAGCGCCAAAAAAAACAGATAGAGAGACTATACTTGTCAAGCCTGCTGTCGTCCCAGAAACCAGAGACTTGAAGGAGGAGTAATCCAATTGCGACGTATTCATCTTCACCCCATAATTTGTTTGGTAGTCAGAGTTAGGGGATTAGGATTAGAGTTAAGGTCAGGGATAGAAGTTATGCGTTTATGGGTTAGGACAAATTGTAATTACATTTAATAAGGTGTACATACATACCACCCTCCTAACCCTAACCCAAAACCTTGACCTGAACCTTAACCCTAAACCCTAGCCCTAGAACCAACCCTGAGTCGTCCTAACCCTAAACCTTAAACCATAACCCTAAGTTCAGATTCTGTGGCTGTGGTGGTGGTAGTTTTAATTGTTGTTTCTCGTTATCCAATGGCTGAGGGGGGAAGGGAAAGTACCTTCCCCACTGAAGGCACTCTCGGTGCGGAAATCATAAGGTTTAGGGTCCTTCCTGGTCCAACTGTACACAGTGCTACCTTCGTGTTAGGAGATGAAGTAAGAGGGTTTTGGGCCCTAATCCTAATCCCTAAATGATAAATGGATCTCTGCCGCCGCTATCCCTAACCGTATCCATAACTTTATTATCCGTAACCTAAACCTAGGCCTAACCAACCGTAACCGTAACTGTAACCCTAACCCTGTTCTGATCCGGTTTTAGCCTGTAACTCATGCACTATATCCCAACCCTGAGCCACACACACCCCAACCTTGTCTGTAGCCTTAACCCTAGCCACGACGTGAACCTTAGCCCTATCTTTAACCCCAGCTCTTAACTTAACGTCTGTCCTCCTATGTATGTCTGAACCTCTGATAGAGACGACTTTTTTTTTTGCTTTCCCAGGATCACACGCTGGGCAACGCATTGAACCACGTCTTGCTCCAGAGGCCCGAGACAATTTTCTGTGGATATTCCGTCCCACATCCATCTGAGGCGTACATACATATGCGTTTGCAGGTGACACGCTTCCGGACACTTGGATTTCACCTTTCTAACCCTAACCCTCTACCCTACTAGTGATCGTGTAACTGTACTCTAGTTACTTGAAATTCATTCCAGTCACCTTATCTGGCATATTATCATCTACCTTAGGTGATCAAGGGGGAGGGTAAGCCGACTGCTGTGCAGGTGA
>PJEL010002291.1_pt1 | contig 17855 bp, 15 predicted proteins | sample 1853271 | NCBI WGS metagenome assembly PJEL01 (sample SAMN08108733, study PRJNA415343) | Invertebrate metagenome, whole genome shotgun sequencing project. | host: Globobulimina | place: Sweden: Gullmar Fjord | collected 2015-08
AGTACATCAGTGAACGCGGGGCCATGACGCAAACCGTGTTGTGGTGCGGGTGCTTTCGTACCGAAAACAAGACGGGTATCCGTCGAGCCACCGCGTTGCCGGCCGGTCTGTCGATTGCGGGAGTTGGTCGTGACAACCCACCCATCGCGGATGAAGTAGGGCAATTTCTGTATACTTTTGACCCCTCGGTTGAACGTGCGCAGCTGATTGGTCGACTGTGTGATGAAGTCCAACTGCCGCTCTTGTTCCCCCGGATCGGCTTACTCACCGGGAATAGCGAAACTGCAAACACATCCGATTGGCTGACTGCTTTTGAAGTGATCGAATCAACGAGTTGGAACGATCGCAAAATCCGCGCCTGGCTACGCAAGCATGATGCAGGCATCGTCGAAGTCAAAACGCGAGGCAAAGCGGTCGAACCAAACGTATTGCAAAAACGCATGTCGGGTAAAGGTAAAACACCTTACACCGTTTTTATCCTGCGGCTCGGCCGAGCCATGAAGTGCTTTATCACTCGCCGCGTTCGGTAGAATACTGATTCGCCAATGTACTCACTGCGATAGTTGTGTATAGGCTCTAGTGATGGGAGAGCAACCGTCAACTCTTACCATGACGTTTCTCATCTTCGATTTGAATGTACTTTTTGGCAAGCACAATGAAATGGTGCAGATCTTCGGCCGATCTAAATTGCCAACGCGCCGCCTTACTGTTGGTAGCTGGAGCGTTCTTGTGATCCTCTCGCCTTCGCAATGTGACCACCTTTTTTCTAGATCGATCAGTCACCCACGACCAGTCGTAATCTGCCCAATCATAATGTCGAGCTCCGATATAAGGGTCGGAGCTGATATGAAGTACCCCTTTAGGGCCGACAATCCGTCGATCGGTTTGATCCAATGCTTTGCTCCATGACCCGCTGATTCTGTACCTATGAATGAGAACCATTGTTTGTACGGTTACACCCAGGATTACCACCACGGTAAAGAAGTATTGCAAAAACCACATTGTAATGCCCGGACGGTTCCTGGCGAGCAGATACACCGCCACGAATACATTGAGCCCAAGAGAGAAGATCGGCATGACACGAGTAAGAAACCTCTTGATTGGGCTAAGGAAAACACACGTTTCCTCATCAAACGCCCAGCCGCATTCCGGGCATGCGCCTTCTGCACCGAACCCCTGAAAGCTATAGTCACACATCGGGCATTGTTGGAATGTTGCATAGATAGAATCACGCTCGCAGTCCACCTCAACGACGACGGCTAAATCTGATTCCCGAATTTCAAGATCACTGCGAGGCATGACGTTTCTCATCTTCGATTTGAATGTACTTTTCTGCAAGTTTGACGAAATGGTGCAGCTGTTCTTCTGAACAGATGTCGAGGAGCAAATCTTGAACGTTTACAGTTCCTGACTTATTCGAATCGTCTTTCCGCTTACGAAGTGCTAGGCCAAACTGATTGAATCTCCCCGTTATGCGAACCTGCACGTAATCTGCCCACAAATACTGGCATGCAAATGATCTTGTATATGGGAGTTTGCGTAGAACACCTTGCGGATTAAGGATGTAGATGAAGGTGGGCGGATTAAAGGCAGATCTCCATGAACCGGTTCGCTTGCGTGCTCGGAAGATGATATACAGTTGTACTAGCACCACACCAAGCATTAACAAAATGCCCCACCTTAGAAAGGGAGACTGCTTTCGTACGATCATGTTTACGAAGATGAGATTCAAGAAACTCAGAATGCACAGCCCCAATGGTGCTATGTAACCTATCACACCGAATCGGCTTGGAGGGAATTGCTGCAATATGCACGTTTTCTCATCAAACGCCCAGCCGCATTCTGGGCACGCGCCCTCTGCACCGAGACCTTCAAAGCTGTAATCACACACCGGGCACTTTGGAAGGAGTTCACAGATAGATGCTCTCGCTCTCTCAGCTGGAGCGATCGCCGATTCATCAAATGTGTCTGCGCTCAGGTTCAAGGCTGTCCACCATCAGCATCCGCCGAGGCGTTCTCCGCCAACTCAATATTCGTTCTAGCCAATTCGACAAAACGATCGACTTCATCACTGGTACGAAACACGCCTTGAATCTCAGTCTCCCGAGTGGTTCCATTGCTTCCCGCTGGATTCTTTTTGCGCATCGCGATGCTCTTGGCCGCAAATCGGCCGGTCACTCTAACTCGATCGTAATCCTCCCATTGGTATCGCCTCAAAACGCCCTCGCCCGGAATGAACAAGATCAAATCGGTTGGGCGCACCACAATGGCAATAGCGCGCACACCCTTGAGCGTTCTCATAGCGGTTTGAAACGAGTATCCTTTTTTCTTGCATACAAAATACCCGATGATGGCGGCCAATGCCAACGCAAATGCGATGGCGACAAGCATGAGCCATATCACCACAAGGTTGCCCTGCCGCAACATCAGGAGTGTTTGAATTCCCAGGAAGAAAAACGGGAACAGCATCGCGAGCTTCGCCCACTTGGAAATGGGGGGGCTGCGAAAAAGGTGCGTATCAAGATCGTATTCCCAGCCACACTCTGGGCATCGACCAACCGGAGGTAAGGTACAAAGGCTGTAATCACACTCCGGACATGCGGAGACACGTTCAAAGACCGACGAGGATTCAGCACCACAGCTATCGGGTTGCGAGGTAGATTCTGCGGACGGCGGCCGGGTGGGGTTTGATGATTCGCTCATTTCAGTCCTTCCAATACTGCTCCATTGAAGGCAATCGTATACGCCTGTCCAGCCTCAAACCCCTTGATTGCAGCTGATTAGCAGGGGTTCGCCCGGAATTTCCAGCCATTTTCCGTCATCCGTGATTGAAGGTCGCTTCAAATCACAACAAGTTCTAGAATGAGTACCGAAAGCAAGATGGTTGCTCACGCGAAATGATGATTGAAAAAACCCTCGGTTGCCGCAAAGTGATTTGCGACAACGGACAGATGTTGAGGATTTGAAGTGGCTACAACAGTTGTGAAAGATACCGTCAGATTCTTGCGAGAATATGCGACCACGCCAGGCCTCATCGGCGCGGTTGCACCGAGTACCAAAGCGCTGGCGACCGTCATGTGCGATGCACTTGAAGTCCGTAAAGCGAATGCGGTTGTCGAATACGGCCCCGGAACTGGGGCGCTCACAGATGTGGTCATCGATCAACTCAAACCTGGCGCAAAGTTCTTTGCAATTGAACACAACGAACGCTTTGTCGACATCATGCGCGAACGACGTCCTGACGTGAAGATCTTTCACGATACCGCAGAGAACGTTGAATCTTTGTGCAAGCAAGAAGGCATGAACGAAGTCGATTGTGTGGTATCAGGCTTGCCATTCTCGTCGTTCCCGGATGCATTGCAACTTTCGCTCACCGAAGGCACAACGTCAGTCTTACGACCCGGCGGACGATTTGCAACGTTCGCCTATTGGACCGGCGTATATCTCCCCGCGGGCCAACGGTTCAAAAGATTGATCGAGTCAAAATATGCGAAAGTGACGCGCACTAAGACGGTGTTGCATAACATTCCGCCCGCCTTCGTGTACTGCTGCGAAACCGCATCTTAATCGTCAACCAAGATTCTGTGTGTGTCTATAGCATCTCTGACGCTAGGCTTGCGAGTTCGCTGCGCTCACTCTTCGCAAGCGTTACGTGACCAACAATCGCACTGCCTTTGAGGCGTTCGATAGCATGACTGAGGCCATTGGATTCTGCATCCAAATACGGATGATCGATTTGTTGCACATCACCCGTCAGGATGAGTTTCGTACCTTCACCCACACGCGATGCAATCGTTTTCACTTCATGCGGGCTCAGGTTCTGCGCTTCATCAACAATCAAGAACTGATGCGGAATGGACCTGCCGCGAATATAGGTGAGCGGTTCAAGAACCAGTTTACCTTCATTGACGAGTCGGCGCACTCGTTGTTCGGTGGACTGTGAATCCGCATCATTCATATGAGTCCCACGGGTCGACATAAGAAATCCGAGGTTATCGAAAATCGGTTGCATCCATGCGGACAATTTCTCATCTTTATCGCCCGGCAGATAGCCGATATCTTTGCCCAAAGGCATGATCGGTCGCGCAACCAATAATTTATCGTAGACCTCTTCTTTGTACACTTTCATCATGCCTGCTGCAAGGGCGAGCAATGTTTTGCCGGTGCCCGCAGATCCGATCATGGTGATCATTTTGATGTCATCATCGAGGAGGAGGTCAAGCGCCATCGTCTGTTGTACATTCCGCGCGAGAATACCAAAGACAGGTCGACGAGGCCCCGTAACTGGAATGAGATGGTTCGTATCGGCAAGCCGCCTCGCCAATCCGGATTGCGAGTCATCTTCCATATTGCGCATCAATACAAATTGATTGCAACTGATTTGGTACTCATACTCTTGACCATGTTCTGTGGTGGTCGTCAAATAGGGAGTAAGGACTTCAAGGGGGAGTTGGCGTTCTCGAAAGAGCTCATCAATGAGATCGCCGGGCACTTCGATTTCGCGGTAGCCGGTGTACATTTGCTCTGCATCAACCACGCGAGATTCAAAGTCGACGGCTGTAACGCCGATGGCATCCGCGCGAATGCGAGCGTTGATATCTTTGGTAACAAATACCGTGGGGAGTTTGTCTTCACGACGCAATCGCCAAGCGATGGTGATGATCCTGCCGTCGGGTGAATCGCCATGCAAATAGGGGCATCGTTCTCCGTTGTCCAAGGCAACGCGAACTTCGCCTCCACTGTCATTCCATTTCACACCGTCGACTAGCCGCCCCTTTCGGCGCAAGCCATCCAACAGTCGAATGGCATGCCGCGCATTGCGCCCAATTTCATCACTGCTTCGCTTGAGTTTGTCTAACTCTTCGAGCACGGTCAGCGGGATAACGACTTCATTATCTGTAAAATGAAAGAGGGAGTTTGGATCATAAAGCAGGACGTTGGTATCCAGTACAAAATGTTTGCGCTGGCCAGAGGTTGAAGAGGCGGCGTCGGGCGCTGGGGCAACATCATCGATTTCAGAATGCGTCAATCTACTGATCTCCCAAGAAAGGCCAATTCCATGCGCCAGATCATGCGAATCCGGCTTATCATTCAATTCAGGGCGTGGCCAACCAAGTGTAGGCAAATCAGGACAAATGCATCCGTCGTAGATTGCCTCGAATCAACACGCAAGCCACGGGATACACCGCAAGAAGAAGTGCACCCTCTGTCTTATCGGCGTTTGGTGCAGTCATCTGCCGCTCATTATTCTGAGATTTCGCCTGAACCAGCTGATTGCGAAAGATATGATGGGCCTCGACCGATGATCCTGATCAGGCGAGGTGGCTTTGGTTGATTGTTGTTCTATTTCCAAACGGATGTGTAAGTATGACGGATTCTTGGACCCCTACATCTTGGCGCGACAAGCCCATTCAGCAGCAGCCAAGGTACCCGGATGCTGAAGCGGTAGAACAAGCGATGGCGAAATTGCATCGTTTGCCACCCTTGGTTACATCTTGGGAGATCGAACGCCTCAAAAAATTACTTGCAGAAGCAGCGGAGGGCAATCGTTTTGTGTTGCAGGGCGGTGATTGTGCAGAGATGTTGGCTGACTGCACACCAGAATCGATTGCAGACAAACTCAAAATACTTCTGCAGATGAGCCTCGTTCTCGTGCTTGGCACCCGCAAGCCCATTGTGCGAATCGGGCGGTTTGCCGGCCAATACGCCAAGCCACGATCCAGCCTGACGGAAACGCGAGGCGATGTGACCCTGCCCAGCTATTTTGGGGATCTTGTGAACGGGACATCATTCAGCGCAGAAGCCCGCACGCCTAATCCGCATCTGCTCGTGCGAGGTTATCAACATGCAGCCATGACATTGAACTTTATCCGCGCCTTGATCGACGGGGGATTTGCTGACCTGCATCACCCTGAATATTGGGATCTTGGCTTCTGCGAAAATGCAGAGTTGCGGGATGAATATCTTGATATGGTCAGCAAGATCAAAGAGTCGATCCGGTTTATGGAAGGCATTGCTGATCAATCGATTGAGCAACTTTCGCGCACCGAATTCTTTACATGTCACGAAGGGCTCAACCTGTTGTACGAGTCTGCTGGGACGCGCACCGTCCCCCGTCGAACTGGATACTACAACCTGACCACTCATTTTCCTTGGATCGGCGAGCGCACCCGTGATCTTAGTGAAGCCCATATCGAGTATTTTCGAGGCATTGAAAATCCGATCGGCGTGAAGATCGGGCCATCCGCAACACCTGACGATCTGCTGCGTTTGTGCGACATTTTGAATCCCGAGAATGAGCCCGGCCATCTGACCTTTATCCACCGTTTTGGCGCCAGCAAGATCTCGCGATCTTTACCGCCCTTGTTGGACGCAGTCCGCGATGCAGATCATCGCGTGTTATGGATTTGTGATCCGATGCATGGCAATGCGGTAAAAACCGCCTCCGGGGCCAAGACAAGGGATTTTGACGCTATTCTTGAGGAACTAAGCCAAGCTTTTGCCGTGCATCGCCAGGCGGGTACGCATTTGGGGGGCGTACATTTCGAATTGACGGGCGATCATGTGACCGAATGTACCGGCGGTGCATCGGGCGTCACCGAGTCAGATTTGGCGAGCAATTACCAATCACAGTGCGATCCAAGACTGAATTACGAGCAATCGCTGGAAATGGCTTTCCAGATTGCCCGCCAATTGCGAAATGGTGAAGACGCCACCTCATAAATTCAACGGGTTCGACCGCACGACACCGTTTGACTGCGGTTTGACAGGCCCACCGCCTACAATACGCTCCGTGGTTTTGCCCTTCGATAGTGAGAGGCGGCGACGCCCGTTGATGTATGATGTGCCAATGTGAGGTGGTATAACAATGTCGATGACCGAAGCGGTCCTGACCAAACGAATCCCAACGTATCCGTATGGCGATCCTAAAGATCGCCACACTGTTCTGTTTGATGAATACACCTCAACCAACGGGTATGAAGCGTTGGCGCAGGCGTTGGAGTCTGAGCCCGCTGATATCGTCAGCCAAGTAAAAGACTCGGGCTTGCGCGGCCGAGGCGGCGCAGGATTTCCCTGCGGTCTCAAATGGACATTTTTGCCCAAGGATTACGAAGGACAGCGTTATCTGGCGGTGAATGCGGACGAATCAGAGCCCGGCACTTTCAAAGATCGCCTGCTCATTGATTTTGATCCGCATCTCATGCTCGAAGGTATTGCGATCACGTGTTGGGCGTGCCAACTTCAGACAGCGTACATCTACATCCGAGGCGAGTATCACCATCAGGCAGTCGTCTTGCAAAACGCAATTGACGAAGCCTACGCCAACGGCATTTTTGGTGGCAAAGGATTGCTGAACGGCACAGTCGATTTTAAAGTGGAATGCCACATGCATCGCGGTGCTGGCGCATACGTGTGCGGTGAGGAAACCGCTCTCCTCGAATCCCTCGAAGGCAAACGCGGTTGGCCCCGCATCAAGCCACCCTTCCCTGCGATCAAAGGCCTGTTCGGCAAGCCCACGATTATCAACAATGTCGAAACGATGGCCAACATCCCGTTCATCGTCCAAAAGGGCATTGAATGGTTCAAAGGGCTCGGCTGCGAATCGTCAATAGGCGGACCGCCAAGCTATGGCACCAAACTCATGGGTGTGTCCGGCCACGTCAAACGACCGGGCGTGTTCGAATGCGATCTCGGTATGCCGCTCAATATACTTATCGAAGAATACTGCGGCGGGATGCGAAGCGACAAGCCGTTCAAAGCTGCCATTCCAGGCGGGGTATCGATGGGTATTCTCACTGCGGATGAAATGGATGCGCCGTTGGATTTCGATGTTGGCCGACGGTATGGTTGCTTGGGGCTCGGCACGGCATGTCCGACCGTCTTCGAAGAAGGCACGGATATGATTATGGTGGCCCGAAACATCTCCCGGTTCTTCAAAAATGAATCGTGTGGCCAATGTACGCCTTGTCGTGAAGGTGGCAACTGGACCTACAAACTCTTGTGCAAAATCGAAGAAGGCATGGGGACAGCCAAAGATCTCGATCTCTTGGTCGAAGTGGCCATCTCAATGGGTGCGATGCCCGGCACTACCATTTGTGGATTGGCGGACGGCAACAACTGGGCGATTAAGACGATCGTCAAGAAATTCCGAAGTGAATTCGAAGCCCGGCTGCGCCCGGCCCATGTACCTGTTGGTATCACCCTTGGCGTCTCGTCCTAATCAATCAATCTGAATTCTAGATTGGTGCAGGCATCAGGGGCGCGCGGCAAGGGTTTTGCCTGCTCCTCATATAAGAGGAATTTTTGAATGCCTATCAAAATTAATCCCATTGCGATTCTGTGTTGCCTAATTCTCATTTGTGGCATGAGCTGGAGTGGAGCAGCCCGCGCTGACGCTGCACTCGTCATTTCTTCTGAGGGGCGTATCGATTCTGTGGTTGTGCATCGCGGCTGGGCATCGGTGGTGCGTCGGGTTGAGATCCATATGGACGCCTCTCAAATTGAACTGCAGATCGACAATTTGCCGACTGCAGTATTGGCTGATTCGGTGCAAGCAGAGATCGAAGGAGACGCAGCAACTGTTGTTGTGGTGCGTCAAATCCAAGTGCGAAAGAGTACCGAAGGTGTGTTGAGCGCACACATCGTGCTGAACGTAGAATCCGAAAACGATGATGCCGCCGCGATCATGGAATCGACCATCACCGTCAATCTGCAATATGTGGTGCGCAATGCCGACTGGATGCCCGCCTATTCATTGCGCGCATTGACCGAGTTAGGTGTTGCTTCTCTCGAATACGATGTCATCGTGGGCCAAAACACCGGCGAAGATTGGAACGATGTTGTACTACAAGTGTCATCGATGCAAGGGAATATGGCCATTTGGGAAAGTACATTGCAACAGTCTCCCGCTGATGTGACACGCAACAAACCTCGTTCGAGTCGCAACAACACCGCCGATCAAGATGATTCGTTAGACGAATCCAATCCTTGGGCCTCACTTTTTGATGCGGTCGTAGGCAATGGGCAACTTTTTGCCCAACATGCGAACTCACCTTCGTGGGAAAATTCTCCCACCATTGCACGCTCGATTAAGGGACGCATATCTGTCGAGTCGGGGACGATGTTGCAACACGCATCACCGCCAAACTCTCCCGCCGACGTTGAAACAGGCTTCGGGCTTGGCGAAACACTGGGCATGAATTTCGAGGGTGGCGGTATGTCATCGAATCATTCCAATTCCCCCGTACCGCGCGCTTTCCCTGTGCGGTTCCGAGTGGACACCATGCGATCACGGTCCAACTTTCAGTTTGTGGGTATTCCGAGGCTTTCGCAGAATGCGTTGCTCGTCGGCAGTGTACGCAATATTCATACCCACCACCTCTTGCCCGGCCCGGTCTCGGTATTCAAGGATGGAGTCCTCACGGGCGAAATTATCTTGCCAGACTTTGCACCCGGAGACGTTTTGAATATTGCTTACGGTCTTGAAGAAGAGCTCTTGGTGCATCGACGCGAGACCAGTCGAGACTTTCGGAAAACCGGCTTGCTTTCGGATGGCCGCGAGCACCAACTTCGATACCTTTTGAGCGTGGTTAATCACACCGGCAAAGCGGTCAGCTTGCAGCTGTGGGACCAGATACCAATAACGTCAAATGACGATATAACCATTGCGGTGCGCGATTTGTCTATCCCGCAGTCGACCGACGGCACATCTACCAAAGACCTGTTGGAACGTGGGTTATTGCGATGGGAATTGACTGTCCCTGCTGGCCAATCTTCCTCCGGTGCGCAACGAATGGTCGAATACATGCTGAGTATCAGCCACCACAAAGATGCAGCTCCTCGATGGATACCTTGAGAACTCAATCTCAAGATCAATCTTCTAGCACCACAACATCCTGAGCATCAATCGTTACATCCACATCTTGGCCTTCCTGAATGTTGCGCGGATTGAGCTCAAAAACTTTGATCGATTGATTGCCCGGAAGCGCAACGACATGTTGCGCCACTTCACCCAAATAGATCGTCTGTTGCACTTTCCCACGCCAGGCATTGGGGTGGTGGTCATTCGAGTCAGGATTGTCCGGGTCGTGGGCAGATGCCGGTGTGATGTGCAATGCTTCAGGTCGAATCGAGCAAGTAACATTGCCGCGACGGGGGATTTCTTCGTTGAACGCGGTCGACTTCAAACTCCCGACAGCAGAATCCAGTCGCAAGCAGCCGTTATCTGCATCCGTGACTTCAGCGGTGACAAAATTTGTCTCACCTAGGAAGTCTGCCACGAATCGGCAGGTCGGTCGGTTGTATATCTCCCGTGGTGCGCCGAGCTGTACTACATTTCCTGCACGCAAGACAGCAACCCCGTCCGCCATTGAAAGTGCTTCTTTTTGGTCGTGCGTTACATACACGGTCGTGATACCGGTTTCCTTACATATTCGACGAATCTCGGTCCGCATCTCGATCCGCAATTTGGCATCAAGATTGGAAAGCGGCTCATCGAGCAACAAGACAGATGGCTTGATGACCAAGGCTCGTGCAAGCGCTATGCGCTGTTGTTGACCGCCTGAAAGTTCATTGGGCTTTCGTTTGCCATAGTCCTGCATTTGGACGGTACGTAGTGCTTCTTCAACGCGGTCATTGCGTTCAGATTTTGAAATCTTGCGCACTTGCAGGCCAAAGGCAACATTGTCGGTGATCGACATGTGTGGCCACAACGCATAATTCTGAAACACCATGCCCGTATTGCGTTTCTCGGGCGGGAGATTGGTCACGACCTTATCACCCAACTTGATGGTGCCTGCATTCGGTTCAATAAACCCTGCGATCATGCGGAGCAAGGTCGTTTTACCGCAGCCGGATGGGCCAAGCAGGAAAAAGAGGTCACCTGCCCCAATGGTGAGGGAGATGGAATCGACTGCGACCGTTGAGCCGTACACTTTGCGTATGCCGTCTAATGTAATCGGTATCATGAGTCACCATGATAGTCCATTCAGGTTGAATCGGCAGCAGAACCTAGATTGTTGGTGGTTCGGGCATCAAATACCGCAGCCACCGACTCTTCTGTCCTATATACTGCAGAGCAGGATCCTTAGCGAATCCATCCTGTCGTGTTGTGTGGCATATTTCCCATAGGTAGGTGTTGGTAGAGTGAAACCGAAACCCAAAGATCCTGCGAAGGCAACATCTTCCCTTCCCGCACAGTCTGCTGAAGTTGGCCACCTGATTGAGAGGATTCGGACGGGGAGGCGTACCCGCAGAGACACTGCACATGCACTTGGGGAATTTCTGCCCAAGCAGTATGCACGGGATGTGGATCGACCGTATCGGCGGCTCGGTGCGTTGGCGGATCTGTGGCAGACGCAGATTCCGGAGCGAATTGCTTCAAAAACAGCTCTGGCATCATTCAATAGGGGTGTACTGACCGTCCATGTGGTCGATTCAACCACTCGGTATGATCTTGATCGTCTCTTGCGAGGTGGAATCGAAGCAGAATTGCGGCGATCTTTTCGCGGAGGCACCCTTAACCGGGTCAAAGTCGTCGTCAAGCCTGAAATAGGGCACAGCCAAAGTTGAAAACAGTAGCGCAGGGTTGGTAGACTACCCCCGATTTTGGAGCCAGCCGATCTGTCTCCTCATGTCCGCTGCCGATTCCCCTACAAGGACTCTCTAATCATGCTTGGTAAAGTATTCAAAGCGTACGACATTCGTGCTCTCTATCCTAACCCTCTGAGTGAAACAACTGCATGGAAAATTGGATTCGGCATGGCCCGATTCCTGATGGAAGACGCAGGTAATGCGGGCGCAACTGACCCCATGATGAAGTACATCGTATTGGGTGAAGACATGCGACCAAGTTCACCGGTGCTGAGCCAAGCGATTGGGGACGGTGCCCGACAATTTGGTGCAAACATCATCAAGGTCGGGCTTGTCGATACACCCTTTATTTACTTTGCCGTCAATCATCTCAATTGTGCTGGTGGCGCACAAACCACCGCCAGCCACAACCCCGTCGATTACAACGGATTCAAAATCAGTGGGCGCGAGGCGGCTCCCTTGGGCGAAGATTCTGGGCTCGTTGACATCAGTAAATATGCGGCCATGGCAGACCGTACAAAAATCGAGGCTCAGGAACGCGTGCTGGGGCGATTTGAAGAGCGGGACTTGTGGGACGATTATCGAGAGCACGTCCTCAACTTTCTGGAACTCAACGGCAAAGAAATCAAAGTCGTTATTGATGCCTCCAACGGCATGGCGGGCACAATGGTGCCCAAGATATTTCGAGATATTCCCGGCCTCAATATTGTTGAACTCAATTTCGACAATACGCAAGGCACGTTTGTGCACGAGCCGAACCCGCTGGTTGCATCGAACCTTGATCAACTTCGAGCAACGGTACTCAGTGAAAAAGCAGACTTCGGCATTTGCTTTGACGGTGATGCAGATCGTGGAATCTTTGTCGATGAGAATGCTGCGATCATTGGTTGCGATCATCTAACCGCTTTGTTTACCAAATATTTCCTAGACACGTATCCCGGTTCACCGATTCTGTATGACTTGCGGTCGAGCAAAGTCGTGCAGGAAACCATTCTCGCCAACGGCGGCAAGCCAGTCCGATCGCGGGTTGGCCACGTGTTCATGAAACAGAAAATGAAAGAACTCGATGCGGCGTTCGGTGGTGAATTGTCCGGCCACTTCTACTTCAAAGATAATTTCTACACCGACAGCGGAGCCATCATCTTTGCGTCCATGCTCTCCTTACTCGCAGAATCTGGTCAACCATTGAGCCAACTCATGCAGCCGTTTGGCGTGTACGCACAGTCCGGCGAGATCAATTTCGAGAACGAGGACAAAGATGAAGCGATCGAGAATCTGATCGAACGATTCAGCGAAGATTGCGAGATCGACGAGCTTGACGGCGTGACGATTGATTGTTTCAACGATGAAGGTTGGTGGATGAACGTTCGCAAATCGAACACTGAACCACTTTTGCGACTAAATCTTGAAGCGAAAGATGATCTGATCGTCTCACGCATGCTGGATGAAGTCTCACCCCATCTCGGCAAGCGCGTGGACCACTAGCTGGGTTGATTAATCACGTTTGCAAGCGAGGGCTCTTTTTTTAAGATCATTGATCGCAATGAATCTATCGAGGCATGCGGGCGGTGTAGAGCCACCATTCGAGTAAGAGCAAGGCAATCCCAAAGCCGATAAACCACTTCCAGATATCACGAGGAGGTGGAGGTGATGTGGTGCCGGTTTGCCATGGTTCTTGATTAATCAACAACGCATCCACCGGCTGTACATCACTCTCTGTGCGCGACAACAAACTCACCGCCACTTTATCCGTAGGCGGCGTAGCACCGCTGATGGTGTACAATCCTGTTTGTGCAAAGGGTGGAAGGGTTGATTGGCCATCGACTTCGCTGGCCACATTAGATCGCGGAATGTGTTGATCGATGTCAGCCCCGGTGATATGGAATTCAACGACCGCAGGATCAGTTGCTTGTATGTGGATTGGTTCGCCCGGGCGATAAGCTTGCCCTGCCTCAAGTTGGCCGCGCAATGTAACGTATTCAATTGCATTCTGAAGAAAGATTGCAAACGAAGGAAGGATCGGCCAATTGCTTTGCACCAGATCAAACGAAACCACGACGTGGCGCAGTTTGTTTGATTCCAATACCACGATCACCGGCCCACCTGCCCCCAAAGCGAGTACCGTCATCGAATCATCCAACGCAATACGCTTGCGATCCGCGATCGCGACAGGATCAAGATTAACATCGGTCATGATCGGATGGGTACGGTTCCAACTCAGGACACGTCGAGACAGCGTTTGCGATTCGCGCATCTTCAATGCGGAATCACTCTCAAACGGAAGAATCGAGCCGAATGACAGGGTTGCGCACGGCGGCACCTCCGTTGGCGAAGCATTGACAAACATAATTAGCTCATAGGGAGCAAGTTGGCGAATGTATTCGAGCGTTGGCAATGCTTCGAGATCACGGTAGTCGGTTTCAGTCATCAACTGCACCGAACGAAGATCAAGTACTTCCAGCACTTCAAGCAAGAACGAATTCGGCTGGCGATCGTCGGGGTGAACCAAGAGGACGCCCGACTGCGTTGGCGGGGTGAGAATCATGCCCGCCACATTGTCCGCCAACAGGGCATCCTGATCGACGATGATCTGCGCACGAAGCACACCTCCGACCGTGTTGTCAAATTCAAAAACGACCGATGCCTCGCCCGCTTCATCGTCGGTTCGACCGGGCACCTCGACGACACGCCCTTCAATGAGTCGATCATCGAGCAACAATCGGAGAGGCACTTGTTGCGAATCTTCGCCTGAGTTCAGCACAGTACACAAAACCTGGATGGCTGATGGGTCGGCGTAGGCTCGGCGGGCAGAGAAAGTAACGATGCCAACGTTTTGAAATACTCTCAATCCGGAAGTTGTGCCAGTGACTGGCTCCTGGATGTTTACAAATTCAACTTGATCGCGGCCTGCGAATTCGATCGGTCCATCATCTCCAAACCGACCATCACTAAACACCACCACCCGCGTGTTTGGCACAGAGGTTTGCTCATCGCTTTCATTGGTCCCGCTGCCCTCAGACCGCGCAAGCAAGAACGCATTGGCCAACTCCAAAGCGGGGCTAAGTACCGCAGTCTCATCCGTAGATTGAATTGCATGGATCGCTGTCTGGAGGGCGGGTGTATGCGACGAGTACGAATGAACGACCCGAGCTTGCCGACCCGCTGCAATGATCATGACTTCGGGGTTCGTTCCGCTTTTGGTAGGCGCGCTCACCATCTTCGAAGCAAGTCGTTTTGCTTCATCCAATCGAGTGGGGGCATTCGGCTCCGTTGAAGTCGAAGCAGACATTGATGCGGACACATCAACGATCAGAATCAGTTGTTCGGGAACAGTACTGGCTCTCCCCCAGATAGGACGACCCAAAGCGACGATAAGCATGAGAAGCAACAGGAGTTGTAGAGCAAGTAGCCAAGACGGACGCAACCGCTGAAACGGCGTGTTTGCTTCAAGATCATGCACCGCTCTTTCCCAAAACATAATGGACGGCACAGTGCGCGGGCTTCGCCTCAAGCGCAAAAAATACAGGAGCAGTACGGCGGGGATGACAATCGCTGCCGCCAACAAAGCAGGAAATGGGGTCAACAAACTCGCCATTCAGATCCCAACTCCTTTTACCGGGCAACGGTTAATCAGTCTGATAGACACTATCGCAACGGCGCGTAAAGTGCATTCACATTCAACTTTGATGTTAACCCAGCAGAGTTGTATCGAACCGGGGGTGAAATAACAACGAACGGACGTTCTGAACACGATTATTGTGCAGGATAGAACGCGGATACCCGATGATAGGGAGGAACGATGACCGCTGAACTTGATTCCATTCTCAATCTCGATGTTCCCGTTATTGTGCGTCTTGGCGAATGCACGATGACGTGCGATGACGTCGTGCGCTGGATACCCGGCTCACTGATCGAATTGGACAAATCATTCGAGGAAGATTTAGATCTCCTGATCAACAACGTTCCCGTTGCAGAGGGCAATGCCGTCAAAGTCGGCGAGAATTTCGGCATTCGAATCTCGTTCGTCGGCGACTTGCAAGCCAAAATCGAAGCGCTTTCTGACTTCCGGCCTCAAATCAAGACGGAAAAAGTCGAAAGCGAACTCACCGAAAATGATGCTGCAGACCTTGCCGAACAAATGCTCTCCGGCCAACTGTAGTCGATTCATTTCCACCCTCGCAGCCCCTTGCAATCAATCAACTCAAAAAAAACACCGCCACGTTTTACCGTAGCGGTGATAGATCTGCATTCGAAATAGTGGAGCTGCGTGGTGCAACTGCCCTGCAAGGTTCTTAGTCGACGGGTTCGAGCAAGCGAAGCGACAATCCCAGCTCTGTGAGTTTCTCGGTGACTTCGACGAGGCTCGTGGTGCCGAAATTCTTGATCCCCAAGAGCTCTGCTTCGGTGCGAGCACACAAATCGCCGATCGTTTGGACGCCAAGCATCTGAATCGCTTTGCGGGCACGAACCGTCAGATCAAGATCCGAAACGGGCTTATCAATGAGATGTTCTTGTGCGGTTCCTCGGAGGCGTTCGTACACCTGCTGTCGCATGATGTCATGCTGATCATCCAAGCCTTGACCAAGTCGTAAGCCCTTGGCAGAAAGCATCTCACGGATTTCAACGAGGCTCGTTTCGCCAAAGTTTTTGTAGCCAAGCAACTCTGATTCAGTTACCCGCAACAGATCACCCAGCGTGCGGATGTTCATCTTCTTCAGGCAATTACGCGCTCGGACAGTTAATTCAAAGTCAGTAACGGGCGTATCTAGCAAAGCGCTGTGCTTGCTGATGTTTCGCTCGTATTCTTCATCAATCTCCATATCGAAAGATGCTACTACATCCTTCATGAAGAATTTTGCACGCGAATGGGTCGGGTTGGTATCAAGGACTTGGCGCAAGCACTTTTCGGCCTTGCGATAGTGGCCTCGGTCTTCGTAGCAAATTGCGAGATTGGTGAGGGCATTGACATACGCCGGCTGTAATTCGCAACAGCGCTCGTAGGTTGACACCGCCTCATCGGATTCGCCGATGAGATCGAGGTTGAATGCTAATCGGAACATCGCTTCGCAATTTTCGGGGTCATACTGAATCGCTCGTCGATATTCCACAACCGCGGCACTGCGATCACCCAATCGCTCAGCGTTTTCTGCGGCTACAAAATGGGATCCGCTTGCTTGGGGGTCGCGGCTTACCGCAGCACCCGAGCCAATCATCATTTCCATTGGATTTGCTTCTGACATCGTACTCATTCGAACTCCAAGCTCAGGATGTGGTTCAAGCCACGCTCATCTCAAATGATGGGCGTCGGCATAGATTTTCAACTCATAAGAAAGTAGGGCTGTTTGTTGCAATTGGCAACCCGCAGAGGGGGTTGAAACCTAGGGTGAATACCCTAAAAGCGCCCAAGAATTTTCCGCGCCGTGTCGTCAGTCAAAAAGTTCGCCTTGTCCGGGCACTTCGGTGTCAGCCAATTTTTTGGTTTCCTGCACTACTGCAAGCAGGTCATCAAGGTCTTGAAACTCCTTGTAGACGCTCGCAAATCGCACATAGGCGACCTGATCAAGATGACGCAACCGCTCCATAATCGCCACACCAATCCGATCAGAGGGGACTTCACGGTCAAATTCTTTGTACAGCGACTCTTCAACTTCATCAACGAGGTGCTGCATCGATTCTACGGGGATCGGCCTTTTGGCGCAAGCAGACTGTAATCCATTCAGCAGTCGCATGGGATCAAACACCTGCCGGGAGCCGTCTCGTTTGACCACCATGAGCCGCGTTGCTGCTTCGACCCGCTCATATGTGGTAAATCGCTTGCCACACACGTTGCAGACGCGCCGCCGCCGAACCGCTCGCCCCGCATCACTGGTACGGCTGTCAATCACCTTGTCATCGTTCTGACTACAGAATGGGCAAATCAAAAATCGTATCCCTACCCAAGATCGTGGGTTTCCGTCAACGTTGGTCGGACATATTGTGTACCCGTTACCCATGAAAGGCAATGAAGCAGTCGCCTCCAACACATGGATTCGAGTATCGAATGACGCAGATTCTCTATATTTTCATCGGGGCAGGGGTAGGGGGCGTGTTACGCTACCTTATCGCCGGGTGGACCCAGAATATGTCCACCTCGGCATTCCCGGTCGGGACGTTGGTTGTCAACGTCCTGGGCTGTTTCCTCATCGGTTGTCTGGGGTACACATTGACCACGGCGCGGCCGATCAGCCCCGAGATTCGTATGGCCATCCTCGTCGGGGTACTGG
>PJEL010002292.1_pt1 | contig 17841 bp, 14 predicted proteins | sample 1853271 | NCBI WGS metagenome assembly PJEL01 (sample SAMN08108733, study PRJNA415343) | Invertebrate metagenome, whole genome shotgun sequencing project. | host: Globobulimina | place: Sweden: Gullmar Fjord | collected 2015-08
TGTGTAAAAAAATCTATTCCGGACAGAGCTTAAATCATTGTTTTTTGGATCTATTAATTTGGATAGGCTATAATCCCTGTAGTATCCTATTATTATTTCGCATACATTTCCCCTTACTCAATTTCTTTTTCATCATTCAAATCTCCTCCAAAATAATCCTAACATTGCCTCAGGTTGCAACCGACTCCAAACGATTTCGTTTGGAGTTATCCCTTCAGTTCTACTCAACCCCAAATGAATCCTATCATTATACCAATCAATAAATTCTTTAAACGATTTAAACTTTGCTCTGTTTTCTTCGTAAGTTCTAAACCATCTTTCATTCTTCCCATTAGTCTGTGGATGATTTCTTTTTGAGGGAATATGTTTGATGCCCTTGCTAACAAGAAAGTTCTCAAACTCTCCAAGAGCCCTATTTCCGTCCTTGTTATATTTAGCATTAAAGAACTGAGTTCCCTTGTCAGTATTAAGTTCTCTTAATGCTGAAGAATATTCTTTCTTAGCTTTCTTAATGGCAATCTCAACAATCTTTTTAGCATTCTTTGTATTTGCTTCACTAAACTCTTCTCCTGCCAAAATCAGTCTGCTAGCGTCGTCAATCCAAACAATTGCCCAACTTTCATTATACCTGCTCTCATGATAATCCATATGCCCTAAAGAAAAACTATGGTCTCTTTCATATCTGCAATACTTTCTTTGTTTTTGTTTTTTCTTATTAGGCTTTGTAACTCCAATCTCCCTCAAATACTCATGAAGTTTATTTTTTGAAATTTTCACATTATGGTACTTCATAATATGAAGCCTTAGCATTAGCCATGGATGAGGAATCTCAGTCTCTATCGAAACAAGCAAAATCACATGAACAGCAGTTGTTAGATCAACAACTAGAATATGAAAAAAAGATAAAAGAACTACAACAAACAATTAAAAATAAAGACGAAAAAGAAACAACGACGAACCGACAAAATATCAGTAGAGAGTTACCAGCTTCACAGAGAACCAAAGGGTTGGCAGTGGCAAGATTGCCCTGATGATTTCGACTATATCATTCGTAGGCCGGATCATATTGGCAGCGTAGTCGCCTTAATTGTTTCCCTGAGTGATAACGTATCCCGAGACCGTATCACCAGAGTGATCGGTGATGATGCGTCTATTTGGGAAATTACCATTGCAAATCCACACAATGATTTTATGCAGGCCAAGCAGCAGCTTTCTTTGTTCAGGCAGAGAATGAGGTCGCTGGTAGTTGATATTAAGAAGCAGCACGGTGAAGCGATGCCTCTACATATATTTCCTGTTATGCCAGTTTCATGTGCCATCGAATTGGGACGGGTAAGAATGCCTAAAGTGGATATGCCCTGGTTGATCTATGACCATGATATGGACACTCAGGAATTTGTTAAAGCTATCGAAATAAAAGGTGATTTACATGCAAGCTGATCGAAGTAATGAAGTGCTAAAAAGTATTCTTGAAAAAATAGAGCTGCCCGAAGGAGCCTACGAAAAGGCGGAAAGTCGGTATCAGGATATTGGTGAATGGCTACACCGCCCTGAATCAAGCTGTGTTGAATATGATCCTCATGTTTTTTCACAGGGGTCGTTTCGGCTGGGCACAGCGATTAAACCTGATTCAGGTGACGAATATGATCTTGATATGGGGTGTAATTTAAAGGAAGGGCTGAGCAAGAACCTGATTACACAAGAGCAGCTTAAAAATCATGTCGGAGATGAGTTAGAGCTTTATCGAAAAGCGAGAGGTATCAAGGAAGAGCTTGCTGAGAAAAAGCGGTGCTGGCGTCTGGAGTATGCTGATAGCTTGAGTTTCCATATGGACATTGTGCCGTGTATTCCTGAAAGTGAGGGTGGCAGAGGCGCTCTTAAGCAGCGCATGATCGAAAGTTCTCATTTTGAAGATGCTCTTGCTCAACATGTTTCTGAATTAGCAGTTTCAATTACCGATAACACTGACTCGGAATATAGCTTGAAAACCGATAATTGGCGTATCAGTAATCCTGAAGGTTATGCGCGTTGGTTTGAATCCCGAATGAAGATGGCTCAGGGCGTTATTAGTGAGCGGGAAATGAGCTTTAAGGCCAGTATCGATAGTTTGCCATACTACAAATGGAAAACACCGTTGCAGCAGGCTATTCAGTTATTAAAGTGTCACCGAGATACGATGTTTAAGGATAATGGAGACAGTAAGCCGATATCGGTAATTATCACTACGCTTGCCGCGAAATCCTATAATGGCGAAAGCGATTTAGCGTCGGCATTGTCCAATATCTTGTCTCGTATGAGCGGCTACATTAATAACGCTGTGCCGCTAGTTCCCAATCCAGTTAACCCCGCCGAGGATTTTGCTGATAAGTGGTATGATCAGGAATCAGCGCCTCTTCGGCTGCGAGAACATTTTGATAAATGGCTGTATCAGGCCAAAGCTGACTTTAAAGCGATTTGTTCGAAAGATAATAGCCAGCTTATTGTTGAAGCCGCTGATCGCGGTCTGGATATTCAACTGGATGCGAATTCGGTTGCACTTGCGCTCGGCCTTTCAGCAGCTATAGTCGCGCCGACAAAAACGATACATGCGTCTGACCCCAAGCCGTGGTTTAAGCAGTAGATGCAGAACTGGGATGTCTTGCAGCTTGATCATTTTCTGGCTGGGAATCCAAAATTCCGGATTGCTGAAATCAATGATGAAAGAGTTATTCTTTCTGGAGAGTACCATTTAAAAGCGCAGCTAGCCGGTAGCCATCTTATTGATAAGATTTATCGATTGAAGTTTGTGTGTGCTAACGATTATCCGAGTAAGCTTCCCTTGGTTTATGATGAGGGTGGATATTTTCCTCGAAGTCAGGAGTTCCATACCTATTCTGATGGAGCTTTTTGCCTGGGGTCTGAGCTTAAGATAAAGGATATTCTAAGGGCAGATCACACCATCAAGGCTTTTTTTGATAGCATTGTCGATCCCTTCTTATATTCAGTATCGCATCGCATAGAATATGGAGATTACCCCTTTGGTGAATTAGCCCATGGTGAGCAGGGGCTGATTGATGATTATGCAGAAATCTTTGGCCTTAAGGGTAAGGCACCTGTGCTGTTGGCGCTAAAGGCTCTTGGCAAACGAAAGCGAGAGGCGAATAAACTACCTTGTCCGTGCAGTTGTGGAAGAAAGCTGGGAAGATGCGGTTATCGTTTTTCTCTAAATAATTGGCGTGGCCTCGAAAGGCGGCGCTGGTTTAGATCGCATATTTCCAATGACTTCACTCCAATTGAAAAGCCGAAGAAAAAGAATAAATCCATGTCAGAAGGCAAAAAGAATGAATAATCATACCACCAATATCTGACTGACGTCTAAAGAACCGGAACTACTCATGAGTGTCCAAAAGCGACGGTCGTGTTGAGCAAAACCGGACATATAAATGACTGTAATTGAGTTTCACTTACCCCATAAATTCTCAATTACCTTTCGACAGCACTTCGCCCAAACTTGCCGTTCGCAAAAATTCCAGGGTTGATTGAAGTTTCCAGATAGCAGACGGACAATTTGCGAAGAGTAAATTGCGCTTTGTCGGTCCGGTGTTCGCCCTCAACAGTCAGTCATGAATATTACGCCGAGAGTAAAAATATCCGGACAGCGGACGGTCAGTTCTTACTGGTAAAAATCTGATATGTGGGTCCGGTTTTCGCCCTCAACGGTCGGTCATGAAAAATACACGCGGGGTAAGATTTTCCGGATAGCGGCCTGTCAGTTTGCTTCGTTATATTTTCACTTTGTCGGTCTGCTCTGTAATTTCTGGTAGTTGGCATCTCCACAATAGTTACAGTCGCATTGTTGAATAACAATTGTAATCGATTGCGTTAAATGCGTTGCTAATTGTTTTTCTTCAGCTGTTCACATGTTTGTAGAGAGAGCGTGTGGTGGCTGGTGATTTTGATCTCCATCAATATGTCCTCTAGACGAATACTAATGCTTTTGAATTATAGAAAACCAGCTAGTTTTTTTGTACTCTTGACATATTAATAATTGGATAAAAATACTAGTAGTCAAGGGGGCTCTTCATGTTGTTGCCGTATAAATATAAATTCCATACCAATAATCAGTAGAACATAAAGGACTGGGCTGTTTAAACAATGCCAAGCCAGCTTATACAAAAATAAGGACATACCTAGTATGAACGTGAAAAGAGTGACTGCATCAAACGTAATAATGGTCCTCATTACATTATTTTTTTCGATACAATCCGAAGCTTCTACTCTCTGTGATGTTGATGGTAATGGCGTGGTTAATCATGACGATACCTATTTGATTAACGTTGCGCTTAATACTCCTGCAGATCCGGGTGATCCTCGAGATTATAATGCTGATGGTGTTATTGAATATATTGATTATCGCTACTGTACAAGGCTGTGCACCTACAGGGGGTGTGGATCTACAGCCAGCAGCCCAAGCATACTGAGCTCCCCTGTAAGAGAAGCACGGGTAGGCACCTTGTATCAATATGCAGTAGAAGCAGTTGATCCAGAGGGTGGCGACATTACATTTGATCTGTTAAATAGCCCTGAAGGGATGAGCGTAGACTCGGAGGGTTTAATTTCATGGACACCAGATGCAGTTACAGAATTGACGAGTCAGTTTGTTTCGCTTCGCGTATTGGCCACTAATGGCGCCTTTGGCGGCCAAGACTATATGATCACTGTATCTGCCGCAAACCAAGCACCGCAACTATCCATCACTTCGCCAACTGATGGTGCTGTTTTTGTTATTGGAGATGTACTGACTTTAACTGCCACTGCCACTGATTCAGAAGATGGAGATCTTAGTGGTAGTATTCAATGGCGCTCCAGTCTCGACGGAGCATTGGGTTCTGGAGATAATTTGGATGTTAGTTTAAATATTGGGACTCATGCACTGACGGGAGAAGTATTTGATAGCGAAGTTGTCAGTGCGACTGACTCAATTACTATCACGGTATTAAATTCCACCACGGAGCTTGATTTACCTCCTGACCCTTCTTCGGTGGCTCCTCCCTTGGCAACAACAGAATTGACCAGCTTAAAATCAGCAACCGAATTTTTATACACAGGGGCAGACCCGATACAAACCGGTGTCGCTGCTGGAACCATTGAAGAAGAGCGTGTTGCAATAGTACGTGGCACGATACTGGATCGCAGTGGCTCGCCCCTATCCGGTGTTACCCTCAGTATCAAAGATCACCCTGAATACGGCCAAACACTGAGTCGAGCAGATGGGGTCTTTGATCTGGCTGTTAATGGCGGCGGTCAGCTGGTTATTAATTATGAAAAAGCCGGTTACTTGCCGGTGCAACGACCAATCACTACTGATTGGCAGGATTATCACTGGGCCGAAGATGTTGTGCTTATTCCACTGGATAATGCCGCTACGGTTGTTGACTTCAGCAATCCCTCTGTCACTCAGGTGGCTCGTGGCAGTGTGGTCACAGATAACGATGGCAGCCGGCAGGCAACCGTTTTGTTCCCGCCGGGAGTGACTGGTGTGATGGAAATGGCCGATGGAAGTACAGTACCGTTAACGACCGCGACAGTACGCGCCACCGAATACACCATCGGGGATAACGGGCCACAGTCGATGCCGGGAGCGCTACCTCCCACCTCCGGCTACACGTATGCTGTTGAGCTTTCGCTAGACGAAGCTATTGCTGCCGGTGCATCGGATGTGCAATTTGATCAGCCTGTTAGTGTTTATGTTGAAAATTTTCTGGATTTCCCGGTCGGTGGCATTGTACCCGTCGGGTGGTATGATCGCGAAAAGGCAGCATGGATACCTTCGGATAATGGACTTGTTATCCAGATATTGTCGGTCACCAGTAACCTTGCTGATATCGATGTGGACGGTAGTGGCACACCCGCCGATGCTACGACCCTGGTGGCGCTAAACATCACCGAGGAGGAGCGCGCTCAACTCGCAACCCTCTACTTACCAGGGGACAGCCTTTGGTATGCATCGGTTAGCCACTTTACTCCTTACGATCTCAACTGGCCCATGGGTCCGCCTGATGATGCCGAATCGCCCAATCAACCTGCCCCGGATACTGATGAGCCAGAAGAAGATCCAGATTGTGAGGGGGGGTCTATCGTTGAATGCCAGAATGCTGTACTGCGAGAAAGAGTACCGGTCACGGGAACGCCCTTTACATTAAATTATCGCAGTGATTGGGTGCCGGGGCGTAAGGCAGCGTATTCATTGGACATGGCTCTCAGTGGTAGCAGTATACCTGCGAGCCTTCGTCGCATTGATCTCAAAGTATCCGTTGCGGGCCGCCATTTTTACCAGTCTTTTGCTGCGCAACCTGATCTCCACCATGTTTTTACGTGGGATGGTAAGGATGCTTATGGTCGTAAGGTTCTGGGCAAACGGACAGCAATAGTGTCTATTGAGTATGTGTATCCTGGTATTTACAAGAAGCCTATCCCGACCGGTAGTAGTTTTGCAAGGCCAGGAATAGAAATCGTAGATAGTGGCAATCGACGGGAAGTAATTGTGGCAATTGTGCAGCAGTTTGCGAAAAAAATTGGAGTGAATAGTGTTATTGGATCCGGCCTAGGGGATTGGTCGCTTTCTTCACATAATTCGTATGATTCGAGCGTTAATACCGTACATTATGGCGATGGGACGATAGCGACCTTTCCCGGTCTCACCGTGGATACCATAGCAGGCAGTGCTCAGGGGTTCAGCGGTGATGGCGGTTTGGCAAAGGATGCGCGACTCACCAGGCCGAAGGGGGTTGTCGCAGGCCCGGATGGTAGTGTTTATTTTAGTGATAACAATCTTCGTGTCCGTCGAATAGATCCTGACGGCATTATCACCACGGTAGCGGGCAGTGGAAGCTACAGTTATAGCGGTGATGGTGGTCCAGCAATCCAGGCTGGCATAAGACCCCAGGGCTTGGCAGTCGGTTCAGATGGTAGCCTCTACATTGCCGATACTTTTAATCGTCGTGTCCGCCGTGTAGGGCCTGATGGTATTATTACTACGGTAGCGGGGAATGGAACTGATAATTTCACCGGTGATGGAGGGCCTGCTGTAGAGACAGGGGTGGGCAAAGTACTGTCTATAGCCATTGGCAGTGACGACAGCCTCTACTTTATTGGTAATTTTGGGGGTGGTGACGGTCTTATTTTTCACGTGGGAGTGGATGGCAATATAAATAAGATCGCCGGCGGAGGGTCCGGTCTTGATGGTGGCCCAGCGATAGAGGCTTATTTCAGTAATCCAACAGGTATAGCGGTAGGATCAGATGGCAGCCTATATATTGCTGATTCCTGGCATCATCGCATCCGCCGTATAGGGCCTGATGGCATTATCACTACGGTAGCGGGGAGTGGAGGCAGCGGTTATAGCGGTGATGGTGATCCAGCAATCGAAGCTCGCTTAAATACGCCTATGGACGTGGCAATCGGTTTGGATGGTAGCATCTACATCTCTGATTACTCGAATAAATGTGTCCGTCGTGTAAGGCCTGATGGCATTATCACGGCTATTACAGGAGGTTGTGGTCTTGCTTCTAGCGGAGCTGACGGCCCCGCTGGGCTTGCCAGCGCGAGACCATATGCCCTGAGTGTTGGTCAAAAAGGCATTTACCTTGCAAATGACTTTTATAATAAAATTCGCCTTATCAGCGGTTCTTTCGGTATTGACATAGGCGAAAATAGCGTTGGAGTGCCATCGGAAGATGGTCTGCAGTTGCATGTGTTCGAATCAACTGGCCGCCTTTCGCGTACTGAGGATACCACCACTGGCGCTACTCTCTACCAATTTCACTACAACGCAGACGGGCTCCTCACGGGCATTGAAGATGGCAATCAAAATCTAACAACCATTGATCGCTATTCTGATGGTGCGCCTGTCGCGATTATTGCACCGGAGGGACAACGAACAGAACTCTTGCTTGACGCAAATGGGTACCTCTCATCCATTACCAACCCCAATAATGAAAGTCATAACATGGTCTATACAGTAGATGGTTTGCTGACCAGCTTTACTGATCCAAGAAATAACACCTCTGTTATCAGCTATGAAACGGATGGTCGCCTCAAAACGGATATCAATGCTGCCGGTGGTGGCTGGACATTGGATCGCACTGAGTTTGCGAATGGACACGAAGTGACCATGACCTCACAGGAAGGGCGCACCACACATTACCGGGTGGAGCAACTCCCCACCGGTGAGTCTCAGCGAACCAACACCTATCCCAACGGAACGACCAGCAGCTCACTTGAAATGCCTGGAACCCAGAAAACCTCTACCGCAACGGACGGTACCGTAACCGTTACCAGTCTGGGAGCCGATCCGCGTTTTGGCGCCGCCGTACCCATGGCCGCCAGTAAACAAGTAACGACACTCGGTGGGTTGACCTCGACTATAACAACTGATCGCACGGCAATACTTGCTGTGGAGAATGATCCGCTCAGCCATACCCAACTGACTGAAGTGGTGGCGGTCAATGGACGCACTTATTCAAAAATATTTGACAAATCCACCCTGACCTATACCACAACCAGTCCGGAAGGAAGGCAGTACACTACCGTATTGGATGCACAGGGCCGCACTAGCCAAATCTTGGTGCCTGGGCTCAATGCCCTATCATACGCTTATGATGCCAAAGGGCGATTAGGCAGCGTAACTCACGGATCGAGGACTACTGATCTGGCCTATAACGGCGACGGAAATCTCTACACAGTAACCGATGCGGAGCTTCAGCAGGTAGCCTACCAATACGATTTAGCGGGGCGTGTGACAAAGAAGACACGGATTGACGATAAGCTGATTCAATATGCCTATGATGACAACGGAAGCATGACGGGTATTACACCTGCCGGAAAACATCTTCATAGCTATGAATACAATACAATAAATTTACAAAGTAGTTACATTCCACCCGATGTGGTCGGCGTCATAGATCCATCGACCGCCTATTACTATAATCTGGACAAACAGCTCAAACAGGTTGTTCAGCCAGATGGACAAATTGATGTGACCTATCATGCTGCTACCGGCCAAAAGCTCAGCATGCAAACGCCTGATGGCAATTATGCTTACGGCTATCATCCAACAACAGGGCAGCTGACATCGATTACGGCACCGGGAAATAATACCTTGGCAATGAGCTATGATGGATTCTTGCCAACGGGTAACAACTGGACAGGCACCGTACAAGGCAGCGTATCGCGTACCTTTGATAATGATTTTGCTACCGCAACCGAATCGGTTAATGGCAGCTTTAGCGTGACTTACCAGTATGATAACGACAAACTGCTCGCCAGTGTTGGTAGTCTTTCCATCAGCCGTGATGTGCAAAACGGCCTGATTAGCGGAACCGGTTTAGGCAACCTCTCTACAAATCGTGGTTATAACGGTTATGTTGAGTTAAGCGATTACAGTGCCGATTACAACACGACAGCGCTGTATGATGTTATCTATACAAGAGACAATATTGGTCGTATCACCCAGCAGCAGCAAACTTTGCAGGGCACCACAACCACCTGGGATTATTTTTATGACGCAGCCGGTCGTTTGGATGAGGTTAAAACCAACGATATGACCACTGTCACTTATACTTTCGATGACAACGGTAACCGCACCCATGTTAATGGAGCAATTGTTGCCAGTTATGATGATCAGGATCGTTTGAGCCAATACGGCAGCACAACCTACAGCTATACCGACAATGGAGCATTACTCAGTAAAACCGATACCGCTTCCAGCCAAACGACAACTTACAATCATGATTTGATTGGTAACCTACGACAAGTGAACTTACCTGGCGGTGTAACCGTTGATTATGTAATTGATGGCACGAATCGTCGGATCGGTAAAAAGGTCAACGGAACCTTACAGCAGGGGTTTTTATACAAAGACCAGTTGAATCCCGTTGCTGAGCTGGATAGCACTAACAATGTTGTTGCACGATTTGTCTATGGTGATAAACCTTACGTACCGGCGTATATGGAAAAAGGCGGTGTGACATATCGTATCATCAGTGATCATTTGGGTAGTCCACGGCTTGTTGTGAATATGAGCGATGGCAGTATTGCGCAAAAAATGGATTACGATGTGTGGGGAAATGTGACTGCAGATACAAACCCCGAATTTCAACCGTTCGGATATGCTGGGGGCATCTATGATCAGCATACTAAGCTCGTTAAGTTTGGTGCCAGGGATTATGATCCTGCAATAGGGAGATGGATTCAAAAGGATCCTATTGGGTTGGATGGGGGATTGAATACTTACGAGTATGTAGGCAATAATCCTGTGATGTACACTGATCCATATGGGCTTTTTGATGTTAGAAGATTTATCTTAAGGACGATTATTCAAAATGCAGTTAACGGTCTTGTTGGGGCGTCAGCTTTAGGGATCGGAGCGCTTTGGTATACTTCACCTATGGCCTGTCAGGATTTTGATTGTGATTTTGATGGCGATGGCATACCTGATAATCTGTTGCCTGAGCCTCCTGAAACCGATAACGAAGATGATTCAGACGGTAATTCGTGTCCAATTTCCAATTAGGAGAAAACTTCTGGTTGTTTGAGAAACTAATGTTTAGTCTGATTATCAAAATTGGAGTGTCGTGTGAATTCAACAATTCTAATTAGTTTGTTGCTGTTTACTCTGTTTGTAATAGTTGCAACCGTATGGCGAGCATTGGTGAAAAATGTTACAGCAGAAGAAGTAGATAAGGGAATAAAGAAACTTAGTTCTGTTTTATTTGTAGGGATGGTGTTGGGCCTAATTGCTGTTGTAATCTTGTTTTCTTGACGTTTATTGGAACGAAAAAGGGGTCGGTGACAAACAATAATCATTTACATTTTCTGCAAAGCCCGACCGATTGATAGGACTTTTTTATGTGTCACAAAGCCCAGCCAAACGCTGGGCTTTGTGTTCATCCTTTCTGCAAACCCTGCGGCTGAACAAGAAGAGGGATATATTCAAAGTGATCCTATTGGGTTACGAGGTGGGTTGAATGTAAGCGATCCACAAACCCCATCTAGCTTTTTAGAATCGACTCTATTTCAACACGCCAAGGCAGCATGCTCTCGAAATCTTCAAGGGTTTCACAACTCGGAAGTCGTGCAAACAAGGTGCGCAAGTGCTCGTAAGGCTCCAGCCTGTTAGCTTTAGCCTATAAAGCATGGCACTTGCTTTGGCGCCATTCTGACTGCTGCTAAACATCCAATTTTTCCGACCAATGGCAAACGGGCGAATCGCATTTTCCACCGGGTTGTTATCGATATTGAGTCGACCGTCTTGCGTCAGGTATTTACGGAGTTGCCCGATGCGGAAAGTATTGATGATATTGAAAAGGTACTGCCTTGGAATGTTTGAGTGGTAGGTGGGGTTTGCTGCTCGCTTACCTAAATTTCACATAATGATTGTCAACGTCAGCTTTTTTGGGCTGTACGAGATGTTTTTGTTTTTGATGACCGGCAGGACTGTGGAAATTGCGGTCATATAGTCAGCATGAAAAATCAACCTTCATCTTTCAGGAAGATTGCCAAAGCAGCCCTTTATTTGTGTAAACCGTGACGGTGCATTTAGGGTTTGAAGGAGAGACCTTCCGATTCAGGCAACCGGCTGCAACCTTATATCAAAAGATTGTTGCCATACTGTCGCAAACATTAAACTTCTTAACTACTGAGAATAGTAGTTGGATCTGCTAGAGTACCGGCACTATTGCGGTTCTGAGCGATTCATTGGGCTTTTTTAGGACGTGATTTGACGATCGTTTTCTAATGTGGCATCCAGAACCATCCTCGGTATTGAGAAAAATGATTGAAAAACCATCATGTCGACCAAGATTGCCACACTGATGAATTTAGCCGGTGTTGTAGGAATAAAGCTGTGTATGAAGGTATTGCGAGAGTGTATTACAGAGGCATGTTTGCTGGAGCGCTGATTCGCGAAACGGGCAGCCCACAAGTAGTGTTTCAGTATGATAGCGAATACCTGTTAGAGGGGTGCCCTATTGCTTACTTGTTACCGCTTCAGGAAGAACCATTTATCTCAGAAGGCTTACCCCCATTTTTCGATAGTATGGTGAGTGAAGGATGGCTCAAAAAAATTCAGTCAACCACTCAAAAAATCAGCCCGGATAACCGATTCGAGCTACTGATCAATAATGGCGAAGACCTGCCAGGGATGGTGTCTGTAGTCAAAGGGGCTGCAAAGCAAACAAAGAGCCAGGATGAACTGTAAGATCTGTTTACACAAGGTCGAAGGACAGGCGCATATTGATTACCATGATCAATGTTTGAGGGCGTTATTTGGGTTCGTACTTGTAAAACCGGTCATACCTCATACGAGAAAAGAGTTCATGCAGCAGGCCCCCAAGAAGTCTAAGGGGTTTTCAATATCCGGTATGCAGCCAAAACTTCAGGCAAGAATTACCGACCGAAAGATTGAAATCGTTGGACAAGGAGGCGATTACATTGTCAAGCCCTGCCCGGAAGAGTATGACTATGTTCCCGAAAATGAGCATGTTTCTATGTTGATCCACAGGAGGTTTGAGCTAATTCCTCCACTCTGTGGGCTCATCCTTTTTGAGGATGGTACTCTGGCTTACATTGTAAAGCGTTACGACCGAGATAAAGGAAGGGCTAGCCTGCATCATGAAGATTTGATTTCAATGCTGGGGCTTTCATCAGGAAAATCTAACAATAAATATGATGGTGCAGCATGCGATAAGGTCTTGAATCTCATTTATAGCGCTAGTAAGGGACGTACCGATCAACTGGAATACATGAAGCGTTTATTAATGAGCTATCTGATTGGCAATGGTGATTACCACCTGAAAAATATTTCTATGGTGTATGATCAGATCAATGAACAAACCGGAAGGTACAAGATGTCTCCAGTTTATGATGTATTAAATACCTGCATCTATAGGCAGGATTTATTTCCGATGTGCCTGGCTTTCTATGAGCATAACAGTCAGGAGCCTGCAGTGTTTTCCCATATGGGCAATGGTAATTATGGGTACCAAGACTTTGTTAACCTGGCTGCTTCAGTCGGGCTTAAAACAATGGCTTTGCATGATTTTTATCAACAATTAGTTGAGGGTAGGGCTGAGATTGAAGCCCTAATTAATGCTAGTTATCTTCCCGGAAAGGGTAAGCGGAATTTTTTGGACACACTTGAATTACGTTATAAAATGCTCGACAGGACTGCACCGTAAAGTAGGGAGATATCGAGAAGGTCAGCCAAATATTCATTCATAGTACTGATTGACCTCCTGCTCATCTCCACAATTCGCACATTAGATTGAGATATTTCTCATAGAGTAATCTTATTTGTTCACTATTGACTAGAATCTTTTATCAAGTTCCCAGTAAAAAAATAATCAATACTGGAACAATGCACACGTAATATCTATAAAAATAGAAACATTAAGAAGCTGCACAATTTTTTCGATGTGAAGCCGCCTTTTTGTTTTGACTGTCAATTTGGCGTTTATCTCTCACCATTTTCCTTTCACTGGCGATTTTTGTTTAATAAGGTGTAGCTTGCTAATTGTGTAAAACTACAGGCAGATCCCAGTACATAGCGTTTCAACACGAGGAAGGCTTTTAAGTGCCGCATCGTAAAGCCTTTTGCTACCCACAATAATCATTAGCTTCTTAGCTCGTGTAACACTCGTATAAAGCAAGCTTCTTTCTAATAAAGGACTGCGGGCTACACAGCACACAATGGCAACCTCGTACTCGCTGCCTTGTGATTTATGAACAGTTATACCGTAGGCAAGCATAAGACCAACATCAAACATTTCATCAGCGGTGAGTTCTATTGAACTCTCATGACCTTCAAATTCAAAATAACCACACTGCTTTCCCAGTTTGTTCATGGAAACTGATTTTAACATGCCAGTCGTTCCATTAAACAGGTTAAGCTCGTAGCTATTCTCTGTGACAATCACTGGGTCGCCAATAAGGATTCTAGTATCTCCAAGGGCTATACAGCTGCTGCTGACTCAGATGAACGCATGATGCATATGGGTTTTATCAAGGCAGCGCGATAGGTCACGAAAACGATGTTCTGGTTCTTGTTTTGCTTTTCTGGCTATGCCCCGTAGTGAGGGTAGCTCATAGTATTCCCAATTTTCTGCGTCGGGTATGAGGTGCCTTTGCGGGCTACGTACTTCCGTCAAATCCTTCCCCATGTAGTTGGCTCTCCCAACCTCAGAGTACTATGCCCGTCAGGGTGTTCAATTTCGCAGCAGACACTTTATGCGATAAATTCTAGGATTTGGACACTAATTACGATCAAATGAGATATGCATATCGTCTAATAAAGTGCCGAACGACTTAGAAATCAATGATGAGCACTGTCATTTTATTTGCTAATCTACAACTGAAGGCATAGCGGAACTAAAATAGTCGCTAGTAGGTGAAGTGTTTGAAGGTTTCCGACAAAGGGCTTTGCCCTCTTGCCTTAACAGGCAATTCACCCAAGGTATTTTTAGACCAGCGATGTGCTAAGATATAGTAGCGGAACAGGCTGAGGAGCCGATGGCCGTGACCGGCGATGAGGGGGATCTTGTGCTGAGTTAAGCCAACCCCCGAATCCCTCGCTCCTATCTTAGTAGAGTTTCCAAATAACTATTTCTGAAATGAGCATTGCTAGACTTTGTGGTTATAGCCCTAAAATCTTCCTCAGATCCAACAATATGTATCTCGTCCTCTGCCCTTGTGATGGCCGTGTAGAGCCATGCACGATCAACTATCTTGCCTTTTGAAAGAGCGATAATGGCGCGCGGAAATTGAGACCCCTGGGCTTTATGGAGAGTAATCGCATAACCAAGCTCCATGCAGTCCAAAACTGCCTGGCTAACCTCGATCTTCTCACCTGAATCTAACGTCACCTCTCCCAAGGAGTCGCCTGATCTATGGATGCTGCTTAGAACTCCCAAGCTGCCGTTTTGTATGCCTTTGTCATACTGGTTTTGCGTGAAAAGAATCGCATCATTGAGGCGAAGGTTTTGAAAAAATTTCTCTCCATGCAGCTCAAATTCAAGACGTTCACCATGAGGGTTTACCGTGCCCTGTATAAGACCATTAATCTCTTTGACTAGCGCCTTTGTAGGGGCTAATACGCGGCTGCTATCAGGGCTTTTTGAATAAAGCTCACAGCACACCTTGGCAATGTCATCTTTGCTCGTTTTATGGAAATGAATATTGCCCGTCGAGAGCTGTTCTGGGACAGCGCCATTGTTGATGGATTTTGAGTACTCAGGTATTCCTGTGCTGCCATCCTGGCGTTTAACTATGTCGAGCGTTGTGTTGGCAATAGCCGTTGAATGCACAATGTCAGAAAGCACTTTTCCGCAGCCGATTGGTGGTAACTGATCGGGGTCGCCCGTAAAAATAATTCTGACCGATGGGTGCAAGTGATTAACTAATCGGTACATGGTCGGGAGGTCAATCATCGAGGCTTCATCGATGGTCAATAGGTGGTTATTTTTTTCTGATGTAGGGTCAATAGCATCACCGTTAAGCAAGGCGGCGATGGTCTTTGTGGTAAAACCAACAGATTCATGAAGGCGCATAGCTGCGCGCCCACTCAAAGCAACGGCGTGAATTTCAAAGCCCAAATCACTATATGCTCTTAGTGCCGTTCTGAGCACTGTTGTCTTGCCAGTTCCGGCACCTCCGGTGATGCAACTAACGGCGTTATCTAGGCATACAGAAACAGCCTCAGTTTGCTTGTTTGTCAACTCATAAAGTAGCTCCCTAGCCGCCTCATCAAAGGCCTTGTAAGCCGCCTGATCGAAGAGGTCTTTCTGACTCGCCAATGCTTTTAATCGTTTTGCAACGACATTCTCCATTAGCAATTGAGCTGTCGGGTGATACGTCCCTTTATCGGGGTTAAGAATGTATTGTGCTTTGTCGTGACCGGCACTAAACGCCTGACGTACTAGCTCATTGTCCTTGAGCAGTTTCTTTAAGTGAGGGCGTAAACTGGCGTGATTAGTGTACGTGTGGCCTTTCTCAATTTCCTTTCTGATTGCGATTTCAAGTGCAGCGCTTAAACGCCTGTCATCGCCTGGGATGATGTCATTCTTGCTATGCCAATTTGGCAGAGCAAGATCTATCTGCTCAAACGACATTCCGAACCCAATTAACAAGTACGGGTTCTCTTGAATCGCCTGAATGGATTTCTCTCCGTGATGCTTCAGAAGCCGCTGCTGAACGTGGGCAGGAATTTTCCGTTCAGACATCCAATTACAGTACGCGAGGTTTTTATATTTCGCATAGCCAGCGTAAAGTGCATCTATCGATTCGTTGCTCAGAACATCGCTGAGAAGTTTTCGTGATTCAGGAGTATCTGCTTGAAGGATTGAATGGAAATTGCGACCTAGAGCCTCCCATAGGGCTCTAGCTTTGCTTTCTCCAATACCCTTGAAGTCTTTTTCTTTGGCAATAAACTGGATTAACTGTTCACCTGTTTCTGGCAACTGACACTCGATCTTCTCAGGATTTTCGTAGGTGTGTTGCTGGATCAGATAGTCGCCGTGGCTAACTTCTGCAACTGATCGCAATCCCGCTACTGACCAGTGTTGCCCGGCTGAAGGTTGAGCAGGCAGGGAATCGGGGTTTGCTTTGACCGTGATGAAGTACTTGCCGCTATTAACCCTGTAGCTATCTTTCTTCAAAGGCATGCCGCTAAAGATCACCAAGCTCGGAGATGAATATGGAATACTAGTAACACGCAATTGGTCTTCGTTCATAACTTGGTTCATCGAGGCATAAACCCCATTTCGGAAAGCGTTTCAGAGAGTTCACCAAAGCGCGCCAGCCTACTCTCAAGCTCTTTTACTTTAGCTTTTAGCTCAGTGTTTTCAGCTTCAAGGACTGCCACCCGTTTTGAATCAAGCAACTTGCGATTAGCGGTATTGTCGTACTTTTTGGGACTGCTCTGTGCCTTCTCACCAGCCTCAGAGAAAGGGGGGAGGATACCCTCTTTGCGCAGTCGATCTTCCAGTGCCTTTAAGGCTTTCTTGACCTTCGAATTATTCTTGATCGCTTCACCTGACACACCCGATAGCTTCTTGATCTGCCCCCTGTTTAGCTTGCCCGTCGAAGGGTAGATGATGTCGGCGAAGTCATCATCAGACATCGTACTCTCCCAGCTTTTAAACAGCTCAAAGTAGCGTTCACCTTTTTCCTGACTCATACTCTCTCGCCTCCTAAAAGCACTCTCAGGCTACCTCTTCCTATACTGAGGCAGTGGTTGATCTAGCTTTGTTTGCGATACGCCATGCATATCTGCGTTTGCCTGCCAAACCTTAAAGCGCTCAAGCAGTTTCTGGCTAACGGCCTTGAGCCTCTGATTGGCTTCGGTCAACTTTTCGATACGCTCATTCGCTTCGTGAATGTCTTTAATCCAACCCGCTTTCTCGGTTGGTGTCTTAAGCGCAGCCTTGCGATCCTTCATTGCCATATCAACGGCTGGCAGCTTCATTAAAGACTGGCGAGCACGACTGATACCCAACTTGGTTTTGCACGCCTCGACCAGAAGAGGCCACGTCAGCTTAGGCTCAGACCATTCTTCAATTAGCTTGATGATGCGCGCCTCGTCTTTCTTCGTTAAATGCCCCATCGCTATACCTCTATCTCATCATTTAAGGCTGACAGTTCATCCAAAGATGGCAACACCTCCTGGTCTTTGACCTCGATGACCTGCGGCTCAACAAGACCCGCCATTGCGGCGGCATTGTTCGTAAGGTTCCAACCACTATCGGCGTTCCATACGATGTCGCCGTTTTCGAGTTCTGGATCTTCAAGGAGCTTGATCAGTGCGTC
>PJEL010002294.1_pt1 | contig 17830 bp, 1 predicted proteins | sample 1853271 | NCBI WGS metagenome assembly PJEL01 (sample SAMN08108733, study PRJNA415343) | Invertebrate metagenome, whole genome shotgun sequencing project. | host: Globobulimina | place: Sweden: Gullmar Fjord | collected 2015-08
CTGAGTTCATTACCACCATATGATAGTGGTGGTGGTAATGGCTTGATGTGCAAATTTCAGGGTATGGATGGGAGTGACGAGACATATCCTGAATTTTATGTTGAAGCTGTGATATCCACCACTGGCACCAACAACAATTATGTATCATGCATTGTTCCACCTGCACCTGAAACAACCATTCTTGAAGGTACGAGCAGTGCAGTGGGAGGAAGAATGCTTGCATCATCTGTAGATGTTGGCTTCATGAACGATGCTGATACTTGGGTAACCATATTGACTGCGATGTCATTTTTTACGTATGATGAAGACGAGGCTGTCCTTACATCACTACACCCAAGTTCCTTCTTTGCTGGGGGTCATGAACGGGTGGTTATTACAGGAAAGGGGTTTAAGGCTACAGATTCACTTTCCTGCCTTTTTGGTGGATCGAGCATGACACTCGGGAAATTTTTAACTACAACACAAATTGAATGCATAGTACCACCGCATCAGCCAGGGTTAACGAAAGTTCAAATTTCTCTTAATGGTGTAGATTTCTATGATTCTTACCTTTTTGTTGAGGTTTTGCCAGCACTCGGAACATTGTTTGCTGAACCAGAAGTATTCCATGAGACTGGTGGATCTCTTGTGACATTGATTGGTCAGGGTTTCAGTGATTCTCCATTACTCAGTGTTAAGCTCGCAGGTGTAGTGTCTCATGCTCATTGGGTGAGCCATTCTGAGCTAAAATTCCGAGCACCTGCTTTGGATAGTAGCACTCTATGTAAGCCTATTGAGGTGTTTGTTTCCAATAATGGTTTGGATTTTGTTAATGGGATGGCTACGGTAAGGGTTGTAAAACAGCCATCAATTGTTGATGCAACCCCGCGGAGGGGTGCCACTACGGGTGGCACAACCATTTCATTATCTGGGAATGGGTTCGATGCCTGCAAGGATTCCTTGGAGTGCCGCTTCTTCTTTATTGACGACGATAATGCCAGCAGCAGTAGCAACAACATCGATTTTATGGACAAGGATGATCCTGTTATTAGTACTACACCAGTTGTACATATAAATGATACCAGTGCAATGTGTGTTACACCGGGGAATATTTCTCAGGGCCGTTCGCGAGTGACAGTAGCACTAAAAGGAAACCATCATCTTCATGCTTCTTCCTCTCTTGGATATAATAATCCATTCACGTTTGTCTTTGAAAAGCCAATCAAAGTGGTCTCCTTATGCCCTCAGGCAATAGTAGAGACAGGTGGGGAAACGGTGATTATACGAGGTACAGATTTTCCTGATGGGTCCCTATTCTGCTCATTTGGAGGACATGTACCCCGCATCGTGTTAGCTGAGCAATTAAATAATTCTGCCATTACCTGCGTTGCCCCTGCGGGGCTTCTGATTGGCCCAGTAAAAATTTCAGTCTCAATGAATGCAATTGATTGGGTTACAGCAACACCTTCTTGGTTATCATCACTCTTTTGTCACAAAGCAATAATGGTTTCAACTCTACTTCCTGATAAGGGGCCAATACAAGGAGGGACACATCTTAAGGTTATCGGGTCGGGTTTTCAGATGGCAGAAGATAGGATAGTCAAGCCGCTGTGCAGATTTGGAGGCAATGTGGATACACTATTGATACCCTTATCTGACACTGAGGCTATTTGTCCCTCCCCACCATTACATGATGTTCTTCCATCACTATTACTCGATGGAGGTCAATCTGTTGTAACGTCTGTGTCATTCAAAGTTGTGGTGGACTATCATCTAATTGCTGACAGGCAGGAGGAGAAGTATGTTTCATCAGTTTTGGAGGAGCATGACAGCCAACGTGATAATACTGGAATTTTGTTCAGCTACTATTATCAACCTGAAATTTCAAGTCTGTCACCCAACTTTGGTTCAGCTGAAGGTGGAACAGCTGTTGCAATATCCGTGGATAGGTTGGACACTGATGTAGAGTCAGTATTTATAAGGTTTGGAGGTGAAGAAGGTATTTCCACTTCTGCAATTGTATTGGCTAATAGGACCATTCTAGCCACAACACCACGTCCAATGATAACCACAGTGACTGCCATTGGGGGATCGGAAGAGGATGATGTACCATCATATATACAAGTCCAAATTTCTCTGAATTCTGTGGATTATTCCAAACAAGATGTACATTTCACTCTTGTGCAACATCCGGTGGTTCTAAATGCAATGCCCAACATTCTAAATTCTCTAGGAGGAACAACGGTGAATGTGATAACCCGTTTCTTTGAGAATTATGGCGGTGATATTGTTTGTCAGTTTGGGTTCGTACCCCCAGTTTCTGGCACATTTGTATCTCCGGAGCATCTTGTATGTGTAGCACCTCTGCACCCACCTGGTCCATCAAAACTAAAAATATCGATCAATGGTGGACAAGACTGGATTATGAGCGATATCACGGTTAATGTTTACTCTCCAATACGAGTTGGTTACATTGGACCTCATAGCGGACCAACACATGGTGGAACAATGGTTGAAATTGAAAGCAATACATATTTTTCTCAAGACATCGTACAGTGTGTGTTTGGAGGCGTTGTAGTCGATGCAGTTTATGTGAGTAACAGTAATAATAGTAGTCAAATGATGCATCAGATCTGTGAATCTCCAGCCTTTGACGATACTATGCAATACGCTATTGTAAACAGAAGCAGTTCCACCGTAGATATTGACAGTGAAGAAGAAGTAGTGGTAGAGTTTCAGTTACAGTCTTCAACAAATATGTTGTCCTATTTACTACCTGAACCTATAAACTACTTTACTTACTACGCTGGAGAGGAGAGGGTTGAACAAATCACTCCCGGTCATGGACCTGTGGAAGGAGGAACACTGTTAAAGATTATTGGTGGTAAGTTTCATTACAGTCCTTTACTCTCTTGCCAATTCACTGGTGCAGGAGAGTCTACTGTGGTTCCTGCAGAGTGGCAATCCTCAACACTAGTCATCTGTGTAACACCACCTGGCACCATTGGAATACGTTATGAAATCTCTGTGGCTGCAAATGGTGCAGATTTTGCACCCTCTGGTGTGAGTTACCTCTATTTATGGAGTGGGAGGGGAGGAAAGGCAGTGATATTACCTAAATCTGGACCAACCAAAGGAGGGACTTCAATATTAATAAAGATGGATGAGTTGTCTTTGAACCAAAGCCGGAGGACAACCAACTCATTTGAGGATGTATTGTTTTTTAATACTGATGATTTATCCTGTAGGTTCGGGTCACTGAACCCTGTCCCAGGTACATTGGTAGATGGACAAGCAGTTACTTGCATATCCCCTCCATCTCAGTACCCGGGCCCCGTTTCTGTGGTGGTGAGCACCAATGGTGTAGACTACAATGCAATATCCGTTACATATGAGTACAGTGATACAGCAATTCTATATTCATTGTACCCAATGCTTGGGCCGTATACCGGTGGAACGCTGCTGGAACTTTATGGGGCAAATTTTCGTGATTCGGATGGCCTGTCATGTAAATTTACCAACATCCACAACAATGACACGAATGGTGGGTGGTCAACATATCAGAATCAGCAGCAGCAGCAATCTGTGGTCGTACTTGCAGAGTTTCACTCACAAAATCATGTATCCTGTATTACACATGCCGTCGAATTCGAGTCCAATCAACAACATGACCATTATCCACTTACTGTCTATTCAGTCAGTGTTTCTGATACGGCTGGCTGGTCTTCACCTTTGGTATTTTATTACTATGAGCAACCATTATTGGAAGACGTATTCCCCAGCGCAGGGCCACTATCAGGCGGTACAAATGTCACAATTACTTTCCTTTACTTCCCAGTTGAAATCATGGATTATCTTGATAGCAACGTTATTGGTACTGAGTGCATCTTTGGAACAACCACTTCTCTATCTGCAACGATATTGAGGGCGGCAACAAGTAGTGATGAACTGGACGATGGTGGATCTCTACCATCTAAGACCCTAGTTTTATGTGAATCCCCACCCGGATTAGAGCCTGGTGATACCAACTTGAGCATAAGCTTAAATGGTGGAGTAAACTATCATCCTTCACTAAACACTGGTTTATCGTATATTTACTATCAAGATCCATTGATTTCAACCATTTCACCACGAAGGGGCTTAATAACACGAGATAATGCGATAACGATTAGTGGTTTACATCTTATTGGTGGTAGACATCAGCCAATGTGTCGTTGGTGGGGTAGGGATGATACGGAAGCCGTCAATGCCACTGAAGTACCAGCCACTGGAGATTTGGTGTGCGTGACTACGATCCCAAAGACACCGTTATCGTCATTAAGCGAAAACGAGGTTCAACGTGTATCCCTCATTCCTCAACCTGTTATGAAAGAGGTTCAACAAATTGTTTCACCTCAACTATCTCGGTCTGATGAGGTACAGGAAATCTTCATTGGAGGGAGAGGAAGTCAATTGCATGTACAAGAAATTATGGTAAAGGTTCAACATGCTCAATCTGATGAGGAGGTGCAAAGATTATCAACTACAGTTAAACACGTAGAGGAAGTTCAAACTTTAACTGTTGGCTCAACAACGTGGGTGCCTGAAGTTCAACGTATCTATGTTGTCTCCTCCAAGGGAGCTCCAACCCCACTTATTGGAACATTTAGGATTAAGTTTGGTTACTACACCGGTCGACACGTTAATGTTGGTGCAACAGCTAGTGAGATCATTTTTTCCCTTTCAGATATATCGTCTTTAGAAAAGGGAGTCTTCGTTTCAGCTGGTACATGGGAATCAGATGATCTTGAAGGGATGTACTATGAAATTACAATAACACAGGTTTTTGGAGATGTTTCACAGTTTGAGGTTGATCCGAGTGGTCTTTATGGTATGGATGTTACAGTATGGACTGAGGAAATCAAAAAAGGTGAAAGCTGTGAGGTGCAGGAAGTATCAATTATTGGTGTAGAATTAGGAACATTTTCAATATTACTTGATGGGGTAGGAACCACTGGACAAATCTCTTGGAACGCAACAGCGGACGAGTTATCCGAAGCCCTTTCATTGCTACATGGAGCAGGTCGAATTTTCGTTACCAAAACCACTACGTCGTCTTCTTCAATAGCACTCCCACGATCTTTACAGTCATGGACCATTGCATTCCCAGATCAGGGTAGAGGATTTGGTTTGCTCTCCATTGACAGCACATTATTAGAACCAATAGCTACTTCATCTGCGCGTGTTTGGCGTTTAAGCCCTAGCCAGTCTATCCTTCCCTCTCGTTCGTTTGTGCTTTCACTGAATACCTCTGATGGCTACCAAAATGAAACCACCCCTCCTATCAGCGTGGATTCTCCTACATGGGTAATAGAGGAGGCACTATTGAGTTTAGCACCACTTTCCGGAAGATCCGTCAACGTCTCGTCAGAGCCGTCTTCTACCTTGTCTTCATTCGTTCAATGGTCAATCACTTTCCCACCTGGTTTGGACTGGCCTCTATTGACAGGAAGTTTCATTGGTGAAGAACAACAATTATCAATGTGGGATTACGTCACCGTGGTTGAATCAAGAAAGGGCACATCAGATGATGTGCAGCAAGTAACAAGTATTGGTGCTCTACCTGGAGACACTTGGAGATTAGAATGGGAAGGACAAATATCGAATCCGATGCCACATGACGTTTCTGAAGCTCAAATGCACTCAGAATTACAGAATATTGGGTTATCTTTAGCTGAAGTAGTCGTGTTGCCAATGGGTGGTAGTGGTTGCATAGGCCAAAGTGATGATTGCAGCACATGGAAAATTCGTCTGCCACCCACTGGATGCATTGGAGTTTATTGCCCTCTCCTATCAGCAAGGGGGGATGGCCGTCCGCCCGAATTAGGAGGGACACATTCTGGTATTTTAAATGTTACGAGAATTGACCAGGCAACTCTATCCCCTATTTCTGGTGGATCATTTGTTTTGGATGGATTGCATATCCCCCATGATGCATCGGAGGAGGAACTGGTTGAAGCACTCTATCCTCTGCATGGAATGGTGGAAGTTACGCGAATGAGTACTACTGTACCACTCGATACATACACGTGGGAAATTACATTTAAGGACAGAGGGGGTGATATTCCTCTACTTGATCTCTATTTAAACGAGGATATGCAGAATAGTTCATCCGGGGAAGTTTCTGTATGGATTGAAGAAGTGAATAAGGGAACAGGACCGTGCTGTGTCATGGGAGAGTTCCAAGTCGCCTTGGAAGGTGTTGATGATGAATCAGTGCTACTAATAATTGGTGGCGACAATGAAGGTCATGATCCAGAGCCAGCAACTTCTACGGCTTTATCTAATCTTTTAGATTCTCATCCAAATGTAACAATGTTTGGTGATGTAACCACATCTTATTCAAACCGATTAGATGGGGGATTTGTTTGGCGTATCACGTTTCTTGATCCTGCAGCTCCGTTGCCCCCTCCATTGTTCTACCTTGTAGAAGGGAGTACAGCAGCAGTAATAAATGGGACTGCTACAGTCAATACGGTGTCAAGCAGTACAAGGAGTGAGGTTCAAAGGGTTGAGATTTCAGCTAGCTCAGATATCATTCAAGCAAATTTCACACTTTCACTTAATGGAAAAGTTACCCATCCAATGGATGCCACCACCGTTTTAAACGAAGTACTGGAACAAGCGATTATAAATGATTTGGGAGTAATGGTTAAGGTTACGTCTGCTAGTCTTCACTCAGGCTCTGGTTATGCATGGGATATTCATTTTGAAGGTGCAGCTGGAGGGACTCAAGGGCGCGTTGTGTTGTGCTCGTTCTCAGGAAACACTATGGCGAACTTCACTGACGATGTCACCTGTAACTCGTACTTGGTGGAAGAGAGTTCATCCCAGCCTCCTGGTGGAGTGTTTGTCCTTGAATTAAATGGTGAAGAGGCTGCGCCCTTAGCAGTAAATCCTGCACCTCTACCCCAAGATATAGCTTCAACTCTGACTGAGTTATCAGGCATTGCAAGAGCTGATGTTACAGGTGGAAGTGAAGTAGATGGAATTAAGTACCAAATCACTTTTACAGGGTCTTCTGTTTCGAGTGGAGATATACCACTTTTACGCTTTGGCGAAGCCACTAAATTGAATGGCACTGGGGTAACGGCATCCGTAACAGAATTAAATGCTGGTTGTAAGGGCGGTGAAGATCATTTTTGGTCCGTCGGTCTTGGCGGTATAACCTCACCTTTACCCCTCCTACCCTGGAACGCATCACCCGATATCGTAGCACGAGCTATTGAGGCAATTCCAGGTGTAGGAAACGTTTTTGTCACAGATAACTTGTGGTACAACAACTCAGAACAGCAACAACAGCAGCAGCACCGAGCATGGTTGGTTACCTTTGTGGAAAGGAAAGGAAATATGGAGCTTCTCCAAGCTGTGGATAGAGGTAGTAATTTACGTGATGGTGGTAATGACGATGGTGAAGCAGGCGCTCTATTCTCTGTTGATCGAGTACAAAATGGTACACGTGCTGTGAGGGGCTACTGGAGTGCATCATTTGACTCTAGCCCCGTATCCACAGAGCTATCCTGGGATGAGTCAGCAATAGGACTGGAGAGTGCAATTGAGGATTTGGTAACCGTTGGTGATGTCTCTGTTACTCGTGTTGAAGGAGATGATAATAGCAGCAGCAATACAGGTGGCCATGAATGGCTAGTTACGTTTACAACGATGGGAATCCCAGAGAACCTAGGCGATCTCCCACTACTTTCTGTGGATGATTCCATGCTAATTGGGGCTGAAATTCATGTTTCAAAGGTGTCTTCTGGTTGCTGCACATTGCAAGTCAGCCTTAACGGTGGCCATGATTGGACGCCCACACAGGTTTCTGGAAGGTTCAGGTTTCAGGACACCTACGTAGCAACATCTTTAGCTCCAGACAGTGGTCCGACATCAGGCGGAACAAGAATAATTATATACGGTGGCCCTTTCATCATGGATGAACCTCTGATCTGTACATTTGGTAGCAGCAAACACCGTGTTCCTTCTGAATGGATCAGCCCGTACCAAATTTCCTGCACAACTCCTCCATTTCCTTCTGCTGGAACTGTTATTCTATCACTAACTTCTGATTCTGTGTACTTGGCTGCTCTTGCTACCAAGGCACCACTATATTCCATTCTTTATTTCACTTACTTTGAGGATGTTACACTTGCTAGCATGACACCAACACGTGGAGGGTGGGATGGGCTAGGCAGCACTACCGTGTATTTACAAGTAACAGCTGGTGCCTTTCCAATCAATTCGTCTGTTGAATGCATTGTAGATATTGTTGTTCCAACTGGAGTGTACGATAACTCCAAGCCACTCTCTTTTATAGTTTCCGCGGAAGCAGAAGCAATATTTGGAGACTTTGGTTCATTCGTCCCCCCTGTTGCGTACAAATGTATTGTCCCCGGGATACCTCCAGATATGTCAGAAAAAGATCGACTTGAAAGTTTAGCCCGGATTCAAAGCAACAATTCCTTAATGCCATATGCAACGATTTCCCTCACTGCCAATGGCCGGTTGGATGCAACTAGTCCATTACTCCATTTCAACTACTTTTCCCCAGTTATGCCCACGCTCAGTATATTTCCTCCTCTAGGGCCATTTGAGGGTGGAACCATCATCACAATTCATGGAGAAGGAGGATTTCTTCCATCTGATGAAAGCAATTTGCTTGGTTGCGTGTTTGGAGATAATAGTGATGCTGTCATGAATGTCAGGCCTGCTGATTACCTATCACCGGAGGTAATTCGGTGTATGAGCCCTCCAATACCCATGGCATCTCGTGCTCAAGTATTGGAAATGTCTGCAGCTGGACCAATTGCATATCCAGAAATTCAAGCTATCACAGTTATGTGGGACCAAGATTTAGTTGCAGAAGAATCATATGTATACCTGGCTATTGAGATTGAAATGGGCTGTAGGGTAAGTGAAATCCCCATTGTTTCAGAAGGGGACGATTCGTTATCTCTTGTTGCTCTGGCTCTTGAAGAAGCCTTAAATGCAACAGAATGTGCTGGAGGAACCTTAGTTACGGCAACTACAAGTAGCACGACAAACACTAATTACAACGGAAACAATTCTAGTAGTATAACATGGACTATAACATTTGTTGAACTGCAGGGAGCATTGCCCGAGCTTCTGGGTGCTTCGATTATTGGCCCTGGTGCTTCGCTATTCAGTGTAGGAGTCAGTAGGATTCAAGCAGGATCAGTGGGAGGAGCTCAACCTGAGGTTCAGAGAATCCAAATATCATGGCCACCCACACGATCAGATGTTCAGAAACTAACGATTTCTTTGGTGAACCGCCCATCTCTTGAGATTCAGAGTGTTACCTTATCTGCTACAGATCTTGTGTATGGCACATTCTCGCTGATGTACGGAAACATAGGACCGTCTCCTACCATCCCAGCAAATGTTAGTGGTGATATTTTAGCGGCTGCTTTGCAAGGAATGGGTGATGAAATTGGCAGTGTTGTTGCTTCTCGTAGCCCCATTGGAGCCGCAGGGTATGAGTGGACTGTGACCTTTTTGGATATCCGCGGTGGAGACAGACCGGAGTTAACAGTCATAAACAACAATCTCGCCTCAATAGGGAGTATTACATTAGAGTCATCCACCCAACAAAATGGCTCATCTCCCATCACAGGGGAATGGTCGATCTCTGCATCACCAACTAGCCCTTCTGCCTTCCTCTTTGCCAATGCCACTGCCTTGGAAGTCAAAGAGGCTCTGGAAACAGTTTTAGATTATAACATTGTTGATGTCCGGGCAGAAACTGAGGCCAACGGACAAGGCTCCTCCTTTCTTGTCACATTTGCCCCAATCGAAGGAAATGTACCTGAGCTCACTGTAGATATTTCTCAATTAGAGGGAGGAACACTTGTCCTACCAACAGTAATGTCCATAACGGATGGAATTGGCCCAGCAGCAGGTCAATTTCAAATGGCAGTAAATGGAGAAAACACATATTTTCTTTCGCATAATGCCTCGTCAATTGAAATGAAGAACGCTCTACTAAACGTAAGTGGAATAAGTGCTCCACTCCATGTGCGAGCTGTTGGTGTACAAGGGGTGCATATAGAGTGGACAATCACGTTCTCACACTCAGATGGTGATTTACCAGAAATTGCTGTAAACGGCACAGGACTTTCGGAAGTGCCACCCACAGATATCACTATTGTCACTATCCAGGATGGGGATTATTCTACATTTGCTGGAGAGATGGTACTGCAGTACCTTGGGAAAAGTTCTGATTCATTTCACGTTGGGATGGAAGACATGCCTAGTGTTGCCGAGATGATAACCATGATAGAGATGCTACTTGATGTCCCCTTTAATGCATCTATATCCCCTATATAATATGGTAGCAGGGTTGGAGCTTCATACTTTATTGAGTTTTTTGGACCTGTGCAAGACCTCGTAAGACTGAGTCCAATGAGTATCCTTTCAGGTACTGCGGTGCAACTGTTCCCCATAGACCACCCGGTAACCCCCAATATACAAGAAGCCATTGTTGTACCCCTATCGGTTACACTGAATGGAGGTGCAGATATTGATGCATGGATGAATATTGGTGATACGAGGGCATCAGCATTGTCATTTCAGTACTTCCAGTGGCCATTCATTTCTGCCCTTGAGCCCTCTTTCGGACCATCAGATGGTGGTACAGAGATTGACGTTATCTTGCAGGGTCCAATTCCTTCACAGGCTTCTGTAGAGCTCGTGAGATGCCGTTTCAGATTACTCACTCATTCAAATGGACGTGCTGCTCTGTCAATATATGATGAAGTAGTACTTAGTGTCGCAAAAGCTCAATCTATGGTTGTATTAGTGCAACCAGATGGGAATATCACAACATCAGTGACCTGTATTAGCCCACCGATTCCACCGGGGACAATGAGAGTGGCTATTGTGGACGTTAGCCTGAATGGAGGGGTAGATTTTCCTCCTTCAACAATAATGGACAATGGTACAGAATACTCACAGACTTTTACGTACATGAACATTACGGATTCTAAGGCATTAGCATCTTTGATCCCCTCTTCTGGACCGTCTCGTGGTGGTTCATTGGTTACAATACAATTTCTATCAAGGTTTTCAGCAGCAACAGCAGCAAAGGAAGAAGATGGGCAGTTGTGGTGTGCATTTGGTGATACTCTTGTTAGTACAATCCCTGCAGATTATCCTGGGAACAACACATCAGGGGAGGAAGCGAGCATTATTGATGATAGCATCTGGAATCCTGTAGTGATATCCTGTGTATCCCCTCCAATTTTGGATATTATTACACATTCTGATCCCATTTTACCACATACTGTTCCTTTGGAAGTGTCGTTCAATGGAGGTGTAGACTTCACAAAGGGCATGGGCTCTTGGACATATGATATGGATGTTATGGTATCAACGTTGCTGCCTGCAACTGGACCAGTAGGAGGGGGGACACTAGTTCACGTTGAGGGAGGCCCATTTCCAGCAAATCGAGAAATTTCTTGTCGATTCAGAGGTTTACCACCTACAAAGGCAACAAGACTTGGCAATGATGCCCTTATGTGTGAAAGTCCAGAGTTGCAAGGCGTACCTGAGAAACAAACTGTGCACCTGGCAAGTATGGCTTACACCCCAGCTGTGTCATGTATCAAGGTCAATGCTGCTATTCCCTCTCCGGAGCGTCATAGCATTTCCACATCCTCACTAGGTTTGGCGGATGAGGTTCAGCTTATTCAGCTGCTATGGAGTGATATAGATGAGGTACAATCCATATCTCTGGGTCAAGATTTGGTAGCTCCTAGAATTATTTCGTTATATACGGCTGTAGCTGAGAATCAACCCACAATAATTGATATTTCTGTATTGGCAAGAGCTGCCAACCCCACTTTACTCTTATCTTTGGATGCACTGGGAGGGGAAGACGGGGGCATATCTGATACCTGGAATATTACCGTGACTGGTTATTCAGGTTCATTTTCTCTAGAATGGGAGGGGCTGACAGCTGAGCTAATACCATATGATGCTGAATCTAACCTTCTTCAAGCAATGTTAAATGCAGCATGGTTTAGTTCTGCTGCTGATAGCGGTCAACAAGGTGTTCTGGTATCAAAAGATATTTCTTCAGGTGGCTCTATTATCAATTCCTGGCAAGTGACTATGCCGTCTCAAATGGGGGGTACTTTGGGCCCAATAGTTGGGTACGAAACTCCTGGTCCGGACGGTACTGGAATAGATTCTGTTTTGGTTACCCAATTGACTACAGGATCAGTACAGGAAATCCAAAAAGTCTCTGCTCTTGTTGACCCTTCATTGGGTGGATCATTTACTTTGTCATCACCCTTTGGCGGCTGGACAACAGGGCTCATCCCTATCAATGCTGAAGCAAGTAATCTGAGATCTCATCTGGAAAACACTCCTGGTATTGGAAGCGTCTCTGTTTCCAAATCAGTCAGTGATACGAGTTGGTTCATTACATTTTTGGAATTACCTGGGAATGTGCCTCTCATGAGCAGTGGTGGTGATGAAATTGTTAGTGTTACTGAAGTGCGCAATGGCACAAGTTTTCCATTATCTGGTGGAGTTGATGTTTCATTCCAAGGACACAATCCAATTCATATTGAAACCATTGATTCTGAGGAAGATGTAATATCAGCGATTGAATCCTTTCCAGGGCTGAACAATGTTCAGGTAGTGCGATCACCTGCCAGCGGTGAAGGGTTATCTGGAGGAGTACAATTTGCTATTACAATCGATGAATTTGATCAGGAAATGGTGATACCCATGCTCAGGTCATACTGGACCGTTGATGAAACAGGACTAGATGGTTCAAACGCTCATGCAAGTATTGAAGTTGAAAATGAGGGAACGGCTATTGCTGGGAGCTTCACAATTAAGCGTACCATCACTCAGCAATCCATAGTCCTTTCAACGTCAGAGGAAAAGCTAGAAACAATTCCGTTGAAATATGACTCAACCGAACATGAGATAGAATGGGCCCTTGACACTGAATTGGGTTTACTTAATGCCACTTGTGAACGGAAGACAGAAGAACGTCATACCAAGAAAGGGTATATTTGGACTTGTGTGATAGCCAAGGATGTTAACGTTCCAGAATACTCATTAAATATTGATGGAGCTGGCCTTCTAGGGTTAGAAGCTGTAGGAAACGTTCAGTGGCAACAGTCGTTGGCTGCTAGTGAGATTCAGGCTGTGTCAGCAATTCCTTCTACTTCGGGATCGTTCACACTCACCTTCGATGGAGTAACAACTCAACCCTTACCTTATAATGCAACAGCAGGGGAAGTTGAAGCAGCACTAAGAGTTCTGCCTACAACCAGTGGGTACATCACCGTATCACGAGCAACTAAGCAAATTTATCAGACCCCTTTATCACACGAAATGTTAGCGGATTTGTTGGAGTGGCCTTGGCTTGTTGAAGAGCTTGATCAGGATGTAGTATACGACGCATATGAGTGGCTTGTAACATTTCATGGGCAAATTGGGCCTCAAGATCTCTTGAAGGCCAATTATGAAGACATAGTACCTGTGAAATCTATATTTCCTTCAGACACTGATGTGTCAAAACAATTACAAGAAGAAGAAGCTATTGTTGTGAGGCGAGTGCGGATGGGGGTAGGTGAACAACTGGGTGGTACATGGCATGTAACATACGATGGGAATCCATCCCCACCTATTCCATGGAATGCTTCCTCACATGACGTTGAAGGACTCCTTGGAGAAATTGCAAATGTTTCAGTCAAAGATGTCATACCACAACCTGTGTACGATGGAACGGTAACTGAAATTAAATGGCTTACAGAAAGGGGTTAGGAGCTGACGTTTTGGGATTGGAATGATGCCAAGTCACCCCATTCCGTTGATATTGATGGAGGGAGGTTGACCGGGACAAACGCTCAGTTAACTGTGGCATCAGATTGGGGCAAGCATGTCACAAAAGAGGTAAGAGTTATCAATGCAACGAATGAAGTTGTGTCATGTTCTTTTGGTGGTTCTACCATGGATAACTTCTATAGGAATTCAACTTCGGAGGAAGTGTCGACTGTACTAATGAATCTGAGTCCTTCTCTGCTCGGGAGTGTAAAAGTAACCTCTACATCTTCAACGTCTTGGAATATCACTTTTACACAAAATACTGGCCCAGATATACCTCTCATTGATTGTGGTGCCACAGCTACCGTGGAGACTTCAATCAATTCTGATGCTTCACCGTTGGGTGGGGAGTTTGTCATTGTTTGGGGTTCACAAGAAACAGAGCCAATTGCTTGGAATGCTGATCCTGCTGATGTAGAAATTGCTTTGCGGTCTATTCCTGGAGGTGAGCTGGAAAATATTATTGTATCAGCTCCACAGAGTATTTCATTTTTTCCAAGTTGGGCAGTTACGTTTCCTGGTTGGGAGCTAGAAGGAGATGTGCCTTTACTGGAAGTTTTATCAAAGGACCTGGATGGGACAAATGCCTTTGCAATGGTTACAGAGCTGGTACGAGGTAACCAACCAGGAGGAAGGTTTTCGTTAGAGCTAGAGTCAGGGAAGATTGGCTTTCAGGATCCATACAGTGCATGGGTAGATATTGGCGTAATGAATAGTACTACTGAGGACATTGAAAATGCTCTGCTGCCCATTGGTTTGCCTATCGAGGTGTCAGTACATCAGATTTTGCCGGCGACAGGGATGCCCGTTGCTTGGGAATTGAAGTTCCCTAGGAGAAATGCAATAGGGAGTGACATGACAGGAACCTCTGGCAATGTGCCTCAGCTAAGGGTCTTTAGAGAGCAGCTCACTGGAATTGGTACTGCCATGAGCATTACCACTCTTGTGGAGGGTGATCACGTACTGGGAGGTAGTTTTAACCTTTCTTATAATGGTACATCAGTATCACTACCTTACAATGCTTCCAGCAGTGAGATGTCTTCATGGATGACAGAGGTAGCTGGCCTTCCACTGGGGACAAGTGTCTCACGTTCAGGCCCAGGCGTAGACGGGAGTTATAACTGGAACGTGGAATTTCCACTTGGGTCAGAGATAGGAGAAGATGCATTTGATGTTAACGGTAGCTCTCTTCTGGGTGTATCCCCGGCTATTGAAACACAATTGTTAGAGCATGCACAGTTACCCCTCGATGGTAATTTTCTGGTGATTGTCAACGGGGCCCCATCGCTGCCTATTTTAGTAAACTCTTCAATTCAAGAGTTATCTGCTGCTCTGTTGGACATAATACCTGGTGTACATATATCAGATGGGTCGTCATCATACTACCACTCTGACGAGTCATTGTGCTCCTGGATGGTTACATTTTCTTCCATCGCTCATGCAAGTGCCCCACCAGACATTGAACTTGATTTATCTGCGCTGAAAGGAAGCAATGCAACTGTAGAGATAGATGAAATTCTTTCATCTCGATCTTCTGATGTAGCCCTGCTCACCATAAACGGTTACACTAGTGGATCGTTTGAACTCTATGGCTACAGACTAATAGATGCGGATAATGGGATATATGAAAACGTAAGCATTGGTCCCATCATGTACAATGCAATGGAATTAGTAGATAACATTCAGGCAGCATTTACTGCTGAGGGGGTTGAGGTCTTCATTGAAGCTGCTACTCAGGAGAGCAATTATAGCTTTAGGCTGTTATTCATGGAACCACTTTTGGAAGGATTGGCTAGCAATCTTACAATAAATGATACGCTCTTAGTGGGTGATGGGCATGCATTGTGGGTGATAGAGCACGAGTCAAACATTGAACCGTTACAAAGGTTCACTTTATCCTTAGGGGAGAGTTGTGATGTGAGATTATCAGGGGCGTTTTGCCAGAACGCATCGACCGATCCATTATTGTTTAATTCTTCTCCCACTGAGATACGGGATGCCCTCATGAATCTTCCAGAAGTAGTTGAAGTAGAGGTAGAGATCGAGGAAGAGAGCAGTATTATAAATCCAAAAGCCTCGGAAGGATATGGGATTGCTGCCATTCAGCGGATAATTCATGTTGAGTTTTTAAGAGTAGCTCTCTTTACTGAACGATTTTCAAGTGCACTTGATTGGTTGGAGAAATGGGCCCCTCAACTTTTGCCAATTTGGGAAGACCATCTTTTACTCGAACAGTATAAGAGTATTGTATCAGATGGGGACCTTCCACTTATGGGAGCACAAGGAGTGTCAACTACTACTAGTGGGAATAATAATACAACGAGTATTTTGGTGACTGAACACACTGCTGGCCACTCCTCATGGCCTTTAAGAACTGTGGAAGTTGACATATCCATTAATGGTGGTTATGATTGGTCTATGAGCTATAAAAACTTCACATATCTTACCATCATGAGTGTGGATACCGTACACCCGATGTTAGGGCCACTATCAGGAGGAACAACAATACTTGTTGTTGGAATAGAAGAATTCCCTATGGACCCTCGGTTGACATGCCGTTTTGTACCACTTCCCAGAGATCACTATTCAACCACCGCGAGCATAGGGAGGTTGTGGGGGGTAGAAACTGCAATTACTTCTCGGCTTAATGACACTGCAATCACCTGTGTTACTCCTACTTCCATTTCCAAAGTGCCTGGATTAGTGGCAGTGATGGTGGGAATAGGTGGGCATGCATTGCATGGAACAGGTTTTGGTACTGATGCCTTAGGCTGGTACAGTGACGATAATATCTCCTCATCATCTGTCAACCTCCCAATACCCACTGAATTAACACCGGTTATCCCGACTCGTGGCTTATTTCAATACCACTCTGACTTTCTACAGATTGATAGTGTATTTCCTTTTCAAGGTGGGCCTGCTAGTGGTAATTTTACCATCCACGTGTTGGTTTCAGGACTTAGTAGTGACATGGATGAAGTTAACATTATCCTATCTGCTGCAGAGGGAGGCATACATTGTAAATTTGGTGAGGTTTCCGTTTCAGGGGAAGCAACTGTGGTGGGATTAGTAGATGATGATGATGAAGAAAACATCTCAATATCGGGTGATGATATTGAAGCTGCTGCTGTACCCGCAGTCGTCCAGATTGAATGTACAGCACCGGAGCACCCTCCCGGGCCGTGCACATTGGAAGTATCACTAAATGGCCAAGATTACACAAACCAACGCCTATCTTTCTTTTTCTACAGTGATCCAGTTGTGAGTCGAATCTATCCTGTTAGTGGACCATCACTAGGTGGTACGCTGGTAACAGTATTTAGAACATCATTTGTAAATACAACTGGACTTTCATGCCGATTTGGATATGCAGACCCTGTTGAAGCTGTCTTTATTTCTCCACAGGAAATAGTGTGCATTAGTCCTCCCATTCCTTCCTCTGATTTAGAATGGACAGCGCTTCCGGAGCAGGGACAGCAGTACCCTAATCCCATTCATGGTCATACTCAGCTTTTCCCTAATAGCCACCCTTATCCGTTGTACTTACAGCGACTGGTAGGAATAGAGGTTACAGCTAATGGGCGCGATTTTACCAACTCAGGTGTTGCATTCTTGTACCAGGCACCAGCCCAAGTTCTCAGTGTAGTTGGCATGTTTCCAATATTTGTACATGGCTCAATGTTTGTGAATTCTACAACTGCAAGGTGTAAGGCTGGGTCCATCCAGTCTAATGCAACATTTCTTTCACCTGAGATTTATGTGTGTAACCTAGGGCTACCACTCGGACACCCAAATGTCACCATTGAGGTTAGTCTCAATGAAGGGGGTGATTTTACTGAAGATGGAATCCAATTTCAAGCTCCTAGCCCGCCTGAACCAGGGTATTTCTGGCCAGAACGTTCGCGTGGGCCCCTTGAATGTCCGCCTGGGTGTTTCTGTGCTGGAGGACCTG
>PJEL010002295.1_pt1 | contig 17829 bp, 16 predicted proteins | sample 1853271 | NCBI WGS metagenome assembly PJEL01 (sample SAMN08108733, study PRJNA415343) | Invertebrate metagenome, whole genome shotgun sequencing project. | host: Globobulimina | place: Sweden: Gullmar Fjord | collected 2015-08
TATTCGGAGGCGAATATAAAAGATTGCGGCTCACATGCCGGTGTATCAATAGGTGAAGACGGGGCCTCTCAAATGGGGCTTGCGGACATTTCAATTTTCAGAGCCATTATCGACAGTGTTGTCCTGTATCCTTCGGACGCAGTATCAACGGAAAGACTCGTGGAGCTAATGGCCGGACATAAGGGTATTGCGTATATTAGGACTACAAGAGGTGCGACGTCTATCCTCTATGACAGCAACGAAGAATTTCATATCGGCGGAAGCAAGGTATTAAAGAAAAGTGAAGACGATTCCATTACTGTGATAGGTGCTGGTATCACCCTGCATGAGGCTCTGAAGGCATATGAAGAGTTGAAGAAAGATGGCATCGTAGTTCGCGTAATAGACTTGTATAGTATTAAACCGATTGATCACAAAACCCTTCTGGAAGCGGCACGCAGCACAAAGGCTTTCATTACGGTGGAAGATCACTTCAGTGAGGGAGGAATAGGGGAGGTGGTCAGGAGCGCGATGACTGAGAGCCATATTCCTGTTCATTCGCTCGCAGTTCGGAAAATGCCCCGCAGCGGCAAACCTGCTGAGTTGTTGGATTATGAGGAGATTTCAAGTAGCGCAATTATTTTTAAAGTAAGGAGCATGTTATGAGACCAGAGAACCTAAAGACAAAGATTTTCCTTGATGGCGGAGACCCCGGAGAGACTCGACAAATAAACTCGGATCTGACATTATCACCGCGCCATTCAAGGCACTGAAAGAATGGGGTGAGAAGGGTCTGCCTGTGCCGGGGGATGAATACATATATAATGCAGGAGCACTTAAAGCAATTCCATACAGGGAGATAGATCTTTCACAGAAGTGGGAAGAATATGACATTTCCCATGATCTGACGGTTAAGGGCATGAAGCAGTTTTCATTTGACTGGAATAATTTAATCGCTTAGGAAATAACTCGAAATGAGCCGTCTTAACTCGTTGAAATCCTGTGGTTAACGGCTGAACAACTGTTCAGCGGGATGAGAGACCTCAACCTCCTCCGCCACCACCACACGGGGGAGTCGGCATTGATGAGGATGCATTGTCTCCTGAATTGCAGCTGAACGAAGATAGCACCTTTTTCACTTGATTGGAAGAACATTTTGGGCAAATCGTATCATTATCTGCAGGATATAAGCTTTGAAGAAGTGCAAATTTATTATCGCATTCCTCGCATATGTATTCATAAATAGGCATTAATATCTCCCAATCTATAGTTCTGTTTAGTAGTGTAGCTTCTGAATTCGAGAGATGTCAATTATATATTCATATTGGTTAAGTCACATCACTGTTACTTTAGTTTGATTTTATGTAACACATAATATTAATGCCATAAAAAGGGATGATTGTTGTGAGTATTTATAATAGTGCATGGAATTTCTTCTATTAAATAGAATGTAGATCAAATCGATCCCGACTCACCTAAGGGCTTAGCGTACTTAAGAAACTTACGGTATTACCCGATAAGATGCTAAGAGAACTATGAATAGGGAAGTTATGCAATATGGTTAAAAAAGTAAATGTTAAAGAGTTGAGACGAGGGATGTATGTCCACGACATAAATTGTAGCTGGCTTGAACACCCGTTTTTCGGAAGAAGCATGCATCTCGATGATAATGATCTAATTGAGAAAATTGTAAACTACGGGATCCGTGAAGTTTATATTGATACGGATAAGGGGTTTGACATTGGTGGTGCTCCTGCCGTGACAAAAGTTGAGAAGAAGATTCAGGACGAAATAATCGAGATTGAGGAAATTGACTTTGACGCGATACAACCAGTGTCGTTAGATATGGAAATGCTGAGAGCTCGGAAAGTCAGAAAAGAAGCGATGCATGCAGTGCAGAACGTGATGAATAATATAAAAATGGGGAATCAGTTGCAGACAGAGGTGGTTGAATTAATCGTTGACGATGTAATCGTTTCACTACTGAGAAATCCGGATGCTCTCATGAGTTTTGGAATGCTGAGGAAGACCGATGAATATTTGTACCATCATTCCATAAGCGTCTGCGTGCTAATGGTCTCTTTTGGAAAGTATCTTGGTTTTGATACACAGCTTCTGAAGGAAATAGGCCTTGGCGCCATGCTGCATGATATTGGTACTATGAAGGTCCCTCAGGAAATCCTTAGCAAAAAAGATAAGTTAAGCGATGAGGAATATGATGATGTCAAAAAACATGTAGATCATGGCCGGATCATCCTTGAAGAAACTGATGGCGTAACTGACATGTCAATTGTTGCGGCATATCAGCACCATGAAAGAATCGATGGGTCAGGATATCCGAACAATCTGCAGGGGAATGAGATATCGTATTCCGGACAGGCAATGGCTATAGTGGACGTATATGACGCTCTAACTACACAACGGTGCTTTAGGCAACTGATTGAGCCTACTAAAGCAATAAGGATGATTTATGAAGCTGGCGGAACGAAATTTAACAAAGAGCTTGTCCAGAAATTTATTCGCTGTATCGGGATATACCCGGTAGGGTCATTGGTTCGTCTCGAGAGCGGGCTGCTTGCCGTAGTGATCAGCCACAACGAAAGTGAATTGCTGAGTCCTGTTGTACGTGTAATGTACGATACGAAAAAGGAAAAAATTCTTATGCCTTATACCCTGGACTTGAGCAATGGCTGTTCGGACAGGGTTGTTAGCTACGAGTCACCGGATACATGGAATGTGCAGCCGGAATCGTATCTGTAGAAAAGAGCATTTATCCTCAGAAATCAACGTAGTTCCCTTTCCTTATGTTAGAGCAATCTTCTTACGGAGTTAATCCAGAAAGTAAGAAGAAACTATTTCCCTGTTTTGGAAGGAAAATCCCGCAGAAGATTAACAGCAAGGATTAATCCGGGAATCAGTATCCATTTTTAATCCTCTTTTTGAACAGAGGTTCTCTGGCATGCTAGTTGCAGTAATTCAATCAAATGATTTGGATGCCTCAGGCATATACCGGATCTATTCTAACGATGTAAAAGGAAGTAGTGTGATGGACTTAAAAAAGATGTTGGCAGAGATTGATAAAAAGTGTGAAAAATGCGAAGAGTGCGACCCTTGCTGTACTTCGTATATTTTAAAGAAGTGTATTGAGAATGACAAAGTTGAGTTAACAACTACTTAATCAGGCCGGATAATGTCCTGAGTTCTCGTCCGATATTTGACGGTAATTGCAGGGCTGATGTCAAAATTGAAGTGATTTATTGAGAACTGGAATAATCGGAATAGGGCTATGGTTCTTCCGGCTAATCAGATGCAAATGATGTTTGCTGTTATAGCTTAGCCTCGCGATTTATTATATCAGTGAACTTCCACTTGCCCCTTATTGAATGTGAAGTTAACGCGGCCCTGGTCAGGTCAAGAAATTCACTGCGGGGCACTTCCCGTGCTCCGAAGCTTCTGAGGTGCGGGGTTGTTACCTGACAGTCGATGAAGGAAAAGTTCCATTTGACAAGCTGCTCTACAAGTTTTACAAATGCAACTTTAGAGGCGTTGCTCTTTTTTGTGAACATCGATTCCCCGAAGAAAGCTGAGCCGAGAGAGACGCCATAAAGTCCGCCAACAAGTTTCCCGTTATGCCATGATTCAACAGAGTGTGCATAGCCGCTGTGGTAAAGGCTTATATATGCGTCTATCATTTCCCTGGTAATCCAAGTGTCTCCGTCGTCTCTACTGTGCACGGCAGCGCAGTTGTGAATAACTTCTTCAAAGGCCATATCCATGGTCACTTCAAAGATGTTTTTATTTATTGTCTGCTTGAGACTCCTTGATACTCTTAGTTCATCGGGAAATATAAGTAGACGCGGATCGGGAGACCACCATAGAATCGGGTCTTCTGCTGAGTACCATGGGAATATGCCCATGGAATAAGCGAGAATGAGCCTGTCTTCACTCAGGTCTCCTCCGACGGCAAGCAGCCCATCTGGTTCCGAGAGTTCAGGAGGCGGGAAAATATGTTCATCCGGGAGTCTGAAGACTGTCATTTGTAATTAATGAATGCTGATGCTTTCAAACTATATGTTATTCGTAAACGAACATATACAGGATAAACTAAACACGGTTTTGCTGCTGTTAAGAATAACTAAACGTTAATTTCTTATCTTCCAGGTCTATGAAAACACTACCACCCTTGAAGAGTTTTCCAAAAAGGACTTCTTCGGAAAGGACATCCTTGATTTCAGTCTGAATGAGTCTTCCGAGCGGTCTCGCGCCGAATTGGACTTCGTAGCCGTGTTCAGCCAGCCACTCCCGTGCTTTGTCTGAGAGTGAGATTTTGACCTTCTTCTGCTTTAACTGCTGCTGGAGCTCGCCGATGAATTTGTCGACGACTTTTTGCATAATCTCCGGAGTCAGGGAGTTGAAGGAAATGGTCGAGTCAAGACGGTTTCTGAATTCAGCGCTGAATAGTTTTTTAATCGCATCGTGACCTTTTGACATAGTGTCTTTTCTGCGGTCACCGAATCCGATTGTCTCGACATTCATCTCACTCGTTCCTGCATTTGAGGTCATGATCAATATCACATTACGGAAGTCAGCCTTCTTCCCGTTGTTGTCGGTCAAAGTTGCATAGTCCATGACCTGTAACAGGATACTGAATATATCAGGATGTGCCTTTTCAATTTCGTCCATTAGTATTACGCAGTATGGATGTTTTCTGACTGAATCAGTAAGTAATCCTCCCTGGTCAAATCCGACATATCCTGGAGGTGCGCCAATTAGTCGGGCGACAGTATGCTTTTCCATGTACTCGCTCATATCAAAGCGGATAAACTCAATCCCCAGCACAGAGGCAATAGTCTTTGAGGCCTCAGTCTTGCCGACTCCCGTCGGGCCGGTAAAGAGAAATGAACCTATCGGTTTTTCGGGTGAGCCAAGGCCTGCCCTCGCACGCTTGATGGAAGACGCGAGCGAGTGAAGTGCTTTATCCTGACCGTATACGCTCATTGTAAGCTCGTCTTCGAGCTTCCTAAGTCTCTCCGTGTCGGAAGTGGAAACATTGCGTTTTGGGATCCTTGCGATCTTAGCCACTATCGATTCGATCTCGGTCTGGCCAACGGTCTTTTTGCGGCTGAAATTCGGTGAGAGTTTCAGCTGGGCACCAGCTTCATCAATTACATCGATTGCTTTGTCAGGCATGAACTTATCATTAATATATTTAGCTGAAAGCTCGGAGGCGGTTTTTAATGCCCTGTCGGTATATTTAACACCGTGATATTCTTCATAGTATGATTTTAGACCCTTGAGTATATGGAATGTTTCTTTCGCATCCGGCTCCCGTACATCAAGCTTCTGGAATCGTCTTGAGAGTGCGCGGTCTTTTTCAAAATAGTTTTTGTATTCTTCATACGTGCTGGCTCCGATGCAGCGCAGCTTGCCGGAACTTAAAAGCGGTTTTAAAATATTGGAGGCATCCATTGAACCGCCGCTTGTTGCTCCAGCGCCTACTATAGTATGGATTTCATCAATAAAAAGTATTGCATCAGGGATAGCCTCAATGCTTTTCATTGTTGACTTCAGACGTGCTTCAAAGTCGCCCCTGTACTTTGTGCCTGCAAGCATGCTCCCCATGTCGAGAAGGTAAATACTTGATTTCTTAAGCAGGTCAGGGACTTCTTGCTTATGTATCTGCAATGCAAGTCCTTCTACAAGGGCGGTCTTGCCTACTCCGGGTTCCCCTACAAATATAACATTGTTTTTTCTGCGTCTGCAGAGCACTTGTATGGTTCTGCTGATTTCCTTTTCGCGTCCAACAAGAGGGTCGATCTCACCGTCAGCAGCTTTCTTAACCAGATCAACGGTGAACTGTGTTAGATTGTCCTGTTGAGGACTTTCTTTTTGTCCGGGATTGGCTTTTGTGTCTGGAGTGGAATCTTCCAGCAAGTCTCTGGGCGTCTTTGAAATTCCGTGGGATATATAGTTAAGAACATCGAGCCGTGTTACACCCTCTAAATTTAAATAATGAGCGGCGTGTGATTCTTTTTCCTGAAATATGGCTGAGAGGATATCCCCCGCATCCGCTTCCGGTTTTTCTGACGACCGCACATGGTTCACAGCAGTCTGAAATACTCTGCGGAATGCGATTGTCGGCTCAGGATAGCCATCGGCGTTATCAGGCAACTTAGGTGTATTCTTTTCAAAGAAATCCTCAAGATATGTCTTGAGTTTCGAGATACTTCCGCCACAATTGTTGATAATATCAGCGCCCCATTCATCATGTATGATTGCGAATAATATATGTTCTACAGTTAGATATTCGTGACGCCTCGATTCTGCATCTCTTATTGTCGCTTCTATTGATATTTCAAGTTCTTTATTAATCATTCTTTCTCCATAGTGCATTTGAGTGGAAATTCGCTTAAACGAGCGAGCTCATCGACTTTAGCTACCTTAGTTTCTGCAATTCCTCTTGTATACACGCCTGCAAGACCCTTGCCATTTTTGTGTACGTGAAGCATTATCTGGGTCGCCTCCACAATAGATTTTCTAAATACTTTTTCAAGTATCTGTACTACAAACTCCATAGTTGTATAATCGTCATTCATGAGGAAAACCTTAAACATCGGAGGAGATTTAACTTCCTGCTTTTCTTTTGTTTCAAGGTCTTCGCCTGTATTTATGCCAAATTTATCGATCATTTTACCTCGTGATTATTGTAACCCGAAAAACAGGATAATGAAAAGTGGTGTGTTCAGTTAAGCGGACGCTCATAGATTGTGAGGGACGTAACAGCACTGAAAAGAATTTTACGAATTTCCAGTTGTATTAATAACGCTTAATTTACAACTACTACAACCCAGTCATTCTGCGGTCCGAAAGGTGTTGTGACCGTAAGACCTACAGTATAGGTCCCTTTCGATTTATACGTGTGAAATGTAGTCACCCCATCGGAAATTCTGCCGTCATTAAAGTCCCATAAGAATGAGAGGTTTTCCCCGTAGTGGTATAGAAAATCACTGGCATCAAAAGAAACTGTCAGTGGAGCGGGTCCGAACGTAGATGATGCTAGTACTTTTACGATAGGGGTGTCTGCAACAGGAATGTTGACTTTCTCCACGCTTGAGGCTGGAACACTAGAAAGGAAACAGAGCAGTGAAACGATAAAGGATAATATAATTATTCGTTTAATCATTGATCCTCCTTTTGTCTAAGTATAGAGGTCACTATAGCTGTCGTCCAATAAGTAATACTTATTGTTATTTAACTTTATTTATGCGAATGTCCAGGGAGGGAAGAGTTCGATTGTTTATATGTCGGAGTTTTTAAGGATGTTTCTGGTAACGTTGATGTCCTGTTTTAATTGTTGAGAAAGGGCTTCAATTGAAGGGAATTTCATTTCATCCCTGATCCTTTTTATAAAGAAGACCCTGATTGTCTTTCCTAATAGGTCACCATCAAAGTCCAGGACATGGGTCTCAAAACTGAACTGTGCTCCTTCAAATGTAGGATTATAGCCGACGTTAGATGCACCGCCGTAAAGTTTGCCGTCTATATCTACATTAACTGCATATACTCCGTTTTTAGGAAGGAGCTCATTGATAGTCGAAAGGTTTGCAGTCGGAGTGTTCAGGAGGTTCTTACCACGTTTAGCTCCTTCAACAACAACGCCCTCTACCGAGTAGTTTCTGCCGAAATATTTTGCTGCTTCTTCGACTCGACCCTCTGCAATGATTTCTCTAATCATAGAGCTGCTTATTGTTTTTTCACCAGAAGTGATTTCATCCAGCACAGTAACTGTAAAACCGCACTCTTTACCAAGTTTTTTTAGCAGGGCAGGAGACCCCTCCCTCCCTTTTCCAAAGAGGTAATTGGCACCGATGAAGATCTCTTTCGCTTTGATTGTCTTGCAAAGTACATTCTTCACAAAGCTTTCAGCCGAGATGTTGGCAAATTCTTTTGTAAAGTTTGTGCAGATCACAACGTCAATGCCAGATTTTTTTATAAAATCGATTTTGTCCTTATAATTCGTGAGAAGCCTTGGAGCTGTATCAGGCGTGATAACTTTTAGCGGGTGGGGAATAAAAGTGAAAACGATAGGCGTGCCGTTCATCTCCGCTGCACGTTTTATAAGTAGTTTAAAAATAGCCTGGTGGCCCAGATGAACACCGTCAAAATTACCGAGTGTGAGAACAGGGTAGGGGAACTCTCCGCTGTTTTCTGTGGTGCTCTCTTGTTTGCTCAAAAAAATATCTCCAATAAAATCAGTGGTTAACGAAATGATACGCCATTAGTAATAAATATACAACTGGATAATAATAGTGTTATTGCAGATTGTTGTCAAACATTCATTTGTGTCCTGTAACTTTACACTTGATTGTAAAGTAAATAAAGACTATACTAGAAATATCTAAAATCTGTTAAGCTATCGAAATAAGTAAATTGTTTGCCAGTATTCCTCTTGAGGGGTGACATGACGATGTCGAAATCAAAACTATCAATATTAGTAGCAGCCAGTAGCCCACCGAATATAAAACTTATCAAGTCTTCACTTGTCAGCGATAAGGATGTAACCTATGAAATAGACACCGCAAAATCAAGCAAGGATGCCCTTGTGAAGGCTGCGGATAACAACATCGATCTCGTTCTAGTCAACCAGAAACAATCAGGAAATGAAGGTATAAAAATGCTTCAGGACATTATAAAAAAGAAACTGGGCATTCCTGTAATTATGATTGTTGCTGAAGGGGAAGAGAAGCTTGGCGTCCAAGCCATGGATAAAGGGGCGTATGACTTCTTAACAAAGGATGAGGTGAAGACGGTTGCCTTAAGCAGGTCCATCCGCAGGGTCATGCAGAGGCGCAAGCTGGAAAGTGATATTAAGGCATCTCTGCAGAAACTGGAAAAACTTGCGATACGTGACGGGCTTACAGGATTGTACAATCACCATCATTTTAAGGAAGTTCTTAAGAAGGAATATAAAAAGGCCAAACGCTATATGCAGCCTTTATCCTGTATCATGCTTGATCTCGACCACTTTAAAGCTGTGAATGACAATCATGGACATCAATTTGGTGACTCTGTGTTAGTGCAGTCTGCAGCGATTCTGAATGAACTTGTTAGAGATATAGATTTTGTTGCAAGGTATGGAGGTGAAGAGTTTTTTATTGTACTGCCAAATACCAATTTAAAAGGAGCGTATATCCTCGCTGAAAGAATACGGGCGTCTTTTGCCAGTCACATATTTAAGCAGGAAGGTGTCGCGGAAATGGTTACTGTCAGCATCGGAGTGTCTTCAATGTCTGATGACAATATAGTAAGCGAGCACGATCTTATCGAGAATGCAGACAAGTCCTTATACCGTTCAAAGTGGAGAGGAAGAAACAATGTGTGCACGTATGATGAGGTTGAAGAAAATGCGAAGTCCGGGTCAGAGGAAGACACGAAAAAAATAAAGAATTTTCATCTAAAACTCAGAAGCCTTAATGATAATATTAAAGAAAACTGTATTGAATCTACTCATGATATACTGCGTGAGCTTGAAAAGGGTTGGGATTATATTAAAGAGCACTCCATCCGTGTCAGCCGTTATGCTGAAAATCTCTCCATGGAACTGCTGACGTCCGAGGATGAAGCTAAGACAATCCGACGTGCGGCATTACTTCATGATGTTGGAATGGTAGGGGTCAGTTCTACTACCTTGAAGAAAAAAGGCAAACTTTCCACTGAAGAATATGACTTAATAAAACGTCACTGTAATATTGGCGTGAAAATCGTCAAACAGACAAAATTGTTCGAGAAAGAGCTTCCTCTCATTTTATACCATCATGAGCGATATGACGGTACAGGTTACCCTCACAAACTAAAAGGAGAGACTATACCTTTTGGTGCACGAGTCTTAGCTGTGGTAGAGGCATATGATGCTATGATGAATAATACAGTATACAGGAAAGCCTATACTGCGGAAGATGCGCTAATTGAGCTCCGCGAAGGGGCTGGAACACAATTTGATCCAATCATGGTAGACGCATTTATCAAGCTAATCGACAAATCCAGTTAGCCCCGCCTCTATTTCTTTATCTATTCTAATAAGCTCAATGAGTTGTAGTATAATTAGTAGGAAACCGTATTCTCTCATACAGTCATGAATATGCATAACTAAATTCAGTGAGGACAGTAATATGAAGATAATTGCATTCAACAGCAGTCCACGAAAAAATGGTAATACAGAACTGCTGCTAAAAGAGACGATCAGGGGGATTGAAGATGCCGGAAAGTCTGTTGTTACTTATAACTTAAACTTAATGAAAATAAAAGCGTGCCAGGATTGCGGTGGTTGCAATGAAACAGGGGTTTGTATTATTGATGACGATATGACCGGATTATATGAAGCAATTAGAACTGCTGACCGCATAATCTTGGCATCTCCCATATTCTTCTTTTCACTAAGTGCTCAAGCAAAACTCATGATAGATAGATGCCAGGCCTTTTGGTGCGAGAAGTACCTTATGAGTAAACCGATAGATGGAGGGAAGTCTGGCAGGAAGGGATTGGTGCTCCTGGTCGGAGGGATGAAGAAAGATGTAGGTGTCAAATGTGCTGAGGCATGTGCAACTGCCTATTTCAGAACGATAAGTGTCCCGGAGCACAACATGCTGTCATATCTTGATATCGATTCAAAGGGAGACATTGTGAAACATCCGACGGCCTTGATTGACGCTTACGAAGCCGGGAAGGCGCTGATAAAATAGTTGCTGCAGTCACTGCGGCGTTTTGATATTTTGACATTAGTGCTAGTTTGTTATTTAGATTTTACTGTTTGAGATTTGGCCCCAACCCTGTATCCTGCTTTTAGCTGTCCGCATGCCGCTGAGATATCAGAACCCTTGCTCTTTCGTATAATTGTGATAATATGCGCGTTATGGAGTATCTCCTGAAATTCAAGCACGCTCTTCGCTGAAGGCTTTTTCAGTTTGATGGATTCGCGTGATTCATCTAACGGGAGACTGTAAGTGGGATTGTATGGAATTAAGTTAATCTTGAATCTAGTCCCTTTCAACAGTTTAATTAGCCTGAACGCGTCTTCTTTTGAGTCATTAAATCCGCCGAGCATCACATATTCAAAGGTCATGCTCCTGTTTGCTTTCAAGGGATAACTTTTGCATGCAGCCAGAAGCTTTTTTAAGGGGTATTTTTTATTAACTGGCATGATAAGGCTTCTTGTTTCATCTGTTGTGGCGTTGAGTGACACAGCAAGGTTTACTCCATTGCCCTGTTCGCTAAGCTTCTGAAAGCCAGGGACTACTCCGGATGTTGATACAGTTACTTTTCTTTTAGAGAATTCCATCGGGCCGGTTATTATATGGAGGGCCTTAATGACTTCATTCATATTATTAAATGGTTCCCCCATTCCCATAAAAACGATGTTGGTAATCGAAGGTGTAGTAACCTGTGGGAAGGACGCAAGATGCTTCTGTACAGTTAAAATCTGATCATATATTTCGTGTGCCTTAAGGTTTCGTTTAAATCCAAGAGTCCCGGTAGTGCAAAATTTACAGTTCATCGCGCAACCAACCTGGGATGAAATGCATATGGTGTAGCATTCTCCTCCGAGGGCATTTGGTATTAGGACGCTTTCGATGGTTTCTCCGTCCTCAAGTTCAAAGAGGTACTTGCGAGTTCCATCTTTTGATGTCTGGCATTCAAGAATTCCGTGACTGCTTATATACGCGGTTTGTTTGAGTTTCTCTCTGAACTCCAGAGGCACATCGGTCATTTCATCAAAGGACGATGCAAGCTTTTTATACATCCAATTTGTGATTTGACGTGCCCTGTAGGGCTTTTGTCCAAGACCTTCTATGAAGGCGGATATTTCATTCGGAGAAAAGGATTTAAAGTTAATTTTCATTATGCCGATATATTATAGCTAAAGGGGGAAATGATTTTCCCGCTGATTATTTTTAGGGGATAGAACAGTAACTTGACAAAATAATGGGCAATGGAGATACTTTAGTTTGAACTGAAAAACCGAATTGGAATATTCTGGGTAATAACATATGATCAAAACTATATTAATTGTTGATGATTCACCAATCGCACGAAAAATGCTGAAAAGCTGCCTGCCCAAGGACAAAGGGTATGAATATCATGAAGCAAGTAACGGACAGGAGGGTGTTGAAAAGTATCAGGAGTTGCATCCTGATCTAACATTTATGGACCTTACAATGCCAGTGATGACCGGATATGAAGCTATTGATGAGATTGTAAAACATGATAAAAATGCAATGATTGTCGTCGTGACTGCGGATATCCAGATGAAGTCTATTAAGCAGGTTTTGGATTCAGGGGCTTACATGGTATTAAAGAAACCTTTGAAAAGGGAAGAATTAAATAATGCGTTAGTAAAGGTTGAGGATACTTTGGAAAAGGTTGGCTAATATGAATAATCAAAAAGAAGAAATATTAACAAGCGAAGAAACTGAAATTCTTCAGGAAATTATGAATATCGCTTTCGGCCAGTCAGCAGCTGATCTTGCTGAGGTAATCGAAACACAGGTCGTGCTTAGTGTACCTTTTATAAAATTAATGCAGGTGAAAGAACTTCCGGACTATTTTATAAATCATGTTAAAGACTATAAGAATATAAATTTAGTTGAGCAGAAATTCTGGGGCAGGTTTAAGGGTGATGCGCTCCTGGTTTTTTCTTCCGGTGCTGGGAAAGAGCTTGTTACGCTACTGCAGCATGATGAGGGAGTAACACTGGAATCCGAACCGGTAGACATTCTGGAGAGGGAGACGTTGATGGAAGTCGGTAATATTCTGATCGGCGCGTGCGTCGGGAAAATTGCCGAACTCCTAAAAGATGTCGTAACCTATACACCGCCGATAGTTGTTGTAGAGAAAGGGTATCAGGAGGCGATTGCTGAGAACCGCTATGATCCTGAGAACACAGCCATTGTATTAAAGACCGATTTCCGCTTTGAAGAGGGAGATGTCAGCGGCTTTCTGTTTCTGGTGACCAGCAATAAATCTATTGGGTGGCTGAGAGAGGCCCTTAAAATATTTATAGAGCAATATGAATAATGATACTAAATCAGATCTTTGATGCACTCAATATTGGTATCGTTATACTTGACAGAGATCTTAAAGTGTATAAGTGGAACCGCTGGATGGAGATCCATAGCGGAATCCCGGCTGATGAGATAATCGGCTCTCCAATTCTTGAAGTATTTCCTGGCCTGAATAATAATAAGTTTACCCGGAGCTATAAATCAGTATTTAAATTCGGTAACCTCTGTTTTTTTTCACAAAAGCTGCACCACTATCTATTCCCTTTTAAATCAACGACGTATTCAGGTAATGAATTTGAATATATGCAGCAGAGTTGTGCGATGGGGCCGCTGCGCGACGAAAACAATGAAATACAGAACCTATTCATTTATGTGCAGGATGTGACGGAAGTGGCTGTATACGAGCGGAAGCTCGTAGAGATGAATACGAAAGACGGTCTGACAGGCATTTATAATAGGCGCTTTCTTGAGTCAAAACTGAAGGAAGAGTTTGAACGGCACAAGAGATACACCGGGGATTTTAGTCTCATTATGTTTGACATTGACCATTTCAAGAAAGTCAATGACGTCCATGGACACCAGTGCGGTGATTTTATATTAAAAGCCGTTAGCTCGGGGATCGACTCGATCATCCGCAATGTGGACTTCCTTGCCCGCTACGGGGGGGAGGAATTTTGTTGTCTGCTTCCTCAGACGCCAATGAAATTTGCGCTTAAAGTAGCTGACAGATTCAGACAGATCATAAGTGATCAGGAGCACAATTTTGACGGCAAAATTATTAATGTTACCATCAGCCTCGGAGTTTCAGAGTTGAGAGACGATATTAATTCAGCCAGTGAACTCATGAAGAAAGCAGATGAAGCTCTTTATGCAGCAAAGAACGCAGGCCGAAACAGAGTTGCTGCAATGAGTTAAAAAGCTTTTCCAGATGATATATCCCACCCATTACTTAATTGAATTAAATAAATAAAATCCACCTTCTGTCAAACTGTTGACGTCGATGTAATATTATGGCAATATAGTCATATGCAGCGCATATTAGTTATCGATGACGAAGAATCAATAAGGGATCTGCTAGCAGATTTTCTTGAAAGCAAAGGATTTGAAGTCACGACAACTCAGGACGGAGAGTCTGGTCTTGAGTTGCTCAAGGATGACAAATTCGACCTCTTTCTTTTGGACCTCATGATGCCCGGTATGAGCGGACTTGATGTGCTGAAAGAAGCTGGGATGGAGAAGATCAGCGTTCCTTCTATTGTGATTACCGCATTTGCGTCTGTGCAGACTGCAGTTGAGGCGATGAAACTCGGTGCATTTGACTATATTAACAAACCATTTGTCCTTGAAGATGTGCACATTGCAATTAAAAGGGCCCTCGATGTATCACGGCTACAGGAAGAGAACGTCAGACTCAAGAAGGAACTCAAAAAGAAATTTGGCTATCATAAAATAATAGGAAACTCCCCGCCAATTCAGTCAGTTATTAAGTTTATTGAGAAGATTGCAGATACCGACAGCACTGTTCTCATAACGGGAGAGAGTGGTACAGGTAAAGAACTCGTTGCCAAGACCATTCACTATAACAGTTCACGCTCAAAGAAGCCGTTCGTCCCCCTCAATTGTGCTGCCATACCCAAGGACATTCTGGAGTCCGAGCTGTTTGGGCATGAAAAAGGAGCATTTACAGGTGCTATTAATACGAGATTGGGCCGCTTTGAACTGGCTAATAACGGGACCCTTTTTCTTGATGAGATAGGAGAGCTTGCACCGTCATTGCAGGTAAAACTTCTCAGGGTGCTTCAGGAAAAGGAATTTGAAAGGGTAGGCGGCATTAAGACTATAAAAATCGATGTTAGAATACTCGCCGCCACCAACAGAGACCTTGAGAAGGCGGTGAAAGATGGGATATTCAGGGAAGACCTCTATTACAGACTGAATGTTATTCCCATGCATCTTCCTCCGCTGAGAAAAATGAAAGAAGACATACCTCTGATGATGGAACATTTTATTGCAGATATTTCAAGAAGAAAAAAGAAGGATCCCCCAAGAATATCAAAAGAGTCCCTTAACTGTTTTTTAAACTACCGCTGGCCCGGAAATGTTAGGGAGCTTGAAAATCTGATGGAAAGGCTCACAGTCCTCAAAGAGGGCGATGACGTTATGCCCGAAGACCTTCCTGAACGGCTGAGCGAAAAGCAGAGTGCTCAGGAGGGATCAATCAAGAGCCAACGGTTATCGTCAGAGGGTATTGATCTGAACATAATGCTCGATGAGATAGAGAATAATATGATCATGCAAGCGTTAGAAATATCAAAAGGTGTAAAGAGCAAAGCAGCGAACCTTCTGGGTCTTAATAGGACTACTCTTATTGAAAAAATGAAAAAGAAAGCGATAGAGTTCAGCGGAGTTCTAAAATAGCCACTTCTCACGGAAAAGTAAATCTAAACGTCGAATTTCTTCAATATTAAAAGCCCTGCGTCATTTTCATGACGATATCGAAAAGTAAATACCATTTAAAAACCATTAGTTAATATTGGCATGTATATTGCTGTTCTAGTTGCATGATTTATTTTCGTGCAGCTATCGTATTGATTCTACTATCGCTTATTCCCTTTGCCGGTGATTCTGAAGCCTCAATTCAGAATAGCAACGGCACCACCTTAAAAGTCAGAGCGTGGAACCACGTTAATTACCTGCGGATAGTATTGGAGGGGGCTGAGGAAATTATCTCAAAGGGGAAGGTAAGTCAGGACCAGGGAAAGATTGAGGTTGTATTCACCGGCACGGATATTATGGTAGAAAAACGGGAGCTACCGTTCTCCTTGACTACTGATAAGAATGTATTGAAGATACTGCTGGAAAAGCCAGGAAAATTGAAAACGTTCTCCCTGAAAAACCCGAGCCGTATCGTGATTGATGTGTATGAACAAAAGCATAAGCCTGCCATAAAAAAAGCGAAAATCAAAAAAGCCGAGAACCAGGACGTTAAAAAAACGACGCCGAAGACTAATAAAGAAGAGTCTGGGAAAGTGGTAAAGAAAGAGAATGAAAAGGAGAATCGGGAGATTGCCAAGTACAACGAAAACGCCAAAAGAGAAGCCGCAGAGTCCAGTGTAGAGAAGAAAAAGGAAAATCGTGAGATAGCCAAATACAATGAAAATGCAAAGAAATCAACCGGAGAGGCTGGTGTAAAGAAGGAAAAGGCCGAGAAGGATAAAGATCAAAAAGAGAATAAGCCGCTCCAAAAAAAGAATGAAAAAGAGATCGACGTTAGCGGGTTTGTTCCTGAGCAGTATAGAGCACTGTGGGACCTGCTGCAGGCCGGTAATTTCTACACTGTCTTGAAGGAACTTCCTAACTTCGAACCAAAGGACGTTAAATCCCTTGCAGTTTATCACTATATGTACGGTGACGCATACAGAACCGCGCAGCAGTACCTGAAATCGATTGAACATTTACGGCTCGCATATTTATATGCGATAGACGCGTCGCTGAAAGAGATGGCCCTGTTTGAGAGGGCGGAATTATACAAGAAGCTTGAACTGCTGTACGAGGCACGGGCGAACTATATTGTATTTCTGAAAGAGTTTTCTGGATCGGAGCGCCTTAAACAGGCTCATCTTGGTCTTGCTGAGACTCTTTCAAGTATGAGTCTCTACAGTGAGGCGGTTGAGCACTATAAGATGGCAGGAAATACTGCAGATATCCTGTTCAGTAAAGCGAATGCATTACAGCGAATAGGAAGGATATCACAGGCCAGGAGGGCATATGCTGATGCACTCCTGGTTGACACCAAATATCCATCACGATCTCCTGAGACCTATTTTTTCATCGGTGAGAATATGCGTATGCTGGGAGAGTTGAATGAGGCCAAGAGACATCTCAGGTCTTTGAGCTTTGGTGACTACAAAGATAATTCACGTCTGAGTCTCGGTCATATTGCTATGGAGGAGTCTGATTATGAGGAGGCGATAACTAATTATAATTCAGCAATCAAATCCAATGATAGGAAAATCAAGGTTGAAGGTTTGTTTAATATCTCTAAAGCCCTGGTGAAAACGGAAAGACTGAAAGATGCAATTGTCAGTCTTGAAACTATTAGGAATAATTATATTAATTCAGGAAGGTATAAGGACACTCTTCTTGAGCTTTCCAAACTGTACAGGCAGGAAGGAAGAGTTAAGGAGGCTGTCTCTCTATTGAAAGAACTTGTTTACGGAAAGCTGCCGCCGAAAGAGGCATTTAAGGAGCTTGAGGGTATCCTACTAGAAGTAGGAAATAAGACAAAAGATGCTTCCATTGATGACGTCAAGTTTGTAGCGTTATGGAGGGAAGTCGGACGATGGTTGATAGATGCGACGCGCGAAGATTTCTTACTAAAGGTCAGTGAGACACTTAGAAATGAAGGAGAGTCATTTTTAGAGCTCTCGACATGGATTGTAGAAAATGCTTCGAAGAAGGGAAGGGTCAAGGCAGCTATTGATCTTGCGGATTACTACACTGGGATCGGTGATATCGAATATGCACAGCAGTACATGAAAATTGCAAATCAGTCAAAAACAAAGAGTGATGCATCGCTAAGAGTAACAGCAAAGATACTTCACGCAACCAGTGAGCATGATTCTGCGCTTAAGAATATAATGGCGATAAAAAAATATGAAGCAGCCGACCTAGATCTTGTCGGTAGCATTATTACGAAACTGGAGAAGGCGGAAGACAGGCTTGAAGCGGTTGCGTTTTATGAGACTGTATTAAACAGCAATGACTGGGGAGTGGAGAATTATAACCGCAT
>PJEL010002296.1_pt1 | contig 17828 bp, 1 predicted proteins | sample 1853271 | NCBI WGS metagenome assembly PJEL01 (sample SAMN08108733, study PRJNA415343) | Invertebrate metagenome, whole genome shotgun sequencing project. | host: Globobulimina | place: Sweden: Gullmar Fjord | collected 2015-08
CTTCTCCGTCGGAAAGTCCGTCGCCATCAGTGTCGCTGTTAAATGGATCAGTAAAGTAGACCTGTACCTCATCGCTGTCATCCAGACCATCGCCGTCAATGTCGGCCTGGGTGGGATCGGTGCCTGCTGCCTGCTCTTCACTGTTTGACAGACCGTCGCCATCGGGATCACCATTTTCCTCTCCGGGAGACAGTGGATCAAAGCCATAGCGGACCTCAAATCCGTCAAGCAGGCTGTCGCCATCACTGTCAGGATTATAGGCATCGGTACCCTGGACAATTTCCTCGCCATTGGTCAGTCCATCATTATCCATATCCGGGTTGATGATCCGCAGCATGACCTCCCCATCGCCACGACGGTTATCGGTCCAGGTTACATAGGATGTAATTCCCCGTTGGGCCACAAAACCAAAGGTACGCTCGGAGGTGGTGGATGCCGTGGAAAGACCATCAGTCAGTGACAACTCGGCAAAAATGGTGCTGCCATCAGCGGCAACCGCCTTAAACAACATTTCGCCATGGTCGTATCCAGAATAATCATATTTTTCATACCAGCTGAGATAGGCCGAGCCCTGACTGTCTACGCTTGCTGCCGGAAAATTAATCCACTCACCGTCATTAACGTCGGTGATGGGCAGGGCCGGTAAAACGGTGAGTTCTTCTCTACCTGCTGCATTGCCGTCCTGATCATCACGGCTTGGGTCTATGCGCAGCATGAAAACCTCGGTATCACCGCCGCTTGAGTAGAGGCGCTCATCAGAAAAAACAACGGTGAGCCGGTCCCTGCCATCAACGCCGATGCTTGCATAGGTGGAGGCATCATTGTCAGCTTCAGTGAGTGCTGTCGGGGCAATGAGGGTGTCACCACTGGTGCCGTCTACCATGGTATAAAAAACCTCCAACTCGCCCAGCAGATCGTTCCAGACAATGTGCAGGTTATCATTGCCGTCAATGGCCAGATTGGGAAGTACCGGCCACCACTGATTCACCCCGCTGGTGTAAATCATATGATCAGCTAGGACAACGGAACCGGAAGCATCAAAAACGGCATGGTGCAGTTCTCCTTCATCCTGGTCATCATGCCAGATCATATGGGCCCGGTCCTGACTGTCGACTGCCAGCTGCGGAAAATGGCTCATGACTGAGTCATCGTTTGATACGAGCTGATCATCACTGATAACAATATCCGCATCAACGGCAGAGGATCCATTCTGACTATGCAGTGACGGATCAATCAGGGTGTGAAAGATTTCCGCAATATATGACAGGCGTTTATCGTGCCAGATAACATGGACATGGTTCTGGCTGTCCACAGCGATATCCGGCCGCTTGGAGTAGGCTGAATCACTGGTGAGCCTGGTATCATCAATTAATGTGCCGCCACCGGGACTGAGCATGGTGTAATAAATTTCCGGGTTCCCATCACGAAAATCGGTCCACACCACGTGGATATTGCCCAGACTGTCGATGGCAGACACCCCATGATCGGACATGGCCTGATTATCGGTCAGAAAGATACCGGCAAAGAGCGGATCAGTGCCAAAGCGATTTACCTCATCGCCGTCACTGATTCCATCAGCGTCACTATCCCAGTTAAGCGGATCTGTGCCCAGGGTCTGCTCGGAAATATTATCCAGGCCATCGCCGTCTGGGTCCTGGCTCTCTTCACCTCCAACTAGGGGATCAAAACCATAGTCCACTTCATATCCGTCCAGCAGACCGTCGCCGTCACTGTCTGGATTATCAGGATCAGTGCCAAATGCAGTCTCTTTTTCATCATTTAAACCGTCACAGTCACTATCCGTAATGACCACAAAGTTTACAATATCGGTAATCTCTGCACCACTGAGGCCGGCAAGGGCGCTGCCCTGCAGACATCGTAACTGTTCGGCGCTCAAAATTGCATCGTTTCGGCTGATGTTCTGTGAGGCAAAATGCATGATGATCTTGCGCTCACCCGGAGCCACGCTTACCTCAAACTCATACCAGATATCATCATTGCCCGGGGCATTGGTATAGACCTCTGCCGGTTGCTCGTCACCATTAACACCTGCAAAGAGATGAAGCATAGCCGGATTACCGGAACCGTCATTTTCATCATCGGTGATGATATACCTGTCATCCTCGCTGAACGATACATCCCCACTTGAGGTGCCGATAATCTCGGTGTCGTAGCGCGACCCCACATCACTGTCAATACGCAGGGTTGTGGTGATTGTCTCGGTGGCACTGCTGTTTTCAACAATCTCAAGATAACGGACAAAGGTATCATCATCCGGCACAAAGATTTTACGCTGCACCGTAATATCACCGGAAACAGAAGGTCCTATTACCACCTCACGGCTCATGTCCTCGCGCATGGCAGTGGAAAAAGAGGGGTAACTGACCGAATCCACCAGCAGATCAAGACCACCATAATAATAGTAATAGGCGTCATTGGTGCCTCGCCGGATACGACCGTCCGTCTGGATATCCCAGATAAAGCCGCTACCATCAAGCAGGGTAAGCGGTAAGCTAAACAGATCATCAGTGGGATCTAACGGGTTAGTGCCCATGAGGATCTCATCGCCGTCCCACAGACTGCCACCGTCGGTATCAACATTGGTTGGATCGCTACCAGCGGTCTGTTCACTAAGATTATCCAGTCCGTCGTTATCTCCATCACCTAATTCATCACCAGGAGAAAGCGGATCAAAACCGTAAAGCACCTCAAAACCATCCAGCAGCCCGTCACCATCGCTGTCCACATCTAACGGATCGGTACCGTGCATGACCTCATCCTCGTCATGCAGTCCATCGCAGTCCGAATCAGCCACCGCTATAAAATTGACAATGGCATCCTCTTCCTCAGCAGACAGGCCATTTAAAGTATTACCCTGCAGGCAGTGCAGATAATCGGCGCTCGCCAGCGCCTGCAGCCTGCTGCTGTTCTGGGAGGCAAAGTGCATAATAATGCGCCGTTCTCCGGCAGGCACATTGACCACAAAGTTATAGTCAAGGTCATTGTCACCTGGTGCCGTGGTCTCAACAGCTGTGGGCTCAAGCACCTGGCCAAAGCCAGAAAACACATGAACCATGGCCGGTGTGCCGCCTGCATCAATGGCGTCATCGGTGATAATATAATCATCCAGCTCATTACCCAGACCGTCAGCAAAAGATGTTGCAAGAAGCTCTGTATTGCTTAAGGAGCCAAAATCAGAACGGATCTCCAGGGGCACATCTTGGTCAATGACGCCGGTGTTGTCAATTATCTCAAGATAGCGGACAAAGGCATCATTATCAGGAACAAAGACCTTTCGACTGAGCTGAATATCGTCTGAGACCATGGTGCCGATAAATAGCTCTCTGCTGTTATCTTCAGGAATCGCCACTGCAGGTGTAACGGAAAAGGCCGTGCTGCCCAGGTAAAGATCAAGCCCATAATCGTAGGATGAATAGGCATTGTCCGTACCATGATAGATCCGGCCGTCAGACTGCACATCCCAGATAAACCCGTTGCCGTCATAAAGAGTCACAGGCAGATTCATAAAAGGCGGCAGGGTAAAGTCGCTGACAACCGTGTCTTCTTCAAGCACCGTGATAAGTGTTGTCAAACGCCCATTGCTGTCCGTGTCATAAACGGTCAGTTCATAGGTACCCACCGGCACATCCGTAAAGGTGTATTGACCGCTATAATCAGTACGCACCTCCCTATGGAAATAATCGCCATCATAATTACGCAGTGTCACCCGGGCATAATAGATGGGCAGATCGTTTTCATCCCGCACCACTCCTGTAATATTTCCCAGGGGAGGCAGGGTCAAATCAAGCACAACGCTCCCACCCTCAATGATAGTTGCAACTTCACTGGTTTCCACATAGGTAAGTGGATAGGGTTCTGATGCGGTAACTGTATATTCACCCGGTGGCAGGAAGGCAATTTGATAGAAGCCATCGGCTGCGGTGGTATCATCAGCATCATAGGGAGACATGCGGGCCTCCACCTCAACACCACCAGCAACCACACCGGTGGCTTTGCGCACTGTGCCTTCAAAAATACCGGTGTTACTAAAAACAATATCAAGCTCGGCTGTGTTTTGACCGTCAGGAAACTCTCCGGCAACAACGGGAGAGGTCACAATGGAGCCAATATTTACCTCAGCCCACAAGGTAAAGCTATCCAAGGGGATAAGCAGATCGCCAAATTCCGGTTGACCACCTGGCTCGGAAACAAAGGTAAAAAAGCCGTTGGCATCGACATCAACCTTGTAGGTCCGTCCAAAAAAGAGATTATCGCTGGTGAGGAAAACATCACTGTAGATTGGCGGGAAAGTGGTCAGATCACTTGCCCATACCTGACCGCTGACTGTACTGGTAAGCGGCGCAAGCGGGGTAAGGCTACTGCTGCCGTCCTCGCTCATATCAAAATTTACCACCAGCTCTATTTCAGACAGACTGAGCCCGGCCAGGGCCTCCGGCGGCAATTGCTCAAGACGCTGGGCCGAAGCCTCTGCGGCATCACGGCTAATCTGCTGGACAACAAAATGCATCAGGGCCACGGACTGCCCGGCAGGAATGGTCAGTTGATTCCAAGAAGCTGACAGAGACGATGGAGTATAGTTGTCAACTCTGCTGCTGAATGTGAGAGCATCAGGAGGCAGTGCGGCATCACTATCGTTCCAGATAAAGGCGGACGGTGGAATATTGTAAGAAGTCACCTCAAGGGGACTGCTTTCATTGCTGTCATCCACCACGGCCCAGTGATCGGCGGTGGCAACATCACCTGCCTGCAGCACAGTATCACCGGTTGAAGTGGAGGCAACAATGATATCAGTTCTGGAATAGTTAAAGTTACTGTCAATCTGCACATCAACGGTGATATCGGCTGCCGATGGATTGGTAAAAATCTCCAGATAGCGGGCAAAATAACCGTCTCCAGGCACATAGATTTTCCTGGTGACATTGAGTCCGGCCAGATCATTTTCCCTGACCACCAATTCACGGCCTAGCTCTTCCTCGGTGGAAACCAGACCACCGCTGAAAGAAATCGGCGTGCCGTTATCAATTACAGTGAGCACCGCTCCGCCCTGGAGCGACCCATAGTAATACTGGGAGAACAGAGAATTTAACCCTGTCTCGATGGTGCCGTCATCCTGGATATCAAAGCGGATGATGTTGCCATCATAGAGAGTTTCCGGCAGAGTGATGGCATTGTTTGAAAGAACAATATCAACGGTAATTGTTTCTCCGTCATCAACGATTACACCCTCGCCTTCACCGAGGAGCTGCTGGTTCAGGTCACCGCTGCTCACCGTGAAATCACCGGCAGCTACCCGCTCTACCGTGTAGTATCCCGCTGCATCGGTTGTAGTGGAATATGTTTTACCAAAATCAGGGGTGAGACTGCGCACGGTTACCGCCATACCAGAGGCGCTTGATGAATCGGGCATGAGTACCCTGCCCTGCACGGTGCCAAGGGCAACCAGCACCAGATCCTGCTCCACCACCTGACCATTTGTGTCAAGGAGGATATCACGGACCTTGGCTCGTAATTGCCCACCAACATAGTTGCCGTAGATGTTTACCTCTCCACCCTCATAGGCCTCAAGGGTATGCAGACTTAGCAGTCGTCCGCTAAAGGAATACTCTCCGTCCACTCCGGTAATAAATGTTTCGTTACCCGGCTGTCCAAGCACCCTCACCTGCACGTTTTCTATGGGTGTGACCTCGTCCGGGCCATAAACCGTGCCGATTATGGAGGCTGTGGGTTGAAGGGTGACGGTAAACGAAAGAACCTCACCGTCCGCTGTCAGTTCTCCGGAATATCTTCCTTCCAGGGCATTTGCCTTGGCAACAACTAAAAACTCGCCAAGGTTGACATGATCGACTATGCAAATTCCATCCTCATCTGTTACCGGATCAACCGGCCAGCCCCAACCAAATCTCAGACTGGAATCCAGGCTGTCACCGACAAGGACATCTGCACCACTCACCGTCTGACCAAAAGAGTCTTCCACTGTTATAATCAGGGTACCCTGGCCGACCATATTAATGTCCAGCACGCCCGTTTCGCCGTTGGTATCAAGGGTCACCGTACCTTCACCGATTCCCCTGGTACCTGCATCTTTATCCTCTTTCACCACAACATAATGGGTACCAAGAGGCAAGACCTCGAAGCGATAGAAACCGGTATCATCGGTGTAGGCCCAGGTTGCACCGGTGGTGATAAGACGCGCCCCAGAAACCGGGGTGGAGCCGTCGGCCCGATATACATAGCCCTCAAGGGAAGCCCATTCAGCAAGTTCCAGGGCAATATCCACCTCTTCCTCATGTACAGCAATAGTGCCGGAAACAGTGGCTCCCATTTGCGTCACCGGATCTTTAGCTGTAATCGTAAAATCGCCTATAAAAACGTCCACAAAGGTAAAGGTGCCGTCTTGTCCGGCAGTGGCTGTTCGGTAGTCGCTGCCAAGGGCGTAACTGGAACTAAAAGTGAGCAAAGCATTGGCCACCGGACCGTCAAGATCACTTACAGTACCGGTCACCGTACCACGGCCAAGGAAGGTAATAAGCACATCATGCTCTTCGCCGCTCTGGGAGATGGTCACCTCAGCAAGGCCGCGATTACCACTTATGTCGGAAACAGCAATGTCATAACTGCCGACTTCCACCAACGGAAATTCAAACTGGCTGTCGCTATCGGTAAAAAGTGTCTGCAAGGGATCCTGGAAGTTCTGGTTGGCCAAATACAGTTCCACCAGTACACCTTCACCGGCAGCGGTCGCTCCATCGGCCATCATCACTGTACCGGTAACCTTACCTGCTGCCTTAAGCACTACCGGCACATCACGTAAAAATCCGTTGGCAACGTTCATGGTACCGGTGACATAGCCACGCAAACCAGTTGCTGAATCTAAAGCCTCAATGGTCACCGACTGGCTGAGCACCCCTTCCACCATAAAATAACCGCTGGCATCGGAAACTGTGGTAATGCCGTTGATAGTAAGATCAACTCCAGCCACCGGGGTGAGCAGTTCGTCGGTCACCGTGCCGGTGACAATGCCGCCACGCACGGTGATGGTCATGCTGTCGCTCAGGGTAGAATCAATCAGGGCATTAATGGTGGCCAAGCCGCCCTTGAGACCGCTTACCTGGAAAGTAGCGGAATCTTCACCCGCTGCCACCACAATCAAGGCAGGAACAGTAGCTACGTCGGGGTCTTCACTGACAAGGTTTACCTGCAGGCCACCTGCCGGAGCCTGCGCAGACAGGCTGAGAGTGACATTTTCGCTGTCACCGGCCATCATAATAAGAGATGGCGGGAGAGTGACCTCGATCAACGACTTCACCGTCAAGGCGAGGGATGCGGCCGGACTGACATTGCCGGAGATATCTTCGGCAATAGCAAGTAGAGAAAAGGTCTCCCCTTCACTGACGCTCTCTGGCACGGTGATGTCAAAAATAAGCTGGGTGCTGCCAAGAGGCGGAGAAACCTGTCTGGCATCTGCGTAAACAAAGGCGCCGCTTCCTTCAAGCTCCACATGGGAAACCCCTATTTCATCGGCAGCACTGACCACAATAGAGACGATCTGACCTGGGACGATATCAAGTGAGCCCGTCTGTGTTGCCAGTGAAACTGTAGGGGCAATGGTATCAGCAACCGGCAGGATAACTTGGGCACTGGTGCTGCTGTTGCCCGCTGCATCCACGGCCGTTGCCTGCATGATCACCATATCGGTGGGAGAGGCAGCAGGAGAAACGGTAAAGTGGAATGAGGAGGCAACCGATAGCTGTGCCGGATTAATGTCACGACTTTCGCTGTATGAGGTACCGCCACTCACCGTAAAATTAAGCGAGCTAATGCCGCCCGCATCGTCTGCTGAAACTACGGCGGTGATTGCTTCACCGGGCAGTACCTTTTCGCCGGTGGTGAGTCCGACAAAGGCAACAGACGGATCAGTGGCGTCAAGTACGCTGATGGCAACTGGCACGGCATTACCGGCCTGGCCTCGGCTGTCAACCGCCGTGGCCAGCACCGTAACAAGTGAACCAGGTACAGCATCAACCGGGATGTAAAAATAAAACAGGCCTGGCACCTGGGCAGGAGTGCTGAAAGAAAGCACAGGTGGGTCAATGTCAATGGTGTCAAAGGCTGGAAACTGTCCGCCCACAGCCTGGTAAGCAACCGAGGTCAACCCCAGATCATCTTCAGCATGGACCCGTATCTCCACCCGCTCACCGGTGTGGGCGGAAAGCCCGGGAGTAAGCACTTCAATATTGGCAGTTGGCAGGGCATCAGCGATGATGGTGAATGCATCTTCCAGCGGTTCTCCACGGTTACCGGAGATGTCGGTGGCAACTGCTGCGACGGTTATGGTTTCACCCGGCACACCAAGTTCTTCGGTGGCCTCAAAGTCCATGGTAAATGGGGGCTGCCGATCGGCCAAGATCAGTACTTCATTAATATAAAAATCAACAAAGGAAACATCATGGCTCACTCCCACATCAGCGCTCACTGAGCCGATACCGCCCTGAATCACTTCGCCGTTAGCAGAAAGCAGCAGTGATACAATTTCAGGAGCAGTGAAATCCGTGGTGGTAAACTGATAATCAAGTCCGGACACCTGACTGTTGCCGGACAGGTCTGTGGCGGGCAGCACCGTAACCTGGTAGCTGCTGTCAACATCAAGAGGATAATCAGGGGTGAAAACCACCCCGATGTTGCCAAGAATCATATCAATCCGGCCCGTCACCGGACCCTGATCTCCGGTCAGAGTGATGATATCGCCGGAAAATTCCTGGGGATCAACCGGTTCGTCATAAACAATGCGAATGACGCTGCTTACTGACACTCCACCGGTATCAGGAGTTGGGCTGACAGTCACCGCTGTTGGCGTTGTAATGTCAACGGTGGTAAAGGAGGCAATAAAGTCCTCTGCCATTACATGGCCGCGCAGATCCTCTATGCCGCCGGGATACTCATCTTCTGTAAGTTGTCCGTTGCCGTCTGTGTCAAGCTCATCAAATTTGACCAGCACGGCAAAACTATACGCCGCCTCATCCCGATCAATGGTACCCCAGCCATCACTGTCCAGGGCAGCAAAGGGCGGATCAGCAGAGAGACGCAGGATGTAGCGGCTCTCATCGTCAAAATCCTGCAAAGGGGTAAAGGTGATAGTTGTGTCATTGTTGCTGGTGGTCAGAAAACCGTTCACCTGCTCTCCACTGCCTTTGGTGAGAAGCACTGTCTGCAGATTGACGGTGCCCGGATCAAAGGATTCGGAAAAGGTTATTTCGATCACCTGATTCAGGGATACATTCACCGCACCTGGCTCAGGGTCGGCCAAGGCAACCTCTGGCAGGGTATCATCAAGAAAGATATTCCCCAGGCTGCCGCCGCCGGGGATGCTAACGAGTTTTTCCGCCCTGCCGATGCCCAGTGGATCATCGAGAATGAGGCGATAGCTGCCATTGGGTACGGCATGAAAGATAAAAGTCCCGTCTGCTACAGTCTCGCCATAGAGGGTGGTCTCTCCGTAAGGAATAGATGCCAGGGTGGCAAGGATAGACGGGGCAACAGTTGAGTCAGAGAAAAACACCGTGCCTGTTACTGTCTCGGTGGGTTCAAGAACCACCCGTAGGCTAGCATTATCTCCGGCAGAGAGGTTCACTGAACCAGCCCCCTGCATCCCGGAGATAGGGTCGGTGGCCACAACGGTGTATCGTGCGGGGACCAGCAGGTCAAAGGTGAAATTTCCTGAACCGTCAGCAAACACGGTTCGTTCCGGTAAGCTTGCGGACATGAAGAGCTCCACCATTGCTCCATTTGCTGCACTGCCATCCTGCCATTCAACATTGCCGTTGATGGTGCCGATGCCGCTCATTATAACTGTAACATAGGTGGTCTCCCCGGCAAAGGTCAACTCAACCGGAGTCCTGCCTTTGTCATCACTTACCTGGGATGAGGCAATAACCGTGTATCTGCCAAGTGGCACACCGGTAAAGACAAAGGCGCCGCTGGTATCTGAAGTGGTCCCCAACCCAAGGGGCGGACATTGGTTCAGGCAGATCTCGGCATTGGCAGCAGGCGTTCCATCCGGATTATAGGCCCAGCCGGAAAAAGTACCTTCCGGAGACTGCACCATATTAACCACCACCGGCATATCCACCACTTCTCCTTGCCGGGTTATTCGTCCCTCTACTAAAGCTGAGCTCGGCTCTCCAGATTTAAAGACCTTAAGGGTGAAGGTACCCACGGTAATACCTGGAAAGATAAAGCTGCCGTCCACACCGGTGCTGGAACGCCAGGTTATGTATGATTCTCCGGTTGGTGTCACCTGACCTGTTGGACTAAGCTGACGTATCTCAACCTGCCAACCGGCAAGGGGAGCAAGATCCCCTGAGGCAAAGGCGGTGCCGGTGACAAAACCGATGGGAATTTCAACGATGTTAAGGGGTACTTCCTGGCCGGCAAAATCAATGCTTCCTGTGCCGATGCCACGCCTGCCGGTGGCAGCTTCAAAGACCTTGATGTCAAATTCACCAAGAGGCATCAGCTCAAAACGGTAGGCCCCTTGCTCATCTGCCACAAAAAAGCCTAAGTTTCCTTGCTCATTTGAGATGATAACCTCAGCATTAGCCACCGGTGTCAATCCGTCCGGTTCATACACCGTACCATAGACGGCACCGACTGCATCAAAAAGATAGACATCAACTGTTACTGTGTCATCAGCAGCGGTAATTTTGGCTGAAGCCCTTCCGGCAAAACCATTGCTCAGGTTTTGGGCCAGTACAACAAGTTCTCCTTCCGGCAGTGCATCGAGTCCGCTAAAGGTTATTTCACCATTTCCATCCGCTGTGCCGGATCGTTCTATTTCTAAAAATCCGGCGTTGTTGGTGATGCCGGCTTCCACATCAAGGATAACGGCGTGCTGCAGTTCAACTGCAGCATCAGGGATTGGAGTTACACCATCACTTCCAAATACCCTGACATTGACGTCCACCATCTTCAGTAGGCGAAAATCAACCTCAGCGCTCTGCCCGGCCTGCACCGTGCCCCGGATCTGGCCCAGATTACCATTTACCGGATCTTCTGCCCGCAGTTCAAATTTACCGGCATTGACCACCGGCAGCCAGTAATGACCGTTGGCATCGGTGACCACGGTCTCTTCCTGAATGCCGGATTCACGTTCAAAGCAGCCTATAAGCGGAACACAGAAAATCTTGTAGCCCCTGAAGGTGACCATCACATCCTCACCAACCGGAGTGACCCCGTCAGGCTGATAGACCGTTCCCTCAATCTCACTGGTGGGACTGAGCTGCAGGGCCACATCGATCACGGCCCCGTCATGGGGCATGATACCAGCCAGGGTTACCGGATCAATGACATCCTGGGGACCAAAGTCTGTTGACACAGTGGTCATCTGCTGGTTAAAGGCACCGGCCGTGGCCAGGGCAAAAGGGCCGACAAAAACGTTATCAAAGCTAAATTCGCCGGTGCTGAAATCGTTTTCAACGATACGCAGATGCTGGGTGTACTCAAAATACATACCCACCGGTCCGGCCCGCTGCAGACGCAGGGCAGACAGCGATACCTGGGCAGGAAGCGGAGTTACTCCGTCGTCATCATAAATGACACCATTAATCCGACCCTGACCTTTGAAAGTGATATCAACATTGACCGTCTGATCCTGGAAGAGGATAACCACAGGCTTGACATTACCGGCGGAAAAATCAGGCCTAAAGGCCGAGAGGGAATATCCGTCTCTGGCTATGACATTATCCATGCGGTAGTGGCCACTTGCATCGGTTACTGCGCTGGCTGCAACAACAATACTTCCCTGGCTTGGATACCAGAGGTAGACGGTAAGGTCTGCAACCGGAGTGACGGAGTCAGGCTCATAGATGGTGCCGGTGATGTTACCTGTCTGCCTCAAAACGATGGTGGCGTAAATCTCTTCGCCTTCGGAGGTGAGGTCCACCACAACACTGCCCTCAGTGCCCAGGGCCTGGGACACAGCTTTAATCTCCCTTCTTCCCACCGGCACATCGGTGAGGCTGAACAGGCCGTCTGCATCGGTGCTGGTCAGGCTCATACCGCCGCCAACTGCAGCGCCCTCCACCGGGTTGCCGGCTCCATCAAGCACAATACCTTTGACAGTGCCTAGCCCGTCCGACAGGAGGATGTTTACATCTTTCGTCTCGTCAGCAGGCAGAGCAATACGGGCCATCCCTTCGATATAACGGGCCTGTTCAAAGGTATAGATACGCAGTTCTCCGGCGACAATCTCATCAAAGGAAAAAAGTCCATTCTCATCGGTGGTGGTAAAGGCCACAGCACAATCGTAATAGGGCGGACCTGCATTGGGACAGCTTACTCCTTCCTGGGTGCCTGTCCGGTAATAGGCCACAACCGGTACTTCAGCAACCGGGGTGGCACCATCTGACTCAAGCACATGGCCCGACACACTGCCATACTGGATAGTGATCTCTCTGGTCGGTTCGCTGATCAGCACCAGATCACGCTGCATAGATTCACCGGCCATTGTCATATATTCCGTCTGGGTCACAAGGGAACGGCTCTGTAAATGCACGGCCTCGATTATAAAGCTTCCAGTGGGGATATCTGGAATAACGTAGTTGCCATCTTCATCTGAGGTGGCGCCATACCGGCTGTAATCATTGAGGCTGGTGACCATTATCTGCGTTGCCTCAAGGGGCGTAAAACCGTCCTCGGCAAAGGTCCGGCCACTGAGAACACCCCTGCCCAGGAAAACCACATTAACGTTAAGTCTTTGTCCGTGCCGACTCACATCAAACTGCACAGAGCGTGACTCTCCGGTGCCAGGATCAATGGCTACAATTTTACCGCGCTTCTGCTTGACCACAAAGTCCCAGGCAAAGCTGCCGTCGACAGCCGCATGTTTAGCGCTGATGCCGATCCAACCACATCCACCGCCATACATAAACAGCCTGACATCTGCCATGTCCACCGGCGTACCGTCCGCCTGCAGTATCTTGCCGGAAACAACTCCTCCCTCTTCACTAATGGTTGATTCCATGGGCCCGGTCCAGGGCGCCATGATCTGACCGCGCAAATCACTCACCGCAGAAACGGTAATTTGCCGTTCAATAAACGGACCCAATGGATCACGCAGGGCCAGGAAAACGATTCGGTTGTCCGGCTGCTGGGCCACGCCCACCACCACGTTTTCCTCAGGCGCATAGTTTGTTATATCAATTTTTTCAAACTGGTCCTGAACACTCGGCCTCGTTACCTCCTCGCTGAAAAGTATGGCCACAACACGTCCCACCGGAGTACCGGGAGGATTGCATCCAACCCGGTCCGCCTCAGGCTGCTGCACCACGCTGATGACTGTGGGAAGAGGATCGGCAATCTCTGCAGTGAGCGATGGAGAAAGGGAAGGACCCTGCAGGAGTTGATCATTATCGTAAATCTCTACCGTAATCGTGTATGGGTCGCCGGCTTGCGGGACAATGACCGGCAGCTCGTCACCACTGATATCAGCAAAAACGACCTGCCTGAGACCGCTCGGGGTGTCAGCGGGTAGAACAACACTGAGAGAGAAAGGAGTGCCGCTAACGGTGCCTTGAGTCCTCTCAAGCCTGATGGTGTAGGCTGCCCCCTGGGGCGAAGAAACAAGAGCCATCTGGCCGGTGACAACATCATCTGCGTCTGCAAAAATGAGATAGTCGCTAAAGGGAATTTCTTTTTTTATCTTACCGGTTTCAGCATCGATTGTGCCCACGGTGTTGCCCTGATCATCGACCATAGAAAGTCTGTATGGCAGCGGCGCACCATCAGTGGCAATCAGCACAGAGAGATGCTGTGGCCTAAAAGAAACTTTCTCCGCAAGATTTGTATGAAAAGCTGCGGCACCGCTTGCGGCAAGTTCTTCAGCCAGGATACCAGCAATTTCGGCGGCAAAGGCATCGCCACGCTTTGATCGTCTGCGCAGATCGTCAAAACCGATAAAATCCTTCTCCGTGGCCTCGCGCAGACTGGTCTGCTCCTCATCAGGGTAAAGCTCGTTAATTCTTGCAAACCCAGCGCCGCTAAAATCAAAAAGCAGATGCTTTACAGTATCGGTTAAAGGTTCATGCAGGGAATAGCGCAGCCCGGCTCCGGCCACTTCCACGGACCGGTCCCAGACGATTTTCTTGGAAAACCGCAACACGTCAGGCGGCAGGGCAGCAGCTGGTGCGGTGGCAGCGGCATAGGCTTTACCAAGCAGTGCCACCGAGGCTTTTCTTAAGCCTTCGGGCAGAGCGCCTGCCTCTTTTGGCAGGACCAGAGAGTCTGGTGAGAGCGGAATACCCAGCTCTCCCACCGAAGTTTTCAGTTCAAAGCGGCCTGCCACCTTTTCATCAGAATCAAGGGTGGCAGCGTAGACCGTGCCGGTAACCTGGGAAAGAAGGCGAAAGCTCACTGCGGCAGAATCACCGGCAGGTATTGTTTCAATCTCCTGGGTTCCTTCGCTGACAAGGCTTGCTCCACTGATATTTCTTGACAACAGGTTGACACTGACAAAGTTAGCCGGTGACTCGGAGGTATTGGTCACGGTGATATCAAGATCATACTCTTCACCGTCATTGACAATGTCTGGATGGGTAAAAGTCAGAGTAAAGGAAGGATTACGTACCAGCACAGATCCAGCGGCCCGCCCACGAATGGAAACCGGACCCACTGGCAGACCGGTGAGGATGCCGGAAATCTCCATTTCGATAAAATGTGATCCCTCACGACGCCCTTCTATTAAAAATTCTGCGTTGCCCGACTGACCAGGAGCTACTTCTGAAATATCGTCTGCCGTACCGAGCTTGCCGTCAGGACCGGATCTAACAACCGGCTTAACCTGCGGATACTCACCATCTTCCGTTATTGCCATGGCCAGGGGGTCGTCTCCGGAACCAACCACGGTGTCATTGCCTGGCGGCAGAACAAGCTCTGCAATAAGGTCACTGACCACAAGTCCTGAATTTTCAGGTGCACCGTTGCCCACCATGAGCATCACTGAAAAATACTGGTTTAGAAAACCGATGTCACCGGGGATAACGATGACCCCTGGGATCGGCGGCACATCAAAGCTTTTATCTTCATAGTCTTCGATTTCAAAGGTAAAGGCCTTGACCGTCAGGTTGGGTATTTTGGTCTGGGCAATTTTAAGGGTGTCCGGGATAATGGTTGCCACCTTTGTAAGTCCGCCGCTAAGCTGCGGAATGCCAACCACATCAAGCTGCACATCACTCACCGGTTCAAGCTTAGGCAGCAGTACCGGAAAATCTATTTTAATCTCTTCACCTGGCGCCACAGCAAAGGCGGCAGTAAAGTTGTAGGCCTGAAAATTTGACTGATCAAAAATGATGCCTTTTTCCAAAATTTCTTCGGCGGTCAAGGCACGGGTGGTAATTTCCGTGACCAGCAGCTGGTCTATCACTTCAATGGTGACATTTGGGGGGCTGGCGTAAAAGACAACTTCATTGTTGTGCATTACCCGGATATTATCGAGACTGTGCAGACCGGCCCGGGCCAGGGGCGGTATTTCAAAATGCTGGTTAAGACCGGTGACAAGCTCAACTGGGGTGGCAAGGCTCGGGCCACGCAGCGTTGCATGCACCTTGGCATCATCAGGAAAGGGGAGTTCCTGGCCCACAGGCAAATCAGGGGCCTGGAGATAGGTGGAAACAATGGTGGCTATATCTTTTGGTACTGTCTGGTGAACAGGATCAACCGTGAGGCCAAGACCATAGAGATGGATCTGCTCCTGGGCCAGCCAGCGTCCTTCAGCGGCAAAGCCTGAGCCCAACAATCCACACATGGTAAACACGCATAAAAAGAATACGGTCTTGTAAAAACGGTGACAGGTCATGACACCTTCCTTTCATCAGTTCATCAGTTGTACAACAAATTCATCACATTTGAGAATCGACTAACATCCTGCTGTTAATTACTACCGGATATTTCTCCCTTAGTTTTTCTTTCACCTGTGCCAGATGCATGCTGACAATTTTCTGTTTTATCTGCTTTTTCACTGCTTCAAAGGGAACGACATTTCCCTCATCTATTTCTTCAGCTAAAATAATGTGAAAACCATACCGGGTTTGCACAACATCGCTTATCTCTCCTTCATCAAGGGCAAAAAGCGCTTCCTCGAATGGTTTGACCATAACCCCATGTTTCACCCAGCCGAGGTCGCCTGCATCAGCCTTAGAGCTGTCAATATTATTTTCACCAGCAACCTGGCTGAAATCCCTGCCCTGCCGCACCTGTTCAAGGGCCGCTGCCGCACCCTCTGCGCTACTGGTTATGATGTGTCGTGCGTGCACCCGTCTACCGGTCCGAAATTCCGTACTATTTACCTGGTAAAAGTCTTTGAGTGCCGTGTCGCTGAGATCCAGCCCCTCAATCTCCTGTTTTATAAAAAAATCAGCAAGAACCGCATCCACCGCCCTTTCAATTGCCTGCTGGACAACCACATCCCCAGCAAGCCCCTGCTGTCTGGCCTCCATGGAAAAAAGCTTGCTGTCCACCATCTGCTGCAGCACCTGCTCCTTTCCTTCCGGGGTAAGTGTGGCCAGCACCCCTTGCACATCACCGGCTTGCCGCTGTGCGACAAGAATCTGCTGCAGAGCAGCACGGCCAATGACCTGATCACCGACCTGTGCGGCAAAGTCATCTTTACCATCGTTTTCCTGCTGTCCGCTGACGGTAAGCGGAACCACTAAGAGCAGCAAAGTCGCTAGTGCGGCAATAATTTTCATGGCCCTATCAGAGATACGATCTCATCGCCAAAGGCGGTACCGATATCAGAAAAAATTAAAATGGTGGCTGCAGGCGTCACCCCAGCCGGGTATTGAACTTCAACCTGCACTCGACCATCTGCCACTGTTACCTGGTTGCCTTCCTCATCAATCATGGCATCTTCAGTCAGTACCGTGCCAAAGGGAACCAGCTCTTCATTTGCATACATGTGGGGAACAGCACTGGAAACATGAAAAACCGTTCCATCTGCTACTGGAGCACCGTTGTTCATGGTCAGGAGTTCACTGGTCAAAGTGAGACGGATCGTATCCCCTACCTCCACTACTTGGGGCTCCTGCCACAAAACCGTTCCTGCCGGCATGGCCGGTCCGATAGTGTAGGCACCGAGCTGATTAATCTCAGTGGTTATGGTATTATTTGCCATATCAAGAGTGCTGCCGACAAACTGCCAGTCTTGCGCTTCTTTATCCCAGAAATAGACAGCCAGTGCATTTTCATCAAGGCCGACAATTTCGTCATCGTAATAATCAAGAATCAGGGTAGCTGGTTCAGAAAGCTCAAAACCCACCGGTAAAAATTCATGAAATCCGCCCAACCCATAGTGCGGCTTATCAGCGGGTCCGACGATGTCCATCGGCTTATAGCGGGCAGATTGTAAGGGCCCTGCAATCTCCTCAAAAGCAAAAGAAAGGGGCCCATCTGTGGCATCAAAGTCAATCTGATTGTTAAATTGCAGATCAGATGATTTTTTGGTCTTTATCCCCCATGTTCCGGCAACATCATCAACGTATCTTTCCACCTCTTCAAAGGCATCTTTTAACTGCTCCAGAACAAGTGCGCCGATCTCGTCACGCATCCACTCCATGGCCTGGGGAGTTGGTTCCGGCACGGAGGAGTAATCTTCCAACAGATAGACTTCATGCCCTTTCAGAATCCCACGTTCCTTGACAAATGAAAGCGAGTGATCAGCATCGCTTTTGGAAACTCCACCACTGCCGATATTGACCACAGGAATTTTCAAACCATATTTCACAGCACCAAAATCAACGGCCTTACCTTTTTTTTCA
>PJEL010002298.1_pt1 | contig 17825 bp, 9 predicted proteins | sample 1853271 | NCBI WGS metagenome assembly PJEL01 (sample SAMN08108733, study PRJNA415343) | Invertebrate metagenome, whole genome shotgun sequencing project. | host: Globobulimina | place: Sweden: Gullmar Fjord | collected 2015-08
CGGTCGATGCGACGGGCAAGATCCAGCCCAAGACCCAGGTCAAGATTTCGGCCGATGTCTCGGCCAAAATTGTCGTGCTTGCGGTCAAAGAGGGTGATTTTGTTGCATCAGGAACTCTATTGCTCGAACTTGACCGGGAGCGTTACCTCGCCGCTGTAGAAAGCGCTGAAGCGAATCTCAGTGCCGCGCAGGCAAATGTCAGCTTGGCAATGGAGAATATGAACAAAACTGAGAAAGATCTCGGTCGCACTCAGCAGCTCTTCGAAAAAAGCCTTGAAAGCCAAGCTTCGCTCGACGCAAGCAATGCCGCCTATGAGGTCGAGAGGGCACGTTATCAAGTAGCGCTCGATTCCGTCGGCCAATCGGCTGCCGCGTTGAAGCAGAGTATGGACGATCTCGCTAAGACGACGATCTATGCTCCGCTTTCGGGCACTGTGAGCCAGCTCAATAAGGAGCAGGGTGAGATCGCTCTCGGCTCGCAGTTCCAGGAGGACGTGATCATGGTGCTGTCAAACCTCAAGGGCATGGAGGTTCTGGTCGACGTTGACGAAAATGACATCGTATCGCTCGCAATCGGCGATCCAGCAGAAATTGAAGTCGATGCGTTACCAGATCAAATCTTCGAAGGTGTTGTTACCGAGATCGCGAATACAGCAAAGGTCTCAGGCTCGGGAACGACCGACCAGAAAACCGAGTTTGAAGTCAAGGTCGAGGTCATCAATCCTGCCGAGAGTTTGCGGCCAGGCATGACGGCCAGTGCCGAGATCATTACTGAGGTTCGCGAAGATACGATCTCAGTACCGATTCAATGCGTTTCTGTTCGTACGCTCGAGCAACTCGGCGCCGCATCCGGCGCGGACGACGAAAAACCGAGATTCACCCCGGGCCGTGACGGATATGTCGAGATTGTATGGGTTGTCGAGGATGGCAAAGCCGCCGCTCGCCAGGTCGTCGCCGGAATCCAGGGAGAAAGTTTTATCGAAATCACTGATGGCCTTCTTGTTGGTGATGAGGTTGTTGTGGGTTCGTATAGAGCGATTAGCCGTGACCTCAAGGATGGTGCTCCGGTGTTGGTAGGTGTTGCCGGGAAGGGTGACCGTTCATGACGCTGTCAGTACACGATGTAGTCAAGACCTACTCGATGGAGAGCGTCGAAGTGCACGCCCTGCGTGGTGTTTCTTTCGATGTTAAAAAGGGCGAGTTCTTGGCGATTATGGGCCCGTCGGGTTCGGGAAAATCGACGATGATGAATATTATCGGTTGTCTCGATACACCGACATCAGGTGCATATGCTCTCGATGGTGAAGATGTGAGCGAGTTGAATGAAGATCAGTTGGCTGCGATCCGAAACTCCAAGATTGGTTTTGTTTTTCAGACATTTAATCTCTTACCACGCTCCGATGTGTTTCATAACGTTGAATTGCCCTTGATCTATTCGGGTATGGGCCCCTCTGAGCGCAGGCGCCGTGCCGAGGCTGCAATTGAAAGCGTTGGTCTCAAGGATCGGGCGCGACATCGCCCCAATGAACTGTCTGGCGGGCAGCGCCAGAGGGTTGCGATAGCGCGTGCTCTCGTCAACAATCCGTCGATGATCCTAGCCGACGAACCTACGGGAAACCTCGATACAACGACGGGGGGTGAGATTATGGAAATCTTGAGTCACCTCAACGAACAGGGCAATACGATTCTCCTGGTCACCCACGAAGACGAAGTTGCGCAAAACGCGAACCGCATCATCCGTTTGCGCGACGGGCTCGTCGAGAGTGATGAAACGACAAGTCGAAACTGACATCATGAGCCGAATCCACCAGACCTACGAAGCCTTAAGAATCGCGATTCAGGCGATTCTTGCAAATAAGGTCCGGGGCGGTTTAACGACCCTTGGCATCGTGATCGGTGTGCTCGCCGTTATCACAACGATGACAGCTGCCAATGGGCTTGCGACCTCGTTCAAAGAGTCGGTTGCGGTGCTTGGTAGCGATGTATTGTATGTCTCGCGCATGCCGTGGGTTTTTACCGGCCGGTTTTTCGACTTTCGTAATCGGCCTCGGCTCGGTATGAAAGAGAGTGCAGTTCTCGAACGGCGCCTCGGCGACAAAGCGATCGTCAATCCGACTGCGAATACCAATCGATCGATCAAATACCGGTCTGATGTCGAGACCAATATCAGAATTTTGGGGACAACCGATAAACACGTGCTTGTGTCTTCTGCAGTGCCCGAATCTGGTCGTTTTCTCACGAATGTTGATGTACGAAACAAGAAGAGAGTCTGTGTCATTGGTAGCGCTATTCGTGAAGGTCTTTTTGATGGTATTGATGCCATCAACAAAGAACTCAAGATTGGGCGTCATGATTTTCGCGTCGTTGGCGTCATGGAAAAGCAGGGTTCGGCGGGATTTTTTGGAGGACCCGATTTTGATAGCCAGATCTTTATTCCGGTTACGACATTTGCCAAGGTATTCGGCGCCCGGCATCGGGATTTTGATATCGCCGTCAAGTCAACGGGCATGGAATCATTTGAGGATTTCGAGTTTTTGGTCAAAGGTGAGATGCGAAAGATCAGAAAACTCAAACCAGCCCAAGACGATAACTTTGCCGTCAATCAAGCAGATAATCTTGTCGCAGCTTTCAATAACGTGATGGGAGTCGTTGTTTCCATCGGCATGTTGATTACCGGCATCTCACTTTTTGTCGGCGCTATTGGTGTCATGAACATCATGTTTGTCTCAGTGACTGAACGAACCCGTGAAATCGGTATCCGCAAAGCGATCGGTGCACGTCGCAGCGTTATTCTCAACCAGTTTCTTTTTGAATCAACTTCGATCTGCCTGATCGGGGGCGCCATCGGTATGGGCCTCGCTTTCGGTGTCGCGGCTCTGATCGATCGATTCTTATTGCCGGCGACCGTCTCGTGGTGGATCGTGGTGGTTGCGATTGGTGTTTCTCTTCTGGTGGGAATTACTTCTGGTATTTTACCCGCATTCAGAGCTTCACGACTCAAACCAATCGATGCATTGAGGTACGAATAATGAAGACGCGGGTATTCTGGGTCGAGGCTTTTCGCATGGCCCTCGGGGCCATCGCCGCCCATAAGTTGCGTTCCCTTCTCACCCTTGTCGGCATCATCGCGGGTGTTGCTTCGATCATCGCCATCATGACGGGAATATCAGTCGTACAAAGCGCGATGGAAGAAGAACTCAAGGTGCTTGGTGCGACGGTCTTTCAGGTTCAGAAATTTCCCGTGCGCTCCTTCGGAAATAACGATCATATCGACTTTCGGGAAATCGCTCGCCGCAAACCGTTGACGGTTGAGCACGCAGACTTGATCCGCAGCCGCGTCGATGGGGTTGAAACTGTTGGTTCCGAACTCTGGGGATTCGGTTCAGTTGCGAAATATCAAAAAGAGAAAACGAATTCGAATCTCTCAATTTGCGGAGGCACTCCCGAGTACCCCGAGAACAATACCCACTGGGTTGCACTCGGTCGAAATCTTTCATTCGAAGATGTGCGGGTTGCGCGGCGGGTCGCCGTGATTGGTTTTAATATTGCCGAAGTGCTCTTTCCTTTTACCGATCCGATTGGTCATGAGATCAAGGTCGATGGACGGAAATATGTGGTCCAGGGCGTCTTCGAAGAGCGCTCTTCATCGATGGGGGGAAATTTCGACAATTATGTACTGATGCCGATCACAACCTTTGAAAAGGTCTATGGCGCGCGCCAACGCGGTCAGCTACGATCGGTCAATATCACTGTGAAGATCGAAGATCCGAAGCTGCTTGAGGAAGCTATCGCCGAGACCACGGCGGTCCTCCGTCGCGCTCGTGCAGTTGATCCCCGCGACAAGGACGATTTTGAAATCTTCACCTCAGATTCGCAGATCAAAGCCTTTCATGAAGCCACTCGCAACGTTAAGGTTGGGGCGTTTATCATCGGCATTATCAGTCTTGTCGTCGCCGGAATCGGCATCATGAACATCATGCTTGTTTCGGTGACCGAACGCACTCGCGAGATTGGTATCCGCAAAGCGCTCGGGGCGCGGCGGAGCAGCATCTTGCTGCAGTTTCTGATTGAAGCCGTTGTGTTGTGCAATATTGGTGGTGTTATCGGTGTTGCTGCCGGTTTTGGGTTGGGCAATATCGTAACCTTTTTTACCGAGTTTGCGGTGAATGTTCCGATGGATTGGGCTTTTAACGGCGTGGCCTTCTGCACGGTTGTTGGGTTGAGTTTTGGCATGTGGCCGGCGATTCGCGCATCCCGGCTCGCCCCGATTGATGCACTCCGGCAGGAATAATCCCGGGTCTTTTGTTATTCTCCTGAATCGATGAGCAAGAAAACAACAGAGTTCTCCGCGTTCGAAATGATTGGAAACCCGGAGGGCCAAGGGCGCTTGCTCGTCTCGTGCGAACACGCGTCGAATGGAGTGCCGCCACCACTCGTCATCAACCGGCAAGACCAACCCTGGCTCGAGATGCATTATGGTTGGGATGTCGGCGCTGAGACCGTCAGCCGTTTCCTCGTCAAACACAGCGATTCGATCGGGGTGCTCTCGACCTTCTCGCGTCTTGTTATTGATCCCAATCGTGATCTTGATAACGATACGCTGATTCCGCTCAGCGTTGCGGATTACGAGCTGAGTTTCAATCGTGGGCTCGACGACGAAGAACAAAATCGCAGGGTCGCGACGCTGTACGAGCCATATCACCGGGCGCTAGATGAGATGGTGGGGGAGAGGGTACGGCGAGACGATAAGACGCTGCTGCTTTCGGTACATTCGTTCACGCCGTCATTTAACGGCGAGACGCGGGCGATGGAATTGGCGGTGCTTTTTGATGATTTCGAAGAGCTCGCGATGAGCTTGGCAGGCAGACTTGAGGCGCAGGGATTCGTGACCGCGTTGAACGAACCTTACTCAGGTATGGAAGGCATGATGCCCTCAGCCCATCGCCACGGTCGCGCGCATGGCATCACCTACCTCGAAATCGAGATCCGGCAGGACCTCATCGATACCGAAGCCAAAGCAAAAGCAATCGCCGCGCGGTTGCTCGAAGCATTAGCCGGCGTCCTTCCTTTGATTTGACGCGAACCGGCCCCGGCACGGCCGTTCGTGCCTCACGGCCTGGCGATCTTCACGGCAGGCAGTCGAAGAACAAGTTCTTCTCTTGCCTGCCGCTTGATCGCTTCGTCCTGCAGGGCCAGGACGAACCGCGGCCTCGTCGAAGAGGGGAGGCACCACCACCCCTTTACGCCCTATCGTCACGATTCCTGATCTCCCGCCGCGCTTTCTCCGAAAATTGCAGGCAGAACGGCCACGAGGCCAGTTCTTTTGCAATTTTCGGAGAAATCACGCCAGGAGACCCAATCTCGTGCCGATGGCTTCGCCGGGAAGGCGGCCGGTGGCGGTCTCCACGCAGCGGCCCGAGCCGCTGCCCCGGAGTTCACTGGCACCGCTTCGCGGCTTGCTTCTTGCGGACTCGAATCTCGCGATCATATCGCGAGCGCGGTGGAATCTGAGGCGCTTTTGGGTTAGGGATGTCCTCTCTTGGAGCGCGGATCTCCAGGTCCGCACAGAGCCGAAGGCGATCCCCAACGCGAACTTTGAAATCCACGGACCGGCGGGCAGCACCTTGATCCGTCCCCACCATGTCATCTCGACCGAGTCATTTCCCTCATGATGTCATCTCGACCGAGTCTGCGAGCGGAGAGATCCCCCAACCAGCTTCTACTCGATCAGGGACGGTGAACCCTACGATTCACCTGGGCCTGGAGTGCCCATGGCTTGGCGCACGTAGGGCGGTGTTTCATCATTCTGCGGATGAAGCGCGATGGGTTCTTGCCAACGCGTTGGGTCCGCTGAATGTGATACGGGGCATCCTTCGGGAAGAGCGTTTCGAAACGCGAGCGCCGCGCTGAATATCGGCGGAACATCGTCTTTCATAATGAGAGGGTCGTGCGAGGAATGCGGCAGCGCAGCGCGCAACCGATCATGAAGGCAGTCTCCCGTTGATTGAGGATCAAAGCCCAAAGAAACAGAAACGAAGATCATCGCGAGCGCGCACTACGGCCCGCGCGCGGTCGTCCCGGCTTTGAAATCGGCAAAAGCGAAAAATTCTCTTTGCAGGCCCAAAACAACCAGATCCCGGTCAAGAAGAACGATCAATCAAATGGTGCAACTACGAAAGGTTGTTTTTGCCGATGAAAGGACGTCTTAGCGGGTGAAGGGTTGTTCTAGCGGATGAAGGAAATAGCGGCGATTCAACGAACCGAGTGCCAAGTACCGTTGGCGCGGAAGAGCGCGTTGAAATCGGTAATGTCTGCGAGTGATTCCATGGCGTTTACGAGCACTTGGGACCGACCAGGTTTACAAAAGAACTCATGTAAAGCGAGGAAACGGTGGCTGCTGTGAAAGGCGATCGAGCGCGATCACTCGGCCTTTCCCGCTTGCGACTCCCCGTTGCGAGTCTGGTAGGCCGCGTATTGACACTGTGTTGCTATACGTTGATGATCGAACACAGATGGTAGATCTCTTTGATGAATTGACGGCAGTGGTCAGGACCTCGCTGACATCACGGATCTTGAGGAGGTGATCGATGATCACTGAGATGTCTTCCCGGGCGGTGACGACCCGGCTCAAACGGGTATCACAACTTCGGCGGCTCTGCCTGGCCCTGGCGAAGGCGCGGCCTGCAGACAGCGGAGGCGAAAATCCACATCGTACTCTGTTGAGCGTGGAAAAATCGGAGACGGGTGCGGGGCGAGACTCGAGGCCCGGCCGGTAAGTTTTCTCTTTCGCAGAGAGCACATCTGGAACCCATACAAACGGGGGATGGACTCGGAGCGTTCTTGAGTTTGGTTCGTCCTCTCTTGGAGCGCGCTCAAGACCGTTTCCGCTTTTCTCGCTCCTTTCCGGCGATCTGCCGGTAGGCGTCGCGAAACGGCATGCCTTCACGGACTAAGCGATAGGCTTTTTCGGTTGCGTAGAGTTCTTCGCCCATCGCTTCTTTGCACCGCGATTCATCGATCTCCATGTCGGTGATGATTCGGGTCATCATCGCGAGGCTTTGTGTGGTGTGATCGAGGCCTCGCATCAGTGGTCCTTTGGTGAGCTGTAGGTCGCGGTTGTATCCGGAAATCAGGTTTGCGCCGAGGTGTCTGATGGTTGTCTCGTCGCCGAGTACGACGTGGTACTTCGCGCGGATAAGTTCGAGTACATCTGGGTTTTTTTTCTGCGGCATGATCGAGGATCCTGTGCACAAGGCTTCTGGTAGAACAACGAAGGACATATCACGCATACTGAAGAGCATGAGATCGCTGGCGAGCCGGTTGAGGTCGTACATGATCTGGCTTGCGACGTGCAGCACGATACCTTCAAATTTGCCGCGACTGTGTTGTGCATAGATCGAGTTTTCCTGGACGCGGGCGAATTTGAGGTCATCGGTGGTCATCTGCCTGTCGAGTTCGAATACCGGGACGCCGAAACCCGCAGCTGTGCCGAGTGGGTTTTGGTCGATCACCGAACGCGCGGCCTGCAACAAAATGAGATCGTCGTTGAGAGCGGTAGCAAAACAACCAAGCCAGAGGCCGACTGACGAGGGCATTGCTGGCTGCATATGGGTATAACCAGGAAGCTCAATTTTTCCGTGGCGCCTGCAAACATCTTGGAGCTTCGAAGTCAGTTGGTCCACGAGACTTTCGATGCGCTGCAATTCGGCTATTTGATAGAGCCTCAAAGCGGTCAATACCTGATCATTCCGGGAGCGCCCGACATGCACTTTTTTGCCGAGATCGCCGAGTTTTTCGGTCAAGAAGAACTCGATAGCAGAGTGGCAGTCTTCTTGGCTTTTCTGAACCTTGAAGATACCTTCCGCTTCAAGTGAAATGATCTCAGCAAGGCAATTCTCCAGCGAAAGGGCTTCGCCTTTGGTCAGAAGCTGGATGCTCGCCAACATGCGTACGTGCGCGATCGATGCTTGGCAATCAAAAGGCACCAGACGTTGATCCCAAAAAGCATCGTCTCCAACCGTAAACTCGAAGACCATCTGATCGGCTTCGGTTTGTCCGCCCTTTTGCCACAGGGTTTCGTTCTTGTCGCTCACAGAAGCCCCCATTTCTTAGAGTCCGCGCGGACCCATAGCCCGTTCCTTCGAAGTACGGGAAGAATCTTGAGGAAGTGTAACCCAAAGCTGCTCTTCCCGGTTGGCGGCAAGGGTTGTTGATCGACGGTGGTAACGTGGCCCTTCGCTCGAGGCTGTTGGGCTGTGAGAAAACCGTGCTACTTCAACGAGATGTATCGTCCTGGGAAACAGAATAACCCAGAATTTGACGTCCCAACATTGGTGACGAACTATTGAGGCGTTGAATTCGGAAAATGAACCGCCAAGACGCGAAGACCGCAAAGGTTGCCTTTCAACATTAAACGAAAATCTTCGCGATCTTTGCGTCTTGGCGGTTCAACAATACTGACGCTTTTGGTCGGTAAACAGATCAAGGTACAGCGCAACGACTTTCGCTCGTTTCGCAGTTGCCGCCTCAGACATGTCGCTATACTCTTGAGAACGGGATATGGAACAGAAGAAATTCGGAACCTTCGTCGGGGTCTTTACCCCTACAGCGCTGACCATTCTCGGGGTTATCATGTACCTCCGTCTTGGTTGGCTGGTTGGGCACATGGGACTGCTACGCGTATTGTTAGTTGTCCTCCTCGCGAATTCCATCACCTTCGTGACGACCATTTCGTTCTCGTCGGTAGCAACCAATACAAAGCTGGGCGTCGGTGGCGCTTATTTCATCATTTCCCGAAGTTTAGGCCTCGAACTGGGAGGCGCCATTGGCGTTCCGTTGTTTTTGTCCCAGGCTTTATCGGTAACTCTCTATTCGTATGGTCTCGCTGAGTCCTTGCGTTTTTTGTGGCCCAATCTGCCGATTGTTCCGGTCACTTTAGGGATTGTCCTCGCAGTTGGCGCCCTTGCGACTGCTGGCGCCGAACGTGCTCTTCGTGCGCAGTTGCCTTTGATGGGATTCGTGGGTCTATCGCTGGTTGCACTCGTTGGAGGGGCGTTGGCCAAGGGTGGTGGCAATACGGTGGTATTACACCCGCCGACAGGAGAAGTTGGTTTTTGGGTTGGCTTTGCAATTTTCTTCCCAGCGGTCACCGGCGTCATGGCCGGCCTCGGTTTGTCGGGAGACCTGAAGAATCCTGGAAGATCGATTCCTCTAGGGTCTATTCTTGCGGTTGTTACGGGACTGGTTGTTTATCTGTCTGTGCCAGTATTCCTGACAATATCTGGAGATCTTGAGGGACTTCGTAACGACCCGATGGTGTGGACCCGAATCGCGGCGTTTGGGCCTTGGTTGATACTTCCTGGCTTGTGGTCAGCGATATTTTCGTCGGCGGTCGGGTCCATTCTTGCCGCGCCTCGCACCCTTCAAGCACTTGCTATGGACGGGCTCGCGCCCCGCTTTTTGTGTCGTTCTACTGGTGATTGGCGCGAGACCGCCCCCGGAATGGCGGTTTCCCTCGCGATAGCGGTCGGAGCTGTCTTTCTTGGTAACCTCAATGCAGTCGCTGCGGTTGTATCGATGTTTTTTCTCACCGTTTATGGGACGGTGAATATCGTCGCTGCTTTTGAGGTCCTTAGCGGTGATCCGTCGTGGCGGCCCCGGATCAAAGCACCGTGGCCGTTGACCTTAGCCGGTGGTGTCGCGTGTCTTGGTGTGATGATTCTGATCAATCCGCTGGCTGGGGCCGCAGCGTTTTTGGCCGAAATCGGATTGTGGCTCTATTTGTCGCGCCGCGCTTCTGAGACCCGTTTTGGAGATGCCAGGCACGGCCTGTACGAAGCGCTCATAAGATGGGCGCTGATCCGCCTCAACGAGCGTCCGATTAGTGCACGCAACTGGCGGCCTCATGTATTGGCTTTTGTTGATGATCCTGTCAGGGAACTCGATTTGATCCGTTTTGGTAACTGGTTCTCCCAGGATCGTGGGGTTGTCACGGTGTGCAACCTGGTGGTTGGTGACCTCGAAGCTACAGACCTTGATCTTGTCGGAAAACGACAAGCTATGAAAGAGATCTTCGACGCAGAACAGGTGATGGTATTTCCTGAAGTCGATGTGGTGCATGATGTTGTAGAGGGTATCGTCAACGTTTCCCAGGCCAATGGTATGGCTGGTTTGAGCAGTAATACCGTACTGCTCGGCTGGCCCGCTTCGCCGGCCCTTCGCTGTGAGTTCATGCGCGTCGTTCGTAAACTTGAACACCTCAATAAATCAGTAATCCTGGCCCGGATCAGGCCTAAGCATATGTTCCGCCGCGAGCGCCCCAAAATTCACATCTGGTGGGGCGGGCTTGAGCGAAATGGTGATCTCATGCTGTTGCTCGGTCACTTGCTTCAGAACAATCCCGAGTGGCGGCACGCCCGGGTGGAGATACTGAGTATCGCGTCGAGCGAATTGATGAAGAACCATACCGAATCCCAGCTTGAGCGTCTTATTCCCGAGATCAGGGTTGACGCGGTGGCCCGTGTTGTTCTCAAGCCGAAGGATGAAAAAATTGCAGAACTGATCCACCGGGAGAGTGCAGACGCCGCGGTGGTGATTCTAGGTTTGGCTCACCCTAAACCAGGTGATGAACAGGCGGCCGCAGAACGCCTTGAGCAGCTTGCTGGAGATTTACCCGTGGTATTTTTCGTCAAAAATTCGTCGATGTTCATCGGCCAACTCCTAGATTTTTCAGAGGACGAAGCCACGCCGCTACCGTGACACTAGTGCTATTGGCAGAGCGCCACACGCACATCGGTCAGATTAGCCTCGATTCCGGCGATTTCGCGGTCCCTAATCTCTCTTTGGCCGGCCACCGCCGTCACGCCATTGTTGTCGCCGAGTTTCTCCAGTTCGGCTTCCATCCCAGCGAGTTCCGCGGAGTCGCCGCGCAAGGCGGCGAGCCGCGTCAGTGCGTCGGCGAAGTCGGCGGCGAGTTCGTTGATTCGTTGCGCATGCCCAGCATCCCCCGCAGCTTGGTAGTGGCGAGCGGCTTCGGAGAGTTCCAGACGACAGGCCAGCAGCCGGCCGAGCTGGCCGTGGATTCGGACTTCCAATTCGTCGTCTGGTGCGCATCCGAGTCCAGCTCTCAAGTGGGTAATAGCTTCATCATTGCGGTCGAGAGCCGCGAGGGTGCGACCGAGATAGAAACGGGCAAGGGGCTCCTGCGGTCGTTTTGAAACCGCGGCAACAAACCAGTCGGCTGCAGCCCCCAGCTGGCGTGCAGCGAGATCCGCTTCACCGGCGAGCAGAAGGTGTTCGTACTCTGGTGCGGCGGTCGCCAGAGCGGTGGCAAGTTCGACAGCGCGCATGCGCAAGCTCTCTGCGGTCTCGTCGTCAGCGGTCGCTCCTGCGAGCGCCAAAGCGGTCTTGACTGCGGAGCGGCCGCTGGCATGGTCGTCCGGGTCGAGGGTAAAGGCTTGTGCCAAGTGGTCGAAGGCGGCCGGGCGGTTTCCTACCGCCTGGTAGGCGCCGGCGATCGCCCGGTGCAATGCAGCACTGTCCGGAGCCTCGGCCAGGCCCGACTCCAGCAATGCCACCGCATCGTCGGTGCGATATTCGGCGAGCAGGCAGCTTGCCAGCATGCGCTCCATTTCCACCCTCCAGGCTGGGTTAAGGTTTTTGAGATCAACACCTTCGAGCAGTTCGATAGTCTCGGTATTCAGACCCTGGTCGATCAACGCCCGGCTCAAAGCGGCGACGTTGGAGGGGTCGTCGGGACCCAACTCCACGGCCTTTCGCAGATTGTGAAGAGCCTCGTCGGGCTGTTTCAGTGCGAGCTGGCAGCGGCCGAGCATAAGATAAGCTCCCGGCCAGTTTGGGTTTGATTTGATCACCCCCTGGAAATGCTCGACCGCCTCTGCGAAACGTTCTTGGCCAAAGAGTTCGAGACCGGCGTTCCAGTCAGCAGCGACCGGTGCGACTGTGAGCATTATGGCTATTGCAGTTGTGACAACAACGAGTTTGCACAAAGAAATCATGTTCCTCCCTTTCGACGACAAGTTTCACCGTCGTGAAGCAAAACCAGCGACAGTGAATTTGGGCGAGAGATGCACGGGCGCATCGCTCCGTGGGGCCTTTCACATCGAGATCTCAGCTGACCTGGTAGGGTTCACCGCTTTTCATTATCCACGATTTTTCGCTGCGATGCACAACAGGCGGTGCGCAAGGTCCCCTGTGTACTGCGTTTGAAATCCCTACAACTTCCTGGCGGCCCTCCGCGCCGCTGGCTGCGTCACCCAAATTGCGAAAACCCCGGTATCTGGCTGCTCTCCTTGGCGCTCGCGACGAAAGCTGGTTAGATATGCGGGCTAAAGCGAGCGCCTACAAATGGTTGGAGAAATCTGACGTTGACCCTTCAGGCATCGTTTTCGGCGACCCTTCAATCGGTGCGAACCGATTTTTGCAAGCGGCTCCCATGATATTGACTTCGTTTTCGGCGAAGCTGAAAAGTGAATTCAGTCGCTGAGTTTGAGGACTCTGTCGAGTATCGCGCCCAAATCGGTAACCGTGAACGGTTTTTTGAGTGCTCCCTGGAATCCAGCCTGAGTGAAATCTGCCATGTCGGGATCGTTAGAATATCCGCTCGCGACGATTGCGGGAACCTCAGGGTTTAACCTCCGCAAACACGTGAGGGCCTCTTTTCCCCCCATTCCGCCAGGAACCGTGAGATCGAGGATTACAACGTCGAAGGGATTCCCTGTTTCAAGGGCCCTCCGGAATGCTTCTTCGGCCGCTTTGCCGTCTCCAGTGATCTGCGACTCATGCCCGAGAGTTTGCAGAGCCCGGTCATAAAAAACCTGGAGGGCGGGTTCATCATCCATGATCAGAATTCTACTCGGCTTCGCCGTTGAATCAGGTTTTGGCAGTGGTGCGACGAATCCCTTCTCAGGTGAAGCGTTCGGGGTCGCTGGAAGATAGATGGTGAACTGAGCGCCTCCTCCGCTCATGTTTGCAGCCTGGATCAATCCCTGGTGTTTCTTGATGATGGAATAACATGTCGCGAGGCCGAGACCGTTGCCGGTTCCTTTGGTTGTGAAGTATGGATCAAAAACCTGTTGGATCGATTCGGGAGGCAATCCAATTCCTTCATCCGAGATTGCAATCGTGACCCAGTTTCCTGCTTCGAGGGGCACTTCCGGATCCTCGTCAATCCTGAGGTTTTGAGTCGCGACTGTGAGCGTGCCACCTTTGGGCATGGCCTGAAGGGCGTTGAGGGCCAAATTGCTTAAGACCTGATCCAATTGTCCTTCATCACCTTCGATCGGCCACATTTCACTCTGAATTCTGAAAACACACCTGACTTTCGAGCCGGTCAGGGCAAATTCTATTGACGCCCGAAGCAGGGGTTCGATGTCCAAAATCGTTCTGATTGGTTCGCCGCCCCGGGAAAAAACCAAGAGCTGAGCTGTCAGCTTTCGTGCCCTTTCGGATGCCTCTTCTGCTGCTTCCAAAGAAGCTCCAGGGTCGTTACCGTCATCAAGCTCCATTCTTCCCAGCGAGAGGTTGCCGAGGATCGCGGTCAGCAGATTGTTGAAATCGTGGGCGATACCGCCGGCGAGAAGTCCAACCGATTCGAGTTTGCTCGCACGAAGTTGTTCGTCTTCTAACCGCCGGCGAGCGGTCACGTCTTGAGCGGTGACGAGGATTTGTTCTTCGCCGCGGATCGATACCCGTTGGCTGCGAATCTCGAGATCCGGTTGGCCGGCTGCGTCATCATGATCGGTGATGAGATAGTTTTCAGTCGAGCCTCGAGCATCATCGTGGATCGCTGCAGGAAGGCGGTCGATCCATAGAACTCCGGTGTGTCCTGCTTTGAATCCCACCAATTTTTCTTTTGAGAGACCGGCCAAACTGCTGCCGGCCAGATTAGTATCGGTAATTTCCATCGTTTTTGGGTCTATCAATAACCTCGGAAAATCTCCTTCAAACAGTTTTCGATAGAGTTCTTCCGATTCTTTTAGCTCCGCGGTTCGAGCCGTGACTTCACGTTCGAGCCTCGATGTATACCGGGCTCGCAAAATGGAAATGACCAAGAGAGTGGTTATCAGGCCGCCTCCTCCAAAGGTAATGAGGAGGAACCACCATCTCTTATGATGAGGAGGGAGGACCCTGATTTGTCCCGAGGAGGTGCATTCTGACCAGGTTCCGGCAGAATTGCACGCCTTTACGTGGAAACGGTATCTGCCTGGACCCAGGTGCGAGTATTGGACTTTTCTCTCATAAGATGGCGCTGGTTCGGACCATTCTGTTTCCAGACCTTCCAAGCGGTGCGAATATTTTACTCTTTTTTCGTCGAGGAATGAAACCATCCGGAATTGAAAGGTAACGCTGCTAGTTGAATGCTTGAGCTGAAGCGGTTCGTCAAACGAAAATTCCTTGTCGCCGCTCAAGATCAGGGTCTGGTCGATCTGAGGTCGAGGAACCGGCGGTTCTTGTTCTCTTTTTGTTGCGACCGAGACGCCCCCTTCGGTGCCGATCCAGATTCTGCCTCTATGGTCAACAAAGCCGGCGTCCCGGTTCGTTTCTCTGCCCGCAAGGCCATTGGCGGTGCTGTAATGCGTAAGAGATTCCCCAGACCATCGTAAGACTCCATTTCCGCCGCCGATCCAGATTTCCCCTTCGTGGTCTTCGATAATGAAAAAGATCGGACTGGTGATCTGGGGCAAAGGTTCTGAAGGACGAACCAGGATGTCATCTTCAAGCACAAATAAACCAGCCATTGTGCCAACCCAAACACGATTGTGTTTGTCTTCGAAGACCGCAAATACGTCTGCGCTCCTGGCGGTGTCAAGCCCAGGGACTCTGGTCACAACGCCATCTTTGAAAATGTAGAATCCACTATTGCATGCAATGTAGATTTTCCCATCGCTCCCAGGGAACATTCTCCGTGCTGAACCTTCATTTTCTGGGTACCAGTCGTAGGCGACGAAACGATCCGTTTCGAAGCGGAGGAGCCGATCCTGTTCTAAAGCAAAAAGAGTTCCGCCAGAGTCTTCGATTACCGAACAGACTGCGCCGTTGATACCTTCCTCTGGGCCGAACCACCTGATGTAATGGTCATCATCTAAGGATCCAACTCCGGCGCTGTGAGCGGATATCCAGACCGTACCGTCTCCTGCTGTATAGAGGTCCAATACTCGGACCGACGTCCACGGTTCGTCTTCAAAAGCTAGAAATGGAATCGTAGTGAACTGGCAATCCTTGAGGATACTCAGTCCGGAGGGGTGGCCAAAAACGAATTCATCGGGCAATGATTCAGTTACAGCGGTGACCTCGTTGGATAAGAGACCGTGATATTTTTTGTAGGAAGACATAAACGTTGATGCAATTTTGTCTGCGCCTCGGTAGCCACCTATCCAGATGTTGTTTTCCCGGTCGAGTAAAAGATCAAAGGCGTCGTTGTTGACGAGACCATGGTTCTTGTTGAGTTGGCGGATTTCACCGGTTTGAACATTCAACTGGTAGAGGAGCTGGGAAGATCCGAAGAATAAAAAATCTCCTCGATCCTTCAAGAGGACAAAATGGTTCAACTCTGACATGAACATGAGCCCGGAATGGAGAATCCTGTAGGCTCCGTCTTCGATCACCGCCACCGAATTCCGGGAAAGCAGCCATACTTCGTCATGTGGGGTTTCGCCCGTGACGTCGAGAGCAAGCAACTCCCGCTCGTTGGCCGGGATTTGAGCATTGAGGCTGGTGTGCAACTCATCCTGATTCCAGATGGCGATTCCCTGGTCCGTAGCGATTACAAAGCTATCGCCGTGAGCGCCGACGTGCTGCACACAGTTTCCAGGGAGACCGGTTTCCTGGTCATAATGCTTCCATGTTTCTCCGCGACGGATGAACAGACCAGTGAATTCAGTTCCAAGGGCCAGCAGCGGGAATCCATCTTCTGTGAGGATCGCCAATGAGAGGATCCGGATCCGCTGGTTAGTTTCTGGTAGATCGACCCTGGCCCAAGCTTTGCCATCAAAGTGGGCAACGATGTCGTTGCCATTAGATCCGACCCAGACGTTTTTGTTCTCGTCTACCTCAAGAAGGTTCGCGGCTCGCATTCTGATCGTCGGAAACGATCCGACGAGGTCCCATTGCAAACCGTCGAAGCTTACAACCCCCGCATCAGTAGCGAACCAGATAACGCCGTCGTTATCCTGTTCGATATCAAAAACAGTAGAACTCGGGAGACCGTCGTCTATGGTGTAGTGGTGAACCAAATACGATTGCGCTGAAGCGGCGCCGGCCGGTACGGCCAAAACAATAGAAAGCACCATTCGCAGAAGCCGTTTGACGTTTATGAGAAATATTCCTTCGCTCATCGATGATCAGAATATCATTGCCACGGGTTGATACGTTGCGGTCGGACCTCTAGCAGAAAACGAAAAATGCCCGGCCGAAGCCGGGCATTGAGCGAGCTGAGCAAGCCTCAGTAGCGGTTCTTGAACTCTTCCTGCGCCGCTTTTCGCTTGGCTAATTCTTCGGCCGAGAGATTGCCGGTATACCAAGCGTGCTCGGGGCGTGCCAGAAGTTCGTCGATGGTGGTCTGGAGGCGTTTCGCTGCAGCCACCTTCTCAGCATCGTCCGAGTGTTTGTGTTTCTCGACGATTTCTTCAAGTTCGGGGATGAACTTTGAGTACCAATGTTTGGCGACTTCGTACATGCCGTGCCAATGGGTGTAATCGGGCGCCATCATGGACGCACCGTGGCGCGTGCGGCGTCCCTCGTGGTGCCAGATCTCCCACCAGGTCCACTCGACGGTCTCGTCGAACGGTACAGGAGTAATAAGTTGATCTTTTTTGAGCTGGGCCATGATGGCTTTGCCGGGTTCGCCGAATTTCTTGTTGTAGAGTGTGACGACGCCGTCGTACTGCTCGTAGAAATTGTCGACATAATTCGGAGTGTGGCACACAGTGCAGACATCCTTCATATTATCGCGTCGCTCTTCCCAACCGACTTTGGCCATCTTTTCAAGGCCGAGTTTCGCGTCGGAAATCTCCGGTCGCACGGAGGTCGGCGGGCGATTGTTCCAAGAGATGCGTAAACCAACGTCGTGGGTCACCGGCACAAAATCGCCATCGGTGGTCCGGACAGCTGACATGTGGCAGGTGGCGCAAGTGGGCGCTGCTGTGTAGTCTTCACCGAGCACCCACTTGGAGCTGTCGAGGTTGAGATCGTCTTTATGGGCCTCGTAGGCGATACCGTGTTTGGACTCCTCGTAGATCTCCTTCTGAGGATGATCAGGACCGAGGTGGCATTTACCGCAGTTCTCGGGCCGGCGGGCCTGTTCAGCCGAAAATTCGTGACGCTGGTGGCACGCGGTGCAAGCGCCGATGCTGCCGTCAGGGTTGAACCGGCCCATGCCGGTATTTGGCCATGTGGCTGCCGTAAGCGAGCCGTCATCTTTGACCTCGACTACAGAACCGTGGCACTGGATGCAGCCAGAGACCGTCAGCGCTGAGCCGCCGTAAAAGTCCCAATCTCCTTCGACGATGTCGGCGAGGAAGTTGTCGAGGGAACCGAGGATTTTGCCAGCTTGGGCGTGGTGAGATTCACTGAATTCCGCAACTTCGTTCTCGTGGCAGCGGGCGCAATCGCCGGGCGACACAATGATGGCAATGGAATGGCCGTTGTGGTCGAAGGCATCGGCCTCACCGGGGTCGGCCTGATGGCATTCGTAGCAGCCGACGTGAGCGCGGTAGTGTTTTGAAGCACCCCATTGTTGATAAATACCAGTGGTTTGGTCAACGTGGCAGGTGATGCACTCCGCCGTCTCCTCGGACATGGCAGAC
>PJEL010002299.1_pt1 | contig 17823 bp, 14 predicted proteins | sample 1853271 | NCBI WGS metagenome assembly PJEL01 (sample SAMN08108733, study PRJNA415343) | Invertebrate metagenome, whole genome shotgun sequencing project. | host: Globobulimina | place: Sweden: Gullmar Fjord | collected 2015-08
GAAAATTGGTAATAGCAAAATCTAATTAAGATCACAATGCTTAATGTGTTTATCATTAAACGTATAAAGAAATCAGTGTCGAGGGTGAAGTCCATGAATGTCTCCAGTATGTATTAATAGTTTAAAATTGATTGACTATTTGATTGTCTTAATCTTCTTCTAGTTAAGAGAATTAAGATGGTTTAACTTTTTAATAATGGGTTTGAAGCGGTTCTGCTTCAACTTGTAAACGTTACTTGAAGTTGATCTTGAAGTTGATCTTGAATTTGATCTTGAATTTGTAAGTATCGTGCCCATGCAATATTTACTGAAGTTGATGTCTTGATAGCCATTGATTTTCAGTAGTTGACTGCATGGTGATGCTAATTGCCTGTTTTCTTGCTTGATTTCCACAATAAAAACTTTATCTTGAATGGATTGTGTTTGATCAAGAGCATTGCGAAAGCTGAGATTCAAATCTATCGTTATGCGTTCTAAATTTCGTAAATTGAGCAATGTAATTCGATGGTAATTTACGAATAATGCGGTTTCTAATTTTGTCGAGTAACCCAGTGATTCTTTCACAAACTCATTTATTCTATTCTGATTAGGCAGTGTACAATCCATTGGGATTCTCTGCTTAATCGTTCGCTTTTTATTGTTTTTGAATTTTACTTCCATGAATCCTTTATTGGATTCGACGTAGCGGCGAAAACGAATTTTATACCGATTTAGCTTTCCATTATGGTGATCTAGGTAAAATTGCTTTTTCTTAGTATCAAAATAGGTGGTTTGGTAGTTAAAAATACGATGATTATCCGTATTTAAGATACTGTAATCATAAACTAGTGATTCCATGAAGTTATTAAAGAATGACATGGGTAGCAAATATTTACTGTCCATCCGATTCATTAATGCGGCTGTATTTTGTTCCGCTAACGTATGCGGAACAAAATGATTAAGCACCTCTAATTTATTGTCATCTAATTTATTGTCATGTACCCCGGAAGAAAATTGTAGATGCGCTGCTTCATACTGTTTTGGGAGTAATGTTAAGGGTTGTTCGAATTGACTGGTAATCATAAAACCACTCCTAGTATTCAGTAATTATATAGTTAGGAACTCGAACAGGACTCATTTGTGCGCTAATGCTACCTTTAATTGCACTACTACTATCGCCAGTGCCTGCTTTTGAAAGTTCAATCGTTCCGCTATGACCGACATTAATCAGTTCAAGCTTTGCGGGTATCGTCGTATTATCAATCACCTTGAATAGCATTAGGTTGTTTGCAATGCCATGTAGCTTTGAAGAGCCTGGCTGGTAATTAGGTTTTTCAATGAAAACTTGTAGAATATAGCTGTCTTTATATAGGGGAGGCGTTGCGGCTCCGATAAAAGTCAAGCCAATAACGGGAGGTGAGGTTGATTCGTCTTCTAGATACGCTAAGCTATCAAAATCAGAGAAAAGGGGTACCAATGTCATTGATGCTACTCGACGAATTCCTTGGTTGTCAGCAAATATAAAAGTTCCTTCATCATTATTATCATCCTTGCTTTCAAATTCAGCACTTAGGCTAGTCATCATTTTATCGCTTGCGCAGTCGATGCTGCTGTCAGGAAGTAAATAAGAGGTTTGAGCTACCCCACCTTCCATTGCTAGGGTTAGATGATCTCTTTGGCTTACCTGTCCAGAACTCTCGTTGCCAGTGATAAAATCTTTCATCGATTGAAAATCGCTTGTCGGCGTATCGGTGATCGCCTGAATTTGATCCAGCTTGGCCAGTAAATCTTCTTCTATCCAATGGTCCGTTAATAAAGTATTAATCGCACTAAAATATTGAATTCTAGTTTGTTCAATATCGTATAAACGTTTTGCTAATGAGAAATTTTTATACAATGGAGCAGAGTCAGGCTTAAAAGCATTATCTGAAGTAAAGGCACTATCAGTACCCCAAGGTATAAAGTGGAATAAATCATCTTCAGGATTATGATAAAGATAAAAGTTATTGGTATTACCGGTAGCCGAGTCCCAATGTCCAATTAATGTTTCCACTGCCCAATAAGTTATAAACTCATTAACATCTATGTGCTGCGCTAGCTGTGTGAGGAACTCATCTCCTTCAAGCTGTAATACCGCAGCCAGATCATCTAAGTCACTGCGGTCATTCGCGGTTTTATTGGTTTTTAATTCAAACCGATGATTTAACTCGGAGCCCAAGTCAGCAATTTGTGCTTCATATAAATTGCCCGATTTATTATTAAAGTTACGCTCTAAAAATGGCTTCTTAATACTTTCGACATGAGTATAAGTGCCCATATCCTCGTTGTTGATCACAACGTGAGCGAGATTACAGCGTGGAGCGATAATTCCAGCAGCTCGGTATAAATCATATGCCATGCACTGATGGCTATGGCTTGGATCCTGTCGATCATTGTTCAATGTCATACGCTTTAAGGTCTTATAGGTTCGTCCTTCTTGGTGAGTATCAAAATTTAATTTGATAGAAGGGCGAGCTGTACTCAAAGAGCCTAGGTATCCTTTTTTCCTGATCGCAACGTTAGTCAGCTCTTCGCCGTCGATATTTGCCAGTGCTTTAAAATCAGTGTATTCAAAATCAGTTGAAGGGCACTGATCCATTGCAACATCGAGTTCACGGCCTTCAGATCGAAGTTTAGCAAAGTCATCAGCTGGCATCTTTAAGTAGACCTGGAGACGGCGCTGATCATCAAATACGTCTTCGCTAATATCGCCCTCTATAATGGGAACGAAAAATGCGTCGTCGTCTTTGGTCTGCGTACTTCCACCGCAGCCGATAAGAGATATGGATGATAGAGATAATGCTGAGGCTAGTAGTAGCGAGAGCTTTGAAGGCTGGGCCATATTAACGTCCTTGTTTAATCAATGAATCATGTATCTAGATTAATCATTGATGGCAGAGTTGAGATTCTCCAAAAGGACCATGTAAGGGTGTAGTTGTGTGACGTATGTCACACTTTGTGGTTCGGTTAAGCTGAGTGGTTGCGATTAAGAATGGCGATCGCCTCAGTGCGGCTACTGACTTGTAGTTTTTGATAGATATTCTGAAGGTGGCGTTTAACGGTGGAGAGTGAGATAGCCAGCTGATCGGCAATTTGTTTATTACGCAGTCCTTGATTGATAAAGCTTAGTACTTCAAGCTCTCTTGGGCTTAACCCTTCAATCATCCCTTGGTTATATTGATCAAAAGATGCAGAAGAAGTAGAAGAGTGCTTTTCTTGGTTTAGACCTGCTTTATCTTCCTTTTTATCCATTCCCTTACGTTCAATATGGCTCTGTATCGTCTGCTGTTCTCTGGATTGGATGGCTGTTATTAAACCTTGGCAAAACTCTGTCTCGATATCTTGTGCTAGGGCAAGCTGTATTAGTGGTGAGGTATTTGTTTCATCATCAATAAAGAGATTAATAAACTCGTGCTTAGCATTGATGGATAATGCTTGTTTAAAGTGCTCTAAAGCTTGATCAGGATAACCTTGTTTTTTAAGGATTTTGGCAGGAATTAAATGGCAGGTAATCGCGCGGCTTATATTGCCGCTTTCAATGCTGATTAGGGCTAATTGAGAAAACTCTTCGCTAGCTTCAGATGTCATGATTAAACTGCGAGTTGCCATAATCATGCTTTCGTAAAGACGACGAAATTGACAGTGATCACCTTTCGATAGGGGGGGATTACAATCATCTAGGGAGAGTTGCAGTAACTGAAAGCTATTGCCTTGTCTTAGCTCTAACAAGGCATCCAATATGTGAGTCTCTAAAACGACGGAGAAATGACTGTTTATATTCCGGCCAAATTGATTCTCAAAGCTTTCTAGTTGCCTAAGGCATGAATGGGCTTCTTTATAGCGTCCGGTACTGATTAAAAGGTGAAAATGCGTATAAAACTTGTTGTAAATGACCTCACGGGGTTCTGTATAGTCATTAATATTATCCAGAATTAATGAGTAATTATCCCAAGCTTTTTGTAGTTGATTATCTTCTAGGTACAGAGTAACCAACGCCGCATAGATTGAAGATACATTGGGCAGTCTCTGTAATCCGTGCTTGTGTAACCACTGGATATTTATTTCTGCCAGCTTTATGCCCTGGCGTATCTGACCATTATGATAAAACGCATGCAGTAGCCAGCCTAATGTAGAAATAACACATAAACCATCTTTGCTATTTTGGGCGAGCGCTAGGGCCGATTGAAAGTAAGGGAGCGCCCGATTTATCTTATCCGCTAAGAATAGATCAACGGCTTTACCGAAGATTAGCCAGCATTGTAATTCATGCTCAATATCTTCAAAGGCACTCTCAACATCCGCTTGCAGTCTATTTGCTCTTTCAGCATTGCCGCTAAAACGAGCCATTTGTGCTCGTAATATTCGACTTCCCATTAATAAAGATGTTTTCTCATGAACGCTAATCGAATTGTTATCTAACGGGTTCTCAAAATACGTTTCAATATGGCCCGTGTATTTTTCGACTTGATCATAATTGAATAGACTGAAATTCAATAGACCTTTAATCAAGCAAAAATGGGGTAGTGAAATAATAATATCTTCGGGAATTCGGTGTAATACACTTGATACATGGTCGAAGTGATGGATGCTAACGAGTGAAGGGTAGAGTAGCTTCATCGTTTCTGAACAGCATTTCCAGTCTTGTAAAGTAATGCTAAGTTCAAGTGCTTGATGATAATCTCTTATATCTCCAAGCCATGCCAGTGCCGTATTCTGGTTATGATGAAGACGTTTAGCATTCTCTTTGACATGGTCTTGTAACCATTGACGAAAAAGGCTGTGCAAACGAAAAGTCGGGGATTGCTCGTCAACCTTACTGATGAATAAGCCTTGCTGTACTAGGGTTTGCAATATTGTTTCATTCTCACGTTCAGGATCAAAACGCTGACACAAATCGAGGGTGAAATAATCAACAATACTAATATCATTGAGGAGCTTCTGGCTTTCATTATCTAGCTGCGAAAAAATTTCATCGAATAAAAACTCTGCTAATAAGCTATCGCGGGTACGGGTGCAGTCTTCAAGGCGAGCGCCAGACCTCAAGGCTAACCCTGTTAATTGTATGGCTGCAGCCCATCCTTCAGTATGCTCACTGATAATCTCTAATTCTTGCTGTGACAATCTAAGCCCCAGTTTCGTGGCCAAGAAATCAGCAATGGACTCCGCTTTAAATTTTAACTCTGTCGCATCGATTATATGTGCCTTAGCTTTTGAACATCGATTTGGCAACATCAATTTAGGCAGCTCTCGGGATGTAATAACCAGCTGTAGCCAATTAGGCATGTAATCGATAAAGCGATTTAAGGGTTGTAAGATTTGAGGGTGGTTTATGAAATGAAAATCATCTAGAACGATCACAACTCGGCTAGGACGATTCCATTTGCGACTGAGTTTTTCTAATGATGAAAGTAATAGATCACAAATTACCATATAGTCTTCGACGAATTGGTTGTTAAGCATCTGCAGGGCTTGGTCGTCTAAATCACGGTCAATCTTCTGAAGGCAGCTGTGTAGATAAATCCAGAAAGCGCTAGGAAGGTTATCTTGTTTGTCGAGGGATAACCAATAGACCGGATGTTGAGCATATTGAATCCAGTCGCATACCAGACTGGTTTTACCATAACCAGCGGGGGCATGAATAACCGTTACAGGATTTAGGCTATACCGATTAAGGGCCTGTATTAATTGCGGGCGATGAAATAATTCACCATCGGTAGGAACTGAAAACTTCCGTTGCAATACTACTTGATGCATCCTTGCTGCTCTCCTCGATTTATAACATTTAGCTAAGTAGCGCGGTCAAGCGCTGCTTTAGCTTTGAGGGGAGCGGTATGCTCTTATTCGTTTCCCGGCTCATGCATACCTGAGTAAGGTGTGCCGTAAAGGCTAGGATATTTGTTTTGCTGCTGATGCGACTATTTTCTAACCTAGCTTTTACTGCGAAAGAAAAACTTCTTTCGGTTATCTTATCGACAGAGACATCGATTGAGAGTTCGTCATCCCAGGTCACTGGGTGGTGAAATTCTAAATTAAATGCACGTGCGGGAGGTAAAATGTCATAACCCATAAGTTTACGCAGGCCGCCACTTTTAGGTTTATTGGAGTTTGAATCACTAGGATCATCTTCTAACCAAAGGGTTAATGCATCCTGAATTGCTTCAACCGCAAAATATGAGAAGCGTGGGGTATAAACGATGCCCTCGGGGTCGCAATCACCGAATAGTACTGTTCGATGAATCGTTATTGTTTTTTGTTCTGCTATTTCAGCCAAGTGGATGATTCTCTTAATTATTACCGCGAGCAGCAGATTATCATCAAAAAATGTCGAGTTTAAGTTTTTCATTCCAAAATAGTGGTGGTAATCCTTATTGATTGCCACCAGAGAAATGATGGGTTGTAGGCTATAGCTTCCAAGCAATCACTTGGCCATCGAGCATAGAGGGGGTGAATAATCGCGAACTATCACCGGCGATATCTGCCAGGCCCGGTTTTAAGGTCAGGATTTTACGGCTTTTATTGTCTGTAATTTTAAACAAATCACCACTGATCCAATCGCTTACGTAAAGGGTGTCATTATGTTGAACCAAGCCATCAAGGTTACCCAGTTGCTCGCTACCTTTTAGTACGGCTAAGTCGGATGTTTTTATATCTAGGGTATAAATACTGCCTGCTGTTTGAGTCGTGAAATCGTTATTCATGCCCATTCCCCATGACGCGACCAGTAATTTACCTTGTTGCCATAACAGACCATTAGGATGGGGCAATTGTTCGTGGCTAAACCAAGGAGCAATTTGGTCATCGGCTATGCGATAAATACCCCCAGCCAGTAAATCACTGATGTACACAGTACCATCATCGGCAATCGTGATGTCGTTGAGCATCTTGGCTTGGTCGACCGTATATTGCTTAATAACTCGGGCTTGAGAAATACTCACTTTATGGACTTGCTGCATATCCGCTATGTAAAGGAAGTCATTATGTATTGCCATACCTTTGGGAGCATTTAAATTCTCTAACCAATGCTTGTCTAGCACTTCTCCCTTTATGGAAAGCTTACTGATATAGCCTTTGCCATTAAGATCGGTTGGTTGGCCGTTAATGTTGCTCACGTAAATAGCTTGGGTCGCTGAGTTAACGACCACGGATTCAGGCTGATCGAAATTATTCACCTGCCATTCAACTTCCAGTTCATTGGCATTGACTGTGGTGATATTTATTAAGCTGGTTACGCTTAAAGCGATTGCCGGTAACGTACGAGTCATTACCTTTTTAAGCTGATTAACTGGGTTGCTGCGGTTGATCCAAGTATTCATAGGTACTGTCCATTTATTGCTTAAGAATGTATTGCTTAAGAATGTATTGATTAAGAACGTCTGTTCGACAATAAGAATATATTGATGTACCTTTTGTGCGAGTTAATTGAGTTTAAGTATTAAAATATGATCCTTTATCGGGTATTTAGCATCGTAAATAGCCTTAGGCTTGGCAAGGTGCTGCGATTCAGCCTTGAATGGCAGAGAATAGAATGTAATGGAAGAAAGAGTGGCGGAAGAAAAGATGGCTGAAGAGAAGGTGCTTGAAGAAAGTGACATCACAGAACAACGCCAAAGAACGGGCTTATTCGCCAGCTTAAAGCAGGTTTTAAAAGCTCAAGGCATTCGCTATAAAGATCTCGCCGAGAAGCTGAATACCTCTGAGCCGACGATAAAGCGCTTATTTGCCGAGCAGGATTGTAAGCTGAGTCGCTTGATGGAGGTCTGTGAGGTCATAGGTATCAGTTTTACTGAACTGGTGGATTTAGCCGCTAAGCAGCCAATTAATCCCAGTGCATTATCGTTAGCAACGGAGCAGGCGCTAGCAGCGAAGCCGGGATTAATGTCATTCTTTATGTTGTTAGTCAGCGAATTTGATCTAGATTCGATTCTTGAGCATAACCAATTAACGGTTCAAGACGGTTATTTGTATTTACGTGAATTAGAGAAGCTGGATTTGATCCGCTTACGCCAAGATGATTCTTATTACTTTCGGGTTGATCGGCCGATTGCTTGGCGCTTAGATGGACCGTTACATCCCATTCTAGTGAAAGTAAATCAAGGCTTTATTAAGGAGTCGATTAGCCAGAGTAATAATGAACATTATCCATTTTATTCTGCTAGCCGATTGTTAAGCCCTAATAGTATTAAACAGCTAAGCAGAGAAGTTGATAGCCTTTATCAAACTTTTCAGAAGCAAGCAGCGCTGGATCAAATGTTTTATCCTAGAGAAGAATTACTACCCTATAAAATGGTCTCCACCCTAGGGCCTTTTGATCTGGTTCGATATTTTAAAGTGCCTGCTTTTAATGGAAATAAATTATTTGAGCCGAACTGAAACTGTTCGGCTCATTATCGTTATTTTATGGCAGGCTTATCACCAGTAACCATGGCATGAACCAAATTCTCTTTATGCTGTTTACTGGCAATAACGACCCCAAGTACATGAAGCAGAATTAACAATAAAAGCAGGTTGATAGAAGTCTCGTGGACTTCTTCCCAGAATTCTTCGGCTTCTTCATCAAATCCATCTTTATGCATTTTATCTTTATCATGATCTTCTTTGTCTGAATCCGCATAAGCTTGATTGACTAAAGATATCGTGTATTCGTTAGCAAACGGCCCTTCGCCTTCTTCAATTCCATACAACTTCATTCCACTCAATGTGGTGGTACCTAAAACGGTTAACAATGCCAGTATCATCATGCCGCCAGCAGGGTTATGGCCTAGAAAGCGCTTTGGGTTACCCTTAGTCATACTTTTAAGATAGGCAATGACATTGCTAGGGGAATAGACGAAGCTCTTAAACCGAGCGTATCGGCTACCGACAAATCCCCAGAGGATGCGTAAACACACCAGAGTAAAGATGGCATAGCCGGAATACGAATGAATCTCGAACTCAAACTCCCCCGATAGGTAACTGATTATCACGAGAGCGACTAAAGACCAGTGGAATACACGGATAAATGTATCCCATACCCGAACCTTGTTACTTTTAGGTTGTTGGGTAAATGTTGGGTTTGATTGTTCGTTCATATTAACTGTCCTACTCACTGATTTATTGGGTGTTGATATTGGTATTGGTATTGGTATTAGTGCTTGGGTATGCTTCTATTATTGGCTTGGGTTTAGTTCAACACTAGTGGACAAATGTAGGATTGAACCTTCTCAAGCATGATGAGCACTGGGGATAGGACATATGCCCGATGAATTATTTAGGAAATATTAATGCAAAAGTACATAGCTACTGCGGGTTCGCTAAAAGAGCTAATAAAGGGGAAGGGCCAAGAGCATTTGATTATGCTTTTTCTATTAAGTGTTGTGATTGCTAGTGGTGCTGATTTAGTAGCAGACGTCTCTCATGGGGCTGCGATAGGACATGTATTGCAAGAAGCTGTGATTATGTTGATCGCTTTTCTAGGTCTTTGTTGGATGTTATTCAGCCTAGTGCGTAGCCATGATGAAATTAAGCAGCTCTACCAGGAATTAGACAGTATAAAGAGCATGCCACAGCCAAGCTCTCAGCAGATGATCGATGCCAAGCGTCGCTTGGGGGAAGTGATTATATTGCAGTTCGAAGAGTGGAAGTTAAGTAAAAGTGAGCAAGAGATTGGCCACCTGCTATTGAAAGGCTTTAGTTTAAAAGAAATATCTACCTTGCGAGGAACCGCAGATAAGACCATCCGCCAACAGGCATCCTCTATATATAAGAAAGCAGGGGTGGCGGGGAGGCACGCCTTTTCGGCTTGGTTTATCGAAGATTTATTATAATAGAGCGTTACGTCGTCGTGTATGCTTGGCACTAAACCCTTAGGAAATTATCAATGAGTAAGTACGTCAGAGATTTACTACAAGAATTTGAAACTCAATCCGCAGTCGAAGATGACTTTCATTTACATGTTTTAAAAGTCACCGTGAGTGAAAACGATGAGGTAGAGCAGGTTGGAAATGCCTTGCCAGTGACGAAGATTGAAATTGATGTGGAAGATAACGAGTGTTTACTGCATTTCGACGAGCTATCGTCTGAGCGTGTAACCATCAAAGAGGCAAAAAATCTTTTCTCTGCCGAAACTGCTGTAAATGAAAGTGCGGTTAACGACGTTTCGAGTTATGAGGTCTGTGCTTCCGAGGAAAAAGAACTGGATGATGCCTTAGTAAGGCTAGACACGCCCTTAATCGGCTTTGGTGAAAACCCAGAAATTAATTGTTTCTTTGTCGTCTGCCAAGCTTAATAACCTGAGTGGCTCAATAGAGGAAAGGGGATTTTCTAATGTTTAATAAGCTTAAATCGTTATTCTCAAGTACGATTTATATTCAGTTAAGAGAAGAGCGAATAACAATAACGAATATTGATACTCAATCTGTTTACGATCAAAGACCCTATATCGCGATCGATGTATCTAATCCGAAACAAAAAGTGATACGTGCGGTGGGCGCCGATGCTTACAACCTTCGCCTAGATAAAAGCCTTGAGGTAACCAATCCCTTTTCTCATCCTAGGTTGTTGATTGCTGATTTCAATAGGGCAGAAAAGGTTTTGATGCAGGGGCTGCGTGAAGTTAATCCTGCTAAATTTATAGCGCCACGTCCTATGGTTATTATTCACCCAATGGATAAGCTTGAAGGTGGACTTACCGATATTGAGTGTAAGGTATATCGAGAGCTGGCACTGGGCGCTGGTGCCATAGAAGTACATCTGCATGTGGGTGAAGCGCTTGAACCAAGTACATTTAGTATGGAGCAGGTGAGTACTCCCTTATTTAACTAATTCCTTAGTTTTAGATAAATTAAGCGTTTCTTTTGGGCATAAAAAAAACCGGCAAAAGCCGGTTTTTTAAGCAATCAGTAATCTAAATTTCAGTATCAGTCAGTAGAAGCCGATCAAATCGGAGAGCTACATATAAGGCTAAGCTTAACCTTTATAAATCCACTCTTCGTCATCCATCTTTTGTGCGTCTTTCTAATCTTTTATCTAGTCACTCATTTTGCTCTTAAGAAAGAGCCTAGCTCATACTTAGCTTAATGCAAGATAAGTACAAGCAGGCGCTTACTTTCTCTTAAGCTTAAACAGCTTTAAGAGGAATAGCTGGACGCGCTAGGTCTTCAGACGGTGGCGCGAAGCTTGTTAGGTTAATACCTTCAACTGCTGCTTTGTACTCAGCAATTGTTGGGAAACGACCCAAGATAGTAGAAAGAACAACCATTGGCGTAGAACCTAATAGAGATTCACCTTTCTTCTCAGCAGAGTCTTCTACAACACGGCCTTGGAAAAGACGGGTAGATGTCGCAAGAACAGTATCACCAGCTTCTGCTTTCTCTTGGTTACCCATACATAGGTTACAACCAGGGCGTTCTAGGTACATGATGTTTTCGTACTTAGTACGGGCAGCTTCTTTTGGATGAGAATCATCGAAAGTGAAACCAGCGTATTTAGAAAGGATATCCCAATCGCCTTCAGCTTTAAGCTCGTCAACGATGTTGTACGTAGGTGGCGCTACAACTAGAGGAGAGTTGAACGTGATAGGACCGTTCTTCTCTAGGTTACGAAGCATAGCAGCGATGATTTGCATATCGCCTTTGTGAACCATACAAGAACCAACGAAGCCTAGATCAACAGGGCGGCCATCGTAGTAAGACGCTTGACGGATAACATCGTGAGTATAACGCTTAGAAACGTCTTCGTTGTTAACGTCTGGGTCAGCAATCATTGGCTCGTCGATCAAGTCTAGATCAACAACGATTTCTGCGAAGTAAGTCGCGTTGTCATCAGGAGCAAGTGCTGGCTCTTCACCAGACTGGATACCAGCAATACGCTTGTCAGCAAGATCGATAAGACCTTGTAACATGCCTGCTTCGTTTTCCATGCCTTTGTTGATCATGATCTGGATGCGAGCTTTAGCCAACTCTAGAGATTGAACCAAAGTATCGTCAGTAGAAATACAGATAGAAGCCTTAGCTTTCATTTCTGCAGTCCAATCCGTGAAGGTAAACGCTTGGTCAGCAAGTAAAGTACCGATTTGTACTTCGATTACGCGGCCTTGGAAAACGTTTTCGCCAAATTTAGCAAGCATTTGCGCTTGAGTAGAGTGAACAACATCACGGAAATCAACGTGATCTTTCATCTGGCCTTTAAAGGTAACTTTAACAGACTCAGGAATTGGCATAGCACATTCGCCAGTCGCCAATGCGATCGCAACCGTACCAGAGTCAGCACCGAATGCTACGCCCTTAGACATACGAGTATGAGAGTCACCACCGATGATGATTGCACGATCGTCTACAGTGATATCGTTCAATACCTTGTGGATTACGTCAGTCATTGAGTGGTAAACGCCTTTCGGATCACGTGCAGTGATTACGCCGAAGTCGTTCATGAAGGCCATAAGCTTAGGTGTGTTGGCCTTCGCTTTGTTATCCCATACAGATGCTGTGTGACAACCAGACTGGAAAGCTCCATCAACACTTGGAGAAATAGTAGAAGCAGCCATTGATTCAAGTTCTTGGCAAGTCATAGGACCTGTCGTATCTTGAGAACCAACGATGTTCACTTTAACGCGAACGTCAGAACCAGTGTGCAAAGGAGTAGAAGATGCTACGCCTACTGCGTTACGGTTGAAGATTTTTTCAACAGCAGTAAGGCCTTGGCCTTCAACAGAAATTTCTTTAGAAGCAGCGAATACAGAAGGCGCTTCAACACCTAAAGTTTCAGCAGCGAAAGTCTGTAGTTTCTTACCGAAAGTCAAAGCGTAAGAACCGCCCGCTTTCATGAATTCAACTTTCTGAGGAGAGAACGCGTCAGAAACGTCTACTAGCTCTTTATCACCGTTGTATAGCTTCTTAGCTTTAGTATCGATTGTAAGAACCGTACCCGTTGCAACTGAGTAAGCTTCTTCTAATACGTTGTCGCCGTTTGCATCTTTAACTGCGTTGCCGTTAGCGTCTACTTTCTTAACCCAGTTTTTAAGGTCAAGACCGATACCGCCAGTTACACCAACAGTGGTCAAGAAGATTGGAGCGATACCGTTAGTACCCGCAACAACAGGAGCATTGTTGATGAACGGAATGTAAGGAGAAGTCTTCTTACCCGCCCACAATGCAACGTTGTTAACACCGGACATACGAGAAGAACCAACACCCATGGTGCCTTTCTCAGCGATTAGCATCACTTTAGCGTTCGGGTGCTTCTTACCTAAAGCAACGATTTCTTGCTGAGCTTCAGGAGTGATCATGCACTGGCCGTGCAATTCACGGTCAGCACGTGAGTGAGACTGGTTACCAGGAGAAAGAAGGTCAGTAGAGATATCACCTTCAGCAGCGATGTAAGTAACTACGTCGATTTTTTCTTCGATTTCAGGAAGATTTGTGAAGAACTCTGCAGCTGCGTAGCTTTCTAAAAGATCTTTAGCAATGGCGTTGCCCGCTTTGAAAGCGTCTGCAATACGTGAAGTATCAGCTTCGTATAGGAATACCTGAGACTTTAGAACTTCACCAGCGGCTTTAGCTTGTGCATCTTCAGAAAGAGCGATGTCTAGTAGCGCTGCAACAGAAGGGCCACCTTTCATGTGAGAAAGCTGCTCAAGAGCGAACTCAGGAGTGATTTCTGCAACCGTCTCATTACCAAGAGCGATGTCTTTCAAGAACGCCGCTTTAACGACTGCAGCACTTGTAGTACCAGGAATCGTATTGTAGATGAAGAAATCTAGAGAAGCTGCGCGAGCGGCATTGCCAGTATCTTTAATCTGGGCAATGATTTCTGATAGCAATTCAGCAGTATCAATTGGTTTTGGGTTCAAGCCAAGGTCGTTTTTACGAACCTCGATTTCTTCTAGGTATTCTGTATACAAGCTCATAGGAATCTCTCACTCAAGTTATAATAATGATTAGCAATAAACCGTCTTAACGACGACTTCTTCGCCTTATCATCTGCTCTGTCAAATTAGCTCTGACAGAGGTGGCTGACCGCGGTTATTCGGCTCAGCCTGAAAAATTTAGCGGTGGTAGTATAAAACATGTGGCTTATTCAGTTAAGGAAGCCAAAGCTCACATTGCCTATAAATTTGTCTTATTTAGCCTATATTCACTATTTATTTAGTGAATGTGGTTAGAAAGTATTCATTCTAAGCAGGTTTCGTGATGAGCATAGGTTCTGATTCATCAGAATAGACCAAGATTGCGGAATAATAAGTCTAATTCATGGCTATTTACTGATCTCAGCTCTAGACGCTGTGTTCTGGCTGAGTAAGAATGGGGTTTAACTCTATTTATCACAGAAAATACTGAGGATTCCCTAGTGCAAATTGTTGCCGACGAAAACATTCCCTTATTAGAACAATTTTTTAATGAATTTGGGGATATCCGAAAAGTATCAGGGAGAACGATGACAGCGGAAGATGTTCAAGACGCTGATATTCTTCTGGTACGCTCGGTAACTAAGGTGGATGAGGCATTAATTGCTAATAGCTCGGTGAAATTTATCGGTACTTGCACCATTGGTACTGACCATATCGATTTAGAGTATATAAAAAATAGCAATATCGCTTTTTCCAGTGCGCCTGGCTGTAACGCTGAAGCAGTGGTGGATTATGTGTTAAGTGCCATTAGTGTCTTGATTGATAAGCGAGATCAGGTTTTTCAGGATATCAGTGTCGGGATTGTTGGGGTCGGCAATGTAGGATTAAGATTACGTCGTCGATTGGAAGCCATGGGCGTGACAGTCGTAGCCGTTGATCCTTTTAAAAATCCGCAAGAAGTCGGAGAGCTTTCCAGCTTAGATGAGGCGCTACAAGCCGATATAGTGAGCTTGCATATTCCATTGATGCTTGAAGGTGAGCATGCAACACATCACCTTATTAATGCCGAACGTTTAGCTCAGATGAAAGCGGATGCTTGTCTAATCAATAGTTGCCGTGGGTCGGTACTGGATAATGCCGCACTAAAAGCACACATGGCACAGCATACAGATTTTGAAGGCATTATTGATGTATGGGAAGGGGAGCCCAATTTGGATTTGCAGCTGATGAATCGCTGTATGTTAGCTACACCTCATATCGCTGGTTATTCTTTAGATGGAAAAATGCGCGGCACAGAACAAATTTATCAAGCTTGCTGTCAAACGTTTGGCTTACCGATCCGCAATAAACTCGCTCAGCTATTACCAGAACCTTCGATTAAAAAAATTAAATTCGGCGACAGTGTTCCCGTGCATCAAGCATTACGTACTGCAATCCGCGCAGGGTACGAGATTCGAGTCGATGATGGCATCATGCGCTCTACCTTATTACGAACAGAAGGGGAGCCTGAAGCGATGCGAACGAAGTTTGATTTGTTACGTAAAAACTACCCATTACGCCGTGATATTCCCACTATTCGAATTGAAGTGCCAAGTAAACGTCAAGATCTTCAGCATGCTTTAGAAGCTGCTGGCTTTGATGTGCGTTTAGGTAAACGCTAAGCGTTTTACGTTAAAAAAGGATTAAACAGAGATGCTGGATATTAACGTCGCGCAACAAGGTTTGTTTGATGAGAGCAGTCGCCATGGTCGGTTTTTAGAATATGTACTTCCAGAACTGGACCGCATTGACATGAATGATCTAAAAGGCGCATTAACCAATATCATTGAATATGCTCGGAGTATTGATGGGCTATATCTGAATTTATCTTTTGGTTCGCATTGCTGGGATTTGTTAAACCCGGCTTGGCGTCCGCAAGAATTAGTGCCTTTCACTTCTCTAAAAGCAGAGAGCCAAACGACTCTGGAGAATAATTTATTAAGCATGCCTGCCAGTCAGGGAGATATTTTTATTTGGTTGCATAGTATTGATTCAGAACTGTTGCCGCAGACTTTGATCTTTATTTATCAAACGATGAATTCTATGGTCAATTTGCAGTTGGATATAGCAGGCATTAAAAATAAGCAGTCACGAGATTTAATCGGTTTTGTTGATGGAACGGCAAATGCTAAAGATGATCAGCGCTTGCCCATTGCCTTGATTCCGGAAGGTCAAAAAGGGGCGGGTGGTAGTTATGTTATTTCACAGCGCTGGCAGCATGATTTGGATAAATTTAATCAGCTGTCGTTATCAGCCCAAGAAAAAGTTATTGGCCGTACCAAAGAAGATGATATCGAACTGGAAGGCGATGCGATGCCAGAAGATTCTCATGTCAGTCGAACGGATGTTAAGGTTGATGGTATTGGTATGAAAATATATCGTCGTAGTTCGCCTTATATGGCGAGCCAGTTAGACAGTCAGGGTCAACCTGATAATGGTTTATATTTTTTAGCTTTTGCTAGCGAAATGCAGCGATTTACCGTGCAGTTTGATCGCATGATGGGTTTAACATCAGACGGTATTAGTGACAAACTGATGCAGTTTTCTCAAGTTAAAAATAGCAGCTATTGGTTTATGCCAAGTCAAAATGATTTAAACCAAGTCTTGAAATGTAATTAATTTATCAAAAAGAACGATGCGTTTTTGTATTGATAAAACACTCGTGCCAACTATTTACCCGTTGGAACAACTGTTCTAATGGATAAAGATGATTTATTTATAAAATAATAATAGACATATTGCGACCATGAGAATGCTTATTTAGACTGCCCGAAAATAAGTAATAACAATCATGGAACGATATGAAAAACTCATCACTTGCCTTATTAATAGTCCCTTTCTCAATGACGGCTTTTGCTGGTTTTGAACCGTTAGATGATAGCGGCCTGAGCTCAATTTCGGGGAAGGGAGGTGTGACGATTGAAAGTGATATTCACGCGACGGTTGGCCAATTTATTTATACTGATGAAGGCAGTATAGCGATTAATGATATTGAAATTGGTGGGGCGAACAAAGCCACTTATTTTGGTAAGGACTGGGGCACCAGTTCTCACTCAGGGCCAAAGCTGGATGGATCGTTAGTGACGATTGATATATTAGAGGATGGTGATTTAGTGATTGCAGGTTCGGTGAATCCAAAATTAGGTGGCGGGATTATTGATTTTGGTATTTCAACGGGGGGGATTGATTTGATCAGTGCTAATAAAATTACAACCACCCGATTTATTGAATCGATTAGTATCACAGGAGTTATTACAAAGTTCCGCACGAAGCTTGATGCTGAAACTTCTCATATTAAAACAGAAACTGAATTTGGTATTGATGATTTTGATATCGATATTTCAGGATTAAACATGAAGGTTGAGAATGGTTTTATTGCCGCAGATACTTATTTTGAGTCATTAGAGGACTGGGGTGCACAAGGCTTGGCATTACAAGACGTCACGACAAAAGTATCATTTGACTTGTATGCTGATGATGCCGGTTTGCATATCGATACGGAAAACTTAGCCTTTGATATGCAGGTGGGAACCGTATCGATTGGTACTGGCCAAGTAGGTCTAGTTCAATTAGATGACGTCAATATCAGTCAATCATCTATGTTAATTAACGGTCATCCTTGATTATTCGCTCGTAGCGAGCACCTGAGAACGAGTAATGGTCAAAATATCGATTAAAATATTTTGATCGATCGGTTTGCTTAAGAAATCATCCATGCCTGAGATTAACGCTTTGCCTCGTGACTCTTTCATAGAGTGGGCGCTGACGGCAACGATACGGCTCGCATCCACTTCAGTTTCTCGTTCATACTTTCGAATTTCACTGGTGGTTATATATCCATCTTTAATGGGCATTTCGATATCCATTAAGATTAAATCGTATTGCTCTTTGTGATGCTTAATCAGTTCGATAGCTTCTATTCCACCGACAGCAATGTCAGCTTC
>PJEL010002300.1_pt1 | contig 17822 bp, 17 predicted proteins | sample 1853271 | NCBI WGS metagenome assembly PJEL01 (sample SAMN08108733, study PRJNA415343) | Invertebrate metagenome, whole genome shotgun sequencing project. | host: Globobulimina | place: Sweden: Gullmar Fjord | collected 2015-08
GTTTAAAATACTATTATGTACACCTTCGGTAGATCTCTTATGGACCTGTGCCGCCTGTTTTTGCTGGTCCAGGCAATCGCTGGATGCATGGCCATGCATGGCCGTCTGGGCAGAGGCATCTCTCAATTTCCAGGTTTTAATACTATACCTGACATCCTCGCGGAACGATCAGAATTCGAAAATTCAGTCGAATTGCTAATTGCTGATATCTTGGATGAAAAGAGTCAATCAAAACCTGTGGCAAAACCAGTGGTGAGTTGTGACACAATTGTGAGATCATCCATTGATTCTTGTAAACGGGCTGTGCCGGCATCTGTAGACTATTGCAAGAAAGAAACGGGTCGAAGGATAGACGAGTGCAAGAAAGAAACGGATCGAGCGATAGATCAGTGCAAGAAAGACAGTGGTTTCCTTGCGTTCGGTTGCGAGGTGGGCAGGGTGGCTGTTCCATTTTGCGAAGCTGATCGCATAAGTGTACCCCTGTGCGAGATAGATCGATTGAAAACAACGTGTTGTGAAGGGTCGAGAACTTCTGCAGAGAATGCATGTACTCCTATTAATGATCTCAGTGATGCGTCTTCGGCATCTGAGAGCGTTAATTCGGTGATACAAGAAATCCAAGGTTACTGTGGCATCGCTCTGGGATTTGCCAAAGCTGCAGTCAAGTCATACGTAACCGGAGAAGTCGTTGGAGCCCTGGCAGGAGCTGCAGATGCTCTTGGGGCAGCAGAGTATGTTGATCAGGTGCAGAGCCTTTCTGATGGTGCAAAAACGTTGGCAGATACAGCTGAAGGTCTCGAAAACGCAGCTAAAGGTGATCTAGAGGCAGCTGCATCGGTCTTGGGCACCGCAGCATCTGAGTTCAACATACCAGAGCTGAACGATGTTGCTGAGAATGTGGAAGCATTTGCTGAGGTGGGGGATGTCATTGACGGAGATTTGGATAAATTCCTCGAATCCACCATTGATAAAGTACAGAGCATTGAGGAGCTGAAGGAAATTGGCGAAGGAGCTGGCCAGTTTTCAGAAATCTATGCAGATTTCAAAAGGGGATCTGCAAGCCTCTCGGACCTACGAGAGCAAGCTGCAGCGTGCTCTAAAGTTGTAGAACCCGATTTGGATGGACTTTCGGCTTCTGAGATAGACAGTATCGCACAGGATATTGCCGAGGAGGTTGCAGAGTGCAGAAGAGTGAAGAGGAGCGTTGATGCGCTGTTGGACGATTGAAATGGTCGCCCTACTCCACCGAGGTGACTATCAACAGAGTTTACAGTATACTACCTCTTCATACACTGTAACAACCCATCTGAAATTGATAACTCTTCATCCATGTAGATGGTGGACCATTTGGTCTGGTGTCTTTAAGACTCTTTCGACGATCCATCGGTTGTAAAACCACCCATTTGCCTATTCATTCGTCAGTTTTAATGATAAAAATATGATATTGCGCTCTAATACTCGACAGAATCTAATCTAGAATACAAAGTACAGGTTCGGAACCTTCTTGACGAACAAATTTATGCTAGTGCAGTCTTTTCTGTCTTTAAATGCAACCATTATCATTATCAATATACACAAGATAAATTTATTTATATTTGGCATCCTTGAGAGACTCAAATAGCTCACCATGGCACAAGGTAGCGTCGGGGCTGGCATTGTTGACTCTTCTCAACAATCACTTCTTCCGACAAAAGAAGACTCTGTTACCGGTAATCATGGTGGAAATAAAATGGTTTTGAAACTTGATATGAAAGGTACGTGTGATGGTATCACGTGGTGGTGGTGGTGACTTGTGGAATACAACTGCTTTTTTGGTGCTCCAGGTGGAAGGAGAAGTCAGGGTGTACAGGATGACGAAGCTACTGCGTCTGATTCTTGTAATCGAATGGATGAAGAGCCTTCTGGCATGTCCTTGCTGCAGTCTCGCAATGCGAGCAATGACCACCTGGCCGAATTCACTGGCTCGAGAATGGCAGGGGTGCGAAAACCCTCCCAACGAGCAGGAAGTATATCCATCAAGTTACTTCTTGAGGAGGGTATTATATCCCCCGGAAAGGAGGTTTTGCAAATGGAGTACAAAGGTGTTTCACACACTGCAGACTTGACGGAAGATGGTAAAATTCAAGTTGATATTGATGGCAAGCTGCTTGTCTTTGACAGCCCTTCTGCATTTTCAATTCACCTGAAAAGACTTGTGAACCCTACAAGGAAAGCGGATGACGGATGGAAATCTGTCAAATATAATGGTAATTTTCTAGAGCATTACAAACTTGAGCTTGCAAGGAAAATGTTTGGATTGGATTCCTCTGGGCTTGGGGATGATGTACTGCTGCCCCGTAGAAGCAAGAAGCAAAGGCCTCTTCTTCTTACCGATGCAGAGCCTCCTCCATCGCCTCCCCGCTCACCGAGAGTGAGAACTCCTTTCAACAGTAATATAGGTGCTGATACCAAGGAGTATATCGTGCCGCTGCGGGAGTATTCTGATGACCAACCATTTGAGCTTCGGGTGGCACCCATGGCAGAGGCTGTGATTGATTTCCATTCTCATTTGTGCCATGATGAAGTAGCAGGTGTTCTCCTTGGAACTGTTGACGGGGACGTAGTAAATGTTTTGATGGCACTGCCCATGGAGACAAAAGAGTATGATACTGGCAGTGCAGTGGCACGGCTGGAAATGAATGATGGTGACTTGGACAAGCAGCTCCGAAGAATCCAAAGCAAGGATGCAGATATTTTGGTGATTGGATACTATCACTCCCATCCTGATTTTGCACCTCATCCGACCATTATCGATACATTGTATGCAGCTAGGGAAACACTTGCTATGAGCGGATCAAATCCATGCATACAGTGTATTGTTTCCCCATATGACAAGGAGGCCCCATCAGTCGATGTAGCTGCAGTTTCCTGGTATCATATGTCAATGCCCGCTGCAACAGATTCTATTCCTGACAATACCTCTCCAGAATCGTTTGGATGTTTCCCGTACAGTCTTTCATACAGGACATACACTGGGGATAAAGTAGATGTCTGTGATGTTGCCACCCTCCAAAAGACAATAGAACATTTAGCCAAGATATATGCTCCTTCCAAGCACAGGGTAAACATTGAAGGCATGTGGAGGAAAACGGATGAAGGTCAGGTAGTGTTACGTATACGGAAATTGATTCGATCATTTGAAGCTAAACTCTCCCAAGGTCCATTTTTCGGGAAATTGCGGAGCTTTGCAAATTTCAAGCTAGAGGTCCTTGTTCGAGCAGTCTGGAGTGTCTATGGACGTCGTTCAACTGTTGAACAAGTTGAAGAGACATCTCGTGGACCAAAGTCAGTGATGATGAGTAATCAGAATTCTGAGAGTTTGGCTGGCATGTCTTCCATGCAAGAAAATGGCACGAGTGAACCAGCTTCAGACGATGAACCCATTTCTGATGACGAGGAGCAGACTGAATGATTGATATAAAAATTAATTTATGTAAACAAACCAAAAATACAGATCTAGACGAGGAGGTATACGACAATGCCTCCAAGGAAGCGTAAAATTAATGCCGCTTCCGAGTCTCCAAAAGGACAGGATGGAATCAAACGAGTATCTGATAGTATGATGAGCACGTTTGATATATTTTCTGATAACGTGTACGCTCCAATAGAAGGTGATGAGAAGGCTGAGGAGCTTTGCATTCGAAGTAAAGTATGTGTGCTCTTGTTTGTTTGCGTTTTCTTGCTTGCTTTCGCCTATAATGACGTGCATGTTCATTCTCATTTGTAGATATCTGATGAATACTCATATTTGGATGAATACATGCCTACAGAAGGCGTCACAAAGACACTTGGAGGACAACAGAAGACTGTTCGAAAGATTAGCAAGACGGACTCATCGCGCTCTGCTAGAATTATTGACTCTATAGACGCATCCAGGCGCACAAAAAAGCAGGTTCTCGAAGATGTGGCGTCAAATCAGCTGGTTTTGGCGTCAGATATACGTTCTGGGGTGGCAGAGGCTGCAAAAGCTGCTCTGACTGGCACTGTCATGGTTCCAACAGCGACTGGTGGTCAGAGAGAGTATGTGCCGAGTGCAACCATTTCAAAACGGGCGGCTTCGAAATGGCCAAGACCAGAATGGCATGCTCCGTGGAAAACGTACAGGGTTATCTCTGGGCACTTGGGTTGGGTGCGATCTGTTGCATTTGACCCTTCGAATGAATGGTTTGTGACAGGTAGTGCTGATAGGACAATAAAAGTATGGGATACTGCAAGCGGTCAGTTGAAATTAACATTGACAGGTCACATTGAACAGGTGACTGGATTGGCCGTGTCTCATCGGCATCCTTACATGTTTTCTTGTGGCCTAGATAAACAAGTAAAGTGTTGGGATTTGGAGCAGAATAAAGTGATTAGAAATTACCATGGACACTTATCTGGTGTCTATTCGATAGCATTACATCCTAAATTAGATATTTTAGCAACTGGTGGTAGAGATGCGACCTGTAGAGTGTGGGATATGAGATCAAAAATGCAGATATTTGCACTTGGTGGTCATGAAGATAATGTCTCTGCTATTTTGATGCAAGCATCTGATCCCCAGATTATCACAGGATCACATGATAAAACCATAAAATTGTGGGACTTGCGTACCGGGAAAACGTTATCAACACTTACATATCATAAGAAATCTGTCAGGGCTCTTGCAGCGCATCCTACAGAGTACAACTTTGCTTCTGGAGGTGCAGATAATGTCAAAAAGTTTGGTTTACCACAGGGAGAGTTTCTCTTCAACTTTTTACAAAATCAAAATTCTATTATTAATGCAATGGCGGTGAATGAAGATGGAGTGCTGGCTACAGGAGGGGATAATGGATCCTTGTGGTTCAGGGACTGGAAAAGTGGTAATACATTCCAGCAGGCAGAATCTATCGTCCAGCCTGGATCGTTGGATTCTGAGGCGGGTATCTATGCCATGTCCTTTGATATGAGTGGCACAAGACTCGTGACATGTGAGGCTGACAAGACAATCAAGATGTGGAAGGAGGATGAGACAGCAACTCCAGAGACACACCCAATAGACTTCCAGCCACCCAAAAACATTCGACGATATTGAGTTGGTATACAATTTATTAAATAATAATACAATTAAAAATCAGAAACGAAAGAATTCAATTTTGTTGTACTTGATTTATTCAAGTCCTTTAGCAAAGCAATGAATGGTTCATCAGGATAGGAAGGCAAAATTTCTGCCTGTGACTCATCTGGCATTTCAAACGCATTCCTCAAAATGAGATTTGCTGCCCTCAGGCCTGTGACCCAGGCCCTCTCTTGAGACAGGCCATTGGCACCATGTGGCACATTCTTGACATAGTCTCCAGCGATGGCGACGTTTGAGAAGGATGTGATTTGATCAGGACGGCTGCGCAGAGACCCTGGAGAGAAATGGGTGACTGCATTTGGGAATTTGACCACAGCACTATCGACAATAGCTACATTCTTGAACACTGGATCACATTGGCAAATGTTGTGATGCACTTTTGCAATAATTTCTTCATCACTCAATGGCAATAGAGCAGATGCCCCATAAAAGTCTGCAGATATAGCGGTCGTTTCGTCGTTATCTTCATCCTGGTTCAAATTAAAGTAGGTGGCTCCACATGTCTCAAAATCAGCAAGTACATTTGCAGGAAAGCGGGTGGGTACATTTTTTCCCTCATACCAAATTTTAGTGGCAATGCAGTCTATGCTACGAAGATTCATGATATTTGCAAATTCAGGCAGTTGTCCAAGGGCTGGCGAGTTGGCAATTATTTTCTTCATCCCAGAGATACTGAGTGCAAAGATGACTGCATCAGCAGTATACACTTTTTTCGCGCTCTTACCATTCTTACCTGCAATCATGGCTTCAATCGTCACACTAGATTCATTTTCTACATTCACTTTTGTCACAAATGTCTTTCCCTGTATAATTCCACCCTGGTTGCCAATTTTATTAACCAACGGGGTAAAAATCTTTCGAGTTACTGGACCCTTGCACCATTTCACATCAAAAGCATTCTGGGAGTTGAGCGCATAAAAGCACAAGAGCTCCAGCGTTACCGCAGCAGAAAGCTCTTCAGGAGGAGCAAACAATCCAACAGCTAGTGTGGGCTTCAAAAAGTAGTTGTATGCCGCATCTGATACTCCAGCCCTCTTGAACATCTCTCTTGCTGTCATTCGATCATATTGTTCATATGTTGACTGATCTTTTGCAATATTTATCACATCATAGAGCCAAGGGATGATTGTCAATCGATCCGCAAAAGATATCTTGTTGTAAAACAAGGGGGCGGTATAAAAAAACTGCCCAAGGATTGTAGGCAGCTGTGGCTTGGAAGAAAAGACTGGGGCTTCAGTCACCAGCTGAGCAAGGCGATCACCCTTGCCCTTGGCCCAAAACCCACTTGTCAGGAAATCGGTGAAAGGCTGGATTTCCAATTCATCACAGAGCCTATTGATATTCGGGTAATCGTACCAGAAGCCTTTGACACCAGCTTCAATAGTCCTCCCTTGTGCACTTTTAAATGCAGTTGACAAACCACCAGGATTTTCTTGTGCATCCAAGAGTGTCACCTCAACATTGTCTTGCAAAGACAAATGTTTAGCTGCTGCAAATCCAGCAAAGCCTCCTCCAATAACAATAACCTTTTTCTTTTGAATTTCGTCGCTTGGATTGCTTGTCGCTGGCTCTTCCACGACATCCACATGTGACTTGCCCTCCTCCAGGCTGGGACCTTGTGTTTTCTTCCTGGTGCTCTTTCTTTTCGTTTCTCTCGTAGTCACCACAGCCTCACTTGGAGGTTCCATGATACGTTCATCCTTGGAACATACAAGTACCACACGTGAGCCTCTACATACAGCCCTCTGTGGTATCACAGGGACGTGAGGACCAGAGAGACCACTTGTCCCCCCAGGTCCACACGAAGCACAGAGTCCACTGCTGTATCCCATGAAATACTACTCCCTTTGTCTGACGTCCCTAGAGTATCCACAAGAATATTTTCAAAAGTATCTTCAAAAAATGGACAACGATTGCGTTAACATCCTCAATTTTATGTATCAAATTTTATTTTTTTAAAATGCCAAGGTAAAAAAAAGCAATCGAGTAAAATGGTATGTGTGATCGATCACACCTTATAACGTTACAGAGCGTATAAGCTTTCCACAGGTTTTACATAAAACAATATTAATTACTACTGTACAAGATTGTAGTAGAGAAAACACATCTGAGTGACTCTGTGTGACGAGACTGGTAGAATACTCTCCAAACTGTTGTAATTAATTATTGCCATGAGTAGCACTGTCGTCGGGGCCCTCTTGGGAGTAGGAGCTCAAGTATACGCGAATGCTGCACGTAAATTACCTGCAATGGCATCTCCATGGAAGCATGTCGTAAGTGCGGCAGCAGGTGCAGGAGTGGCAGCGTGGGTAGTCGACTATGAAGCAAAGACGTCAGACCATGTCCAGAAAAGCTTGGCAAATAGAATGGCTGCTGAGGGATCTAGAGTTGCCAGTGATCGGAAATGATTGTTAGATACATATAATGGTAGAATGTAGGATGTATAGTTTGATAGATTTCTTGTAACATGTCAAAACCTCTCTAGGTACCCTGTTGTGTGACAGCATTGTATACATCAGCCATACTCATGGAAATCTCCAAGGATTGGTCATCTGAAAAACTATGATGATCGACAAGACCTGCAATTTCAGGTGCCCAGAGCACGTGCTTCTCGTCAGAAGATGGTTCGACATCCTCATTGAGAACTGAATTCCTGTCATCATATGAACGTGATGAGATATCGATGAGATGTCTTACTGCAGCATTTCTCGCATGTACTATGGATTCAATACGATGCCTGGTGTCTTGCTCGGCAACGAGAGAATACGACACCAGCTCTCTGTGCTCTTGGATCTCTTTCTGAATAGATTTCCATCCTGATTCCAGAGACTTTGATTCAAATGGCTTTCTAACCCATGGATGCATTTCTATCTGTGAGAGCGAGAATCGTTTGGATGGATCCACCTGTAGAATAGAATCCAAGAGATGTATACATTCTGCACTGGCATATTTCAAGAATGGTGCAATGCCTTTTGCGTCTTTCCAAGAAGAATGCTTTTGAATAGAATAGATCGATTTTTCCAAATCCTCCATGGTTCCTGGTGCTGCATCGTCAAATGGAAATGTTCCAAAAAGCATAGCAACGAGAATGATTCCACTTGCCCAAATATCAGATGCAATTGGATCGTATTTGTGCCTGGTTGTATCAAACCGGAGTGCCAAGAGCTCTGGACTCATATATACTGGGGTTCCCAGCAAATCCTTACACCGTATCATTGGAGGGTTTTGACCATAGTGGTACGCAAACTGAAAATCTATAAGCTCAACCCTCCCCACACAGTGCTCCACAGTTCCAATTGACTTTGACTCTGTCCAACACTGTGCAATAACAGTATTATCCAATTTGATGTCTCTATGCGCAGTGCGCATAGTAGTATGCATATGACGTATTCCTTGCACTATTTGTTTGAAAATGAAACGAGCTTGTTCCTCATCAATGGCAAGATGGCATCCATCTCCTGTCGGAGTGACATGTTTTCCACATGTCGCAGACACATATTCTGCCAGGTTACCACCACGAGCCACATCCATGACGACACCATAACAATGCCGCGTTAAAAAGATTGACCTCGTGTGACATAATAATAGAGAGTCTTGAGGTATCCGATCATTCGTAGCAGTATCATCAAACCACGATTGTGAACCAACCAACAATTCATTGTATAGCATTGGCACATCCTCTTCTCGAATGGGACGCTTGACCACCTTTATTGCAACTTCTTTCCCAGTCTTGAGATCTTTCCCCAGCCACACTGTACTAGTACCACCCACTCCAAGTGTCGAGATGAGTTGATACCGCTGAGACACATCTTTCATCCAGTCTTTTCCCCTCTCCTCAACCTTTGTTGGTGTCTTTTTCCCTCGTACCCCAGTCTCATCCCGGGAAGCATCAATGATATCTTTCGTCGTTTGAGATACATGTGGGAAGATGCCACCAGCTCGAAGTCGGTAAGGAATATCAAAAAGCCCTATTTTATGATGTCGTGTCATATACAAGACTTTTTCCTCCTCTACAAGGTCTCCTCTTTCTAAAAGAGACGAGCACTGTCGAACCTCCCCATGAGCATTCTCCTTCCTACCATGACTTGCCTCGTTTGTTTTTGATAGACATGCACCCATGTCTATCCACTAGTACTACTATGAGTAGCGCTACTCTACTCTCTGTCACAACACACACACAAAGGATGGACGAGTATAGGGTCTTTATTACTATACCATCAACTACTACGACTACTACTACGTCGTAAGAATAATAATAATAATAATTTTAATTTTAAAGTAAAGTTGAATTACCGACAAGCACGACATGGTAAGGTTTCAACCATTTGAATGGTAACGGAGTTTTGAACGTTTGAACTTTCAGATTTCACATTGAATTCAACGAGACTGGCAATGTGTATACTCCTCGAGTTACGAGTATCCTGTACCCAGTGAGTGAGTGAGTGAGTGAGTGAGTGAGTGAGTGAGTGAGTGAGTGAGTGAGTGGAAAAGATCCTGACTGTATCTTGTAAGAAAGAAAGAGGGACAACACATCATCCCTCCAAAACTGGTGCAGGTGTGGATACCTACCTACCTACCTACCTGCAGGTATATATAGGGTTGAAAGATGACAACGAATCCAAAGCAGACAATCATCATCCCCAGGAGGTAACCACATGTAGTAGTCATAGTAGTCATAGTAGTAACAGCAGAAGCACGATCATTCCAGGATGAATGATTTTTAAGAAAAAAGCTAGCTATTGTTAGCTGAAACCATACATTGCATGTCTAGACCTGTCGTCAAGTACCTTTGACATGACTCGGTCTAGATTGTAATAAGACTTGAAAATAAATAATAGATTCTACTCTCTCTATACGCATATGTAATCTTTATACTGCATCTAAAGAGTATGGAGGAATTGTACGAACGAGCACACGAATGTGTGGAAAGCAACGTGTCAATCAAGAAACGACATTCTGATCACGGTGTTGTTCCAGCAGAGCTGCTCGCTGCCATTCAAAACCTGAAGGAAATCATTTTAAATGAAACAGTATATCCGTTGAAATCAAATAATGGCTCTGAAACAGCGGGTACTATGACTCTGGACCCTGAGCAATCAGCACTATTGAAGGTGAAGGAAAAGAGTCTGGATGATTTGATACGGGCGCTGGTGTATGTAGAGGATGCTCAGGGATTGAGAGAGTTGTTGTACTCTCTGAGAGGTCTGTTTCAGTGGATACCAAAAGCGAAAACTGCAAAGATTGTTCGTAGTATTATTGAAGGTATAGACAAGATTCCAAATAGTACAGATACCCTGATAGAGGTGTGCCAAGAACAGGCGGCGTGGGCAACGTCAGAGAAGAGAACATTTTTGAGGCAGAGAATTGATATTAAACTGTCGTCCTTGTACTACTCGACGAAGAAGTATAAACCAGCTCTTGAGCTGCTGAGCTCATTGATTCGAGAGGTGAAAAAACTGGATGACAAAGTCCTCTTGGTGGAGATCCACGTGTTGGAAAGTAAGATCCATCATGCTTTGAGGAATTTACCGAAAGCTCGTGCGGCTTTAGTCGCGGCAAGAACTGCTGCGAATGCAGTCTACGTACCTCCTTCTTTGCAGGCTGATATGGATGCACAGTCTGGGATCTTGCATGGAGAGGAGAAGGATTTCAAGACTGCGTATTCGTACTTTTACGAATCTTTTGAACAGCTTAGCTCCTTGGATGATCCCCGGTCTATACGGGTGTTGAAGTACATGCTTCTGTCAAAGATCATGGCTGGGGATGTTGGAGATGTTGCCTCTATTATCTCCTCAAAGGCAGGGCTCAAGTATGCAGGCAGTGAAGTAGATGCATTGAAAGCTGTTGCAAAGGCATATAAATCCAGATCGCTTGCAGATTTCCAAGATGTACTGAGATCATACAAGCAAGAACTTCAGGAAGATCCTGTGGTGCATTCTCACCTCAAGTCTCTCTATGATGCGCTGATGGAACAAAACTTGCTGCGAATAATAGAACCTTACTCAAGAGTAGATGTAGAACATGTCGCTGGCATGATTTCTTTGCCGGTGGAGGAAGTGGAAGGAAAACTGTCACAAATGATTCTTGACAAGAAATTTGCAGGGACGCTTGATCATGCAACAGATGGCATGACCACTGGTGGCATGTTGGAGATTTATGACGCAGAGGCGAAAGATGATTTGTATCCAGCTGCTCTCGGAACGATAGATAATATGAGCAAAGTCCTCGACAGTTTGTTTACAAGGTCACTCAAGATTGTGTCATAATTATGCTATGGTACATTGTTGTATTAAATACACTACTTGTGAATCATCCAGCTGGCATAGTGCCCAGTGCCTTTACATGTAGAACATTTCATTGTTCCGCCAGAACATACGGGACATTGACGACATCCCGTATTGTCACAGAAGAGCATATCCCCAACTGTCAGTGCCCCAGTGCCGTTGCAATACTGGCATTCAATCTCTCCTGTTCCATTACATGTGGGGCATTCTTTTGTGAAATCTGTCCGTGTATTCTTAGTCATGACAGAGGATGACACTGTCCAGAGTAAATCCAAGTGTTGTTTATCCTGACACGTGCTTTCTTCACCCCTGTACTGTCTCAATTCGTGTAGTAGACCATCGTCATTGTCATCACCCAGGTCATCAGGACTAGACTGCTGGTGCTCACTGTCCCCGTATTCATTCGATGATCTCATACAAACACGGTACCTTTTCTTCGATGCGATATGCCTTTCCTTGTATCCATGAGGCAGGACTCCACCACTACGACAGGTCTTTGGTTGTTGAAGGTTGTGGTGGAGACCACCCCAACAGAAACCACCTATGTTTATTCTGTTACTCATACTCACGAAACGTGATGAAGACCTAAATATTCTACTGTATATGATGAAGTATTGGTGAGAAGGGTTGATAGAGTGTCGCCCGCGAACCCAAAGAACTGATCGACACGTGCTGATTCGAAAGACTCCTTGTTTCTAGATGTATGAATGGAGAACATATGCATAGAATTAAAAACAAATAATAATAACTCTAACATAACACTAACAACCGAGGCGTAGAAAAGCTCTCTTGAATGCCAACCATGGTCCAGACAATTCTGCTGTTTCCCTGAACAACAGAATGATTACAGACATGTTATCTGCTCCACGACAGAGTCCTTTCAAATCAGGAGCTAAACAGTGATCACACATGTCTTCACAAATAGATCCGAGGTCCTGTCCTTGCTTGATTCTCTTACGAACGAAATCCACTGCTTCCTGATTGCTCAACACGTCCCAGATTCCATCACATGCCAGAATGAGGAACTCGTCACCCTTTTGCAATTCAAATGTTGTTATATCTGGTGTCGCGACTACCATTTGATGTGTATGTGGTAAATTATCATTCCTTTTGAAGTCCAAATCCCCTATAGTTCTTGACACATTCAAAGCTCCATTCACCCTGTTGTCACGGACGAATCCACCAGCATTCATGATTCTCTCTGCTTCTTCCAGCAAGACGGGTTTATGGTCCAGCGTCAGGGGTTCTGCGATACCCCTCCTTGATATAACACATCTTGAATCTCCTGTATTCGCAATGGTGATATCTCTTCCCCGGATCAAGGCAGCCACTGCTGTGCAACCCATACCAGTTGCTTTATGCTCTGCATAGTCATCCGAGTCATCATCACGAACCGTTTCTTCTACGGGCATTCCAGTGATTTGATCCGTTGGAATCACACTATTTCTAGCAAGTGCACTCTCTATAAACTCTTTGGTTGATTCCTGCCGAGGGGGTTTCTTGCCTGCCTTCTTCTCTTCCTCTGGTATTTCAATCCCCTCAACATCAGGAAAGAGACTGATTGAACCACGTCCTGAAACACCAGCAAGTTTTTGAAGTTCTGCAATACCCTCGGGAGACTCAAGGTCTGCATCTATCTTATAAAACGATTCCGCAATAGCAAGCCCCAAATCATCTGATTGGAAATGCTCACTGGCTCTCAAAACATTCTCCAGGTGCTTTGCAACGTACATGGCAACCAGTTTGCCTCCATGCCCATCGAACACGGCGAAAATGGAGGTCTTTTTTGAGTCTCCCATATCCAATGAAACAATATGAGAATCCTCCTGCATTCGTCCATGGATGACATGAGTCAATATTCGATATAATACACAAAAGAGGAAAACGAAAAACAAACACAGCAATACACGTACCATGCACACTCGCCACCCTTGCATGGCAGCCATACCATATTTTAAAGACTCATTTTCTCCTTTACCAGATTCTTTTGTCGTCACTGGCTGACTGAGATATTGACCCATCGCCAAAAGAATCAACAAGGTGACCTACTCGGCTGCTGCTCTGGAGTCAAATTTGACACTTTTTAGATGTTGTAATATAATAGGATCGTTGTTGATGGATTATAGGATACTATAATCCAATCTCTACAAGGGTCTTGTAGAATCAGAAGATGCTCCTCGACGACTCTCCAGGGAAGCACGTTTCCTTCCTGCTTGGAGCTCGTCAAGGACAAAAGTATGTATATGGAGTAGTAATTAATGGTATCAATTACAATAATACTGTGTATGTAGTCAGGGTAGGACAGTATTATGTAAAACGTTGATGAGATCTTCAAATATGAAGGATGGAATAGGTCCTTACAAGGTTTTACAACAACAAACAATACATTCTAAAGAAGACGAGAGCTAGACTTGTAAGGATCTTTGGTCTGAACATAAAACAGGACATACATGCATGCAGCTGATGGATATGATGCCACTGTACTGTTGTTGGTGTAGCACATTTGTTACCCTGAAGATATTCATTTCGCAAATCAAAGCACCTTGAAATGTACTTCAACGCTTTCTTGATGCTTTATCTATCATTGTATAAGAGAATAGACATGTAGAAATAAAGGGCTTCCTAATATACCATACATTTCCTTGTCTGAGTCAGTTTCCACACTTAGTGAAGTTTTAATCCGGATGCAAACTGTGAGTTTTTAAAGACGCTGATAACAATGCTCATGTTATCGCATCCTTTGCCACATCCTGCAGTATCCTCTGCGAGACAATGATCACAAGCTGCCTCACAAATTTCCTTTGGAGACATGCCTTGGAGCAACCGTGCTCGAACAAATTCAACCGCTTCCTGGTTCGTAAGTACATCCCAGATTCCATCGCATGCTAAAATCAAGAATTCGTCATCGTGGGTCAATCGAAGAGTTCTAATCTCTGGGTTTGCAGTCACCATTTGCTCCTCTGGTGGCAATTGTGCCTGCTTGTACTCTAAATCTCCCAAAGCTCGTGACAAATTCAGACTTCCATTCACCCGACCATCGGCAACAAACCCACCAGCCTTCATAATTCTAGAAAACTCTTCCTCGTTGTTTGGCTTGTGATCTTCAGTAAGGGCAACTGCCTTGCCATCTCTTGACAACACACACCTCGAGTCTCCAGCATTAGCAACCACCAAGTGATTATCCGACACGATTGCACACACAGCGGTGCACCCTGCCGCAGGTCCATGCCATGGAATCTCACCAGAATTCATTTCTTCCAATTGCAATGGGGTATGATGTTCGATGGCATCATCCACAACATCCAACGGATCAGGTGCCTGGGCACCTTGATCCTCATGATCCATGGGTTCATCACTCGTTCCCAATTCATTACCATCCCTATCCAAGACATTCTGCACATTTAGCTGTCCATCCGCCGATTTGACTACCTTGAAGACATATCCACTCTCCCTTGAAATACCAAAAGCCTCCAGAAAAGCCTCTGGCAGTTGTGCACTGTCCAGCATCATGGCAGTTTCTCCCTTCCTCAATCCATCATCTCCAAGCCCTTCATCTTCACTTCCACCCTTGAAAGCCTCTAATTCAGCCATATGCTCTTTCTTTTTCATAACCTCATCCATTCCAAGATATGCTTGTCTCAACGCTTCTGACAAATTCCCCTGTTTATAGCCATCTGTTCCTTTCAACACTCTTGCCATATGTACCGCACAAAACTTTGCCACTTCCTTCCCTCCATGCCCATCAAACACCCCAAACAAGGCCATGTTCCCCTTTTTCTCATCATCAACATCAAGAGCTACAATGTGTGCATCCTCCATATCCGTTCTCCATCCCTGCATGGCACAAACACCATACGAATATTGTGCATCCCCTCCACCTTCTGATTCCTTATCCGTCACTGGTGTCGACAAATATGCTCCCATCGTTGCTTGCCTTTCCTTGTATCACGGCCAGTGTGAAAATATGTCAGAATACTACCACCTGCAATATAATGTCAGTTTCAGATGTTCAGAGTTGCGTCCAGAAAGAGGCCAGTTCTCTCTATATCTGCAACGTGCATATTAGAGAATACACCATGACAGAAGACACATGAGATTCAGAAAGTATGAGGGAAACCAACCTCACACCAAGTGACGTGTCTCAACGAGATTCGAGGGGTCCCCTCCAAACCCTGGCCCTCTTTCACACATCACACCACATACTATCGAAAATACAATAATAATACATGAAAGGAATACCCGAAACCGAGACAAGGTAGAAACCCCGCCACGCTTCTACCGAAACTCGAGCGGTAACCCCAGAACCCCACGTACCAGTTCTTTTCCTCTATTTCTTTGTCAGAAATAGTGTATGGTAATGGTAATGATGACGAATATTGAAACGGGTAGGTCGTCAGCGTGGTAGCAAGCCAAGTGGGGTGTCGTTGTCCGACAGAGAAACGATTGGCAATCAATCAGTCGAGAATATACAAATCCTACCCCTGATCTATACCAAGCATATATAACTATCTAATTAAAATCATTTATAGCGTGATCAAAGGGACGAGGTGCTGTATTACGTATCATGCGTGGTACGTTGTCTACAAAGTAGAAGCTTGGTGCTGCTAGATTGTTAGAATACTCTTCTTCTTCTTGTTGTTGTTGTTGTTGTTGTTGTTCCTGGAGACAAGGAATGGTCTTGATCATGTCATGTATCATGGTATGTCACATGTATTCAAGAAATGCATATACATAGTATACTACTAGTTGTTCTTTGATCCAAATAAATTCACAAATAAACCTTGCCCCTTTCTTTGAAATCCAGAGACCAACCCTTCAAACTTCTCACTTGTTTTCAGCATTTCAAAGTCTTCATCCGTTCGTACCTGGGTAAAATCGTCGTATCCGGCCTCTAGAGCTCCAGCAAGTGCAACCAAGCCATTCTGAATACATGCTGCCCGTTCCTCTTCATCCTCTGTTGTTGCAGCCATACGAGACTGGCAGCATGCAATATTGTACAACGCAGCCATTTTTTCTCCATTGCTTATCAAATTTGGCTTGTCACGGAATCGTTTCAATCCAGTCCCTGGGAGCTCCAGTGCTCTTTCAAAGTATTCCAAGCCTTTGGTCCACTCTCCTTGCTCTGTCAGCTTGAGTCCAGTGGCAATAGCACCCCGAGCATCCACAGGTTCTGGAATAGTAGCGCTAGATTCTGCTCTACAAACCATCAACGACCTGCTCCTGTGATGGATTGCGGGGACATGTCGTGTCCTAGAAACGGACAAAAGAACAGGGGTTGGTGACGATGTACAGCGTATCAGAGTCATATTGTCGTGATTTAATACAACTGAATATTATTTGTTTTGGATGTGACGTGTTTTGTCACATGTCAATCATACAGGATAGACTCAAATCTCTGATGATGAGATCAGCAGCAGATATCTGCCCATGGATGGGTTGAGTCGAACGTTCGATCGGTTAAGTAACCGGGGATGGTATCTAGTGATGTTATATCCGAGCAACCGGTGCTGTGCATGGCACCTTGGAGGCGCAGGAAGCTCGGGGAACAGCGACGGATGGAAGGCACCGCCATGGGAAAAAACACATTGCTTAGAGACTGGGCAGACGGCCCACCCGAGTGCCAACTGTAGCCCAGTTGTTGTAGCCCACTGACCCAGAAAAGACATTGGGGCATGTCTTTTCCCCTCCTGATGGCTTTCAGGATTGCGTTCTCCACCTTTCGAGGCACTCCTCCTCCAGGGGAAATGAACCGTTTCCAGCTGCGAACAAAGTGGTCGTCTCCATCCCAGATTGACAGCACCTTGTACGCAGGGTCGTTCTCGAGCCTGTCACAGACATAGTTGATAACATCTGGCACCTGACGTGTCTTCATTATGATTTGCTTGCTTTGATTTGCTTTTCTTGCTCTGTTGACGGGTATGTAATCATAACTCCAATTTTTTATTGGAGCCGGTGGGGCAATCGACGCGTTATATTCACATGGGACAATCCCAAAATGGGTCAAAAGTGTTACTCTTTGGTCACATCTGTCATCAGCGAGGTAGTGATGTGTCCTGTTTGCCTGCTAGAACAACCTAGAGCGATAGCTTGTATCAAGAGGAAGAATACCGCAATACATGAAGGAAAGCAAATTTGCATAGATGATTTACATCATCTATGCATGTCAGACAGACTGACCAGTGGTACAATGTGGTGTCGTGAGAAGTACGTCTTTGCATCTACTCGCGAACGTCGTACATACTCATGAAATAATAATAAGAATAATAAGATTTGTATGATTGCATTCAGGGGTGCATCGGTGACGTGCTGGAGGCAGGCAAGATTTCGTACCAGTGTGATATCTCACAGTCAAATGCATTCGATACCTCAAGTCGTGCAGTTTGCTACAGGCAATCAAA
>PJEL010002301.1_pt1 | contig 17821 bp, 14 predicted proteins | sample 1853271 | NCBI WGS metagenome assembly PJEL01 (sample SAMN08108733, study PRJNA415343) | Invertebrate metagenome, whole genome shotgun sequencing project. | host: Globobulimina | place: Sweden: Gullmar Fjord | collected 2015-08
AGCTATGGCTGCATTTGAAATAATATATATTTTAAGAGGTGGAATGCTTCTTGAAGAGTATGTATCTACAAAATCAAAAAATCAAATCAAAAATTTAATTGAACTTGATGTTCAAAATGCTTATGTGTTAGTTGATGATGTTGAGATGCAAGTATCACTAGAAGATGTTACTGTAGGTGATATTGTAGTATGTAGAAGTGGTGAAAAACTTCCAATAGATGGTTATATCGTAGATGGAAGTGGACATATAGATGAGTCTTTGATAAATGGTCGAAGTGAAAGTATCTATAAAGAGATAGATGCTGAAGTATTTGCTGGGACATTATGCGAATCTGGACGTATATATATAAAAGTAAGTGCTATAGGTGATGATAGATATATCTCTCGAGTGATGAAAGATGTTGAAAAATCTTTATCTTTAAAATCTCCCTCTCAAATAGAAGCTGATCTATTAGCTAAAAAACTTTTACGATTGGGTTCTATTTTAACACTTGGTACATTAGTAATAACAGGCTCATTTTTAAATGCATTTTCAGTGATGATTATCATGGCTTGTCCTTGTTCAACAGTTTTAGCGGCTTCAACTGCAATAAGTGCCGGTATAGCAAATGGTGCAAAACTTGGTATTTTAATTAAAGGTGGAGAATCTTTAGAAAAAGTAAGTCAAAGTGAAGTTTTTTGTTTTGATAAAACTGGTACTTTAACTACGGGTAAACCTATGATTAAAGACATAGAAACTATCAAAGGTGTAGATAAACACACCTTATTAGAATATCTAGCAATAGCAGAGTATAGAAACTCTCATCCAATAGCAGTTGCTATTCAAGATAAAGCAAAAGAGTTAAAACTAGAGATTAGTCAAACTGCAAATACTCAGGTTATCGCTGGTTTTGGGGTTAAAAGTACTTATGGTGAGCATACAATAGTTGCAGGTAATAAAAAACTATTTGATAATGAAAATATCTCTACAAAAAGATTTGAAGATCAAGTATTTCATCATCTAAACGATGCACAAACAATCGTATATGTAAGTGTTGATGAACAACTGTTAGGATTTATCACTTTAGAGCACGAGATACGTGAGGGTACACAGAAAATGATAAGTGACTTGCGAAAAAAAGGTGTGAAACATATCGCCCTTATAACTGGGGATGAAGAAAAAGTTGCGAATTCATTTGCTACAAATTTGGGCTTTGACACAGTATACGCAAACCAATCACCACACGATAAAGCAAATGCTATTGAAGAACTAAAAAAACAATATAAAAATGTAGTGATGGTAGGAGATGGAGTAAATGATACTTTAGCTATGAGTAAAGCTGATGTCTCAATATCTTTTGCATCAGGTGGAAGTGAGATGGCTATAGAGGTATCTGATATAGCAGTAACACATTCTCATCCAGAAGATGTAGTAAATTTATATAACTTAAGTAAAAAAAGTTTAAAAGTTGTAAATCAAAACTACTGGATAGGAACAAGTACCAATTTAATTGGAGCAGCGTTTGCAAGTATAGGACTTTTAAGTCCAGCAGCCGCAGGTGCCATTCATATAGGACATACGACAAGTATCATGGCGAACTCATCAAGACTAGCCATTGATAATAATTCTTAGTTTATTTTAAGTTAGAAAGAATGAATAAAATATAAAAATTGCACATTGGGGAGAGCAAAAATGGAAATAACACCACAGAAAATAGTAGAAATAGCTTCTTACTTTACGGTTATATCTCACACGAAGGGGAGATTACGAGTAAGGGTAAACCCAAAAATAAAAGATGAGGTAACAGATGTATCATTAAGTGATATAGAAACTTTACCAAATAAGATAAATGGAATAAAAAAAATAAAGATAAATAAAATTATTGCATCAGTAACTATTGAATATGAAAATGAGATTTTTCCAAAAGATAAATGGGATGATTTAATCAATGGTGAAAATATTGATGAGGTAGTTGAAATTATAGAAAAATTAAAAAAGGAGATAAACTAAATGGAGATAAATAACGACGCTGATCTATTAAATACATTACGAGTAAATCCAAACTCTAACGTACCCGTATTAGATCAGGTTTTAAGAATCGCAGTTTATGATGAATATCATGCCTACGAAACTTATCGAAAAGTAATAGAAACATTTGGAAATCAAATGCCTTTTACTGAGATTATAGAAGCAGAGATTAAACACTATGAAGAGCTGACAAAATTACTTGAAAAATATAATGTTGCTCTTCCTGTAAATGATTGGTATGAAAAAATAGTTTTACCAAATACTTTAGTGGAGTGTTGTGAAGTGGGAGTTGCTGCTGAGATTGATAATATACAAATGTATGATAATTTACTTTTATATGTAGATGAATATCCAGATATTCAAGATACTATATATCGACTTCAAGCGGCTTCGTATAATAATCACTTACCAGCCTTTAGACAATGTGTTATTTCGTATACAAACCAAGAACCAAACTTAACAGAAGTATATGAAAACAATACACAACATAACGCAGTGGAAAATACACAAATGTTATCAAAAGTAGATGACTTTAGAAATATTGCTACAAAATTAGCAAGTGGAAAAGTAAATGAACAAGATGTTCTAAAAGTATTTAATAGTGTCGATATGGCTTCTATTGGTGGAGTGCTTTTAGGTGGATTAGGTGCTATGCAATTAGTAAAAATGATGAATGATAAAAAAGAAGAAGGAGAATAGTATGTTACCGTTTATAGCAGGAATCGCAGTAGGTGTAGTAGCCGTTGTTGGAATTAATAACAGAAAAGAGATCAAAGAAAAAGTAATCGTGGGTGCTACAAAAGTAAAAGAGAAAGCAAGTGATGTAAAAAATACAGTTGTTACTAAAGTAGAAAAACTAAAAACAAAAGAAGAAAAAGAAGTAGTTGGGGAAGTGATTCCAAATGTTGAATAAGTTAGCTATTAATACAGGAGCTCCAAGAAACGTTGCAGGACATTTTATAAGTGCTGCAATAGCAACTTCAATTGTTGCTGGAGCTTTAAATTATAGAAGATATGAAAATGCTGAAATCAGTAAATCTGAACTTGTAAATGATACATTAAAAAAATCATTACAAGGAGCGATTGCAACATCGAGTGCAATTGCAACTAGTAATTATATAGGTCAAGGTAAAATTATGCACGCTATGACTGCTATGAGTGTAGGAGCAATGGGTGTGTATGGAACTCAAAAAGTTTATGAGAAATTAGAACTACAAGTAAATAAAAATAAAGAGATAGAAGATGCAAAATAATATATATAATGGATTAAATAAAAATCCGTACATTAATAATCAAAACCAAAATCAAAATGCACCACAAATGCAAAATGAACAAAATAATAACCAACACCAAAACCCATATATAAATAATCAACAACCACAAAAAGAAAAAAGCTCTTTTGATACTGGTAACTTTTTAAAAGGTGCATTAATAGGTGCTGTTGGAGCATATCTTTTAACAAATGAAGATGCACAAAAGAAAATCTTTAAAACTTTTGCAAAAGGTGCTGATATGTTTGGTGCTGGAATAGAAGAGATGAAAGAAAGACTTGAAGATGCAAAAGCAGAACTAGAAGCTGAGCAAGAAGCAAAATAAGAGTATATGATGAGTGTAAAACACGATATAACTTTTAAACTTCTTCATAAAACAAATAGTCGTGCAAGATACTTTTGTGATGTATTAAAATATGAGATCAATCTTAAAAATTTAGAAAATGATTTGCTTAATATTGAGGGCGTAACTTCTATACGTATCAATGAAAAATCAAAATCTATTATTTTTGAATTTAATAATACATCTTTAAATGAAATAGAAGATTATTTAGAAAATTTAGAAACATCAAAATATGAAGTTTGTGATACTTTTTTAAGTAACAATATCTCTTGTATCTCTGAAGATAAACCATCAAAAGCTGGTATGTATAGAGCATTTGGAGCACTTGCTGCTGAACCTTTTATAAAAGATGATAAACAAAAATTAGCATTGACTGCAATTGCTAGTTTACCATTACTTAAACACGGGGTACAAGATCTTTTCTCTGAAGGTTTAACTTCAGGTGTTTTAGAGTCGATGGCTGTTGGAGTATCAATTGCTAGAAAAGATTATCTAGCTGCAAATAGTACTAACGCTATGTTAGAACTTGGTGAATATATAGAAGAAACTACTGTTCATAAAAGTGATGACTTGATTCGTGAGTTAGCAAAACCAAATGTAAAAGAGATTTGGATTGAGCAGGAAACTGATGGAAAAAAAGAGTTAGCTAAAATAGAAACTTCAACAGTAAAAATAGGTGATATTGTAGTCGTTGGAGCTGGTGATACTATTGCGATTGATGGTCATATTGTAAGTGGAGAAGCTAGTGTAAATCAAGTTTCTATGACTGGTGAAAGTGAAGCTGTAAAAAAAGAGCGTGGAGATAGAGTAATTTCTGGAACTGTTGTAGAAGAGGGTCGTATAAAAATATGGGCTGAACACGTAGGTGAAGATACTGCAACTGCTAGAATAAAAAACTATATCACTACAAGTTTAAGTGAAAAATCATCAGTTGGGCTCAAAGCTACCAAACTTGCAAATAAACTTGTGCCTGTGACTTTAGGTTTAGCTGGACTATCTTATGTGATAAGTAGAGATTTTGAAAATGTCGCGTCTGTACTTCAAGCTGATTATTCTTGTGCTTTAAAACTTGCAACTCCGGTTGCTTTTAAAACTTCGATTGCTCAAGCTGGTAAAAATGGAATCATGATAAAAGGTGCTAAATCTATAGAAGCTTTAAATGAAGCAGATACTTTTGTTTTTGATAAAACTGGAACTTTAACTCATGGGAAACTTGAAGTTGAAAACATCATCTCTTTTGATGAAGACAACTGGAGTGAAAATGATATTTTAAATCTTACTGCTTCAGCTGAAGAACACTATTTTCATCCTGTTGCTGAAGCTATTGTAAATGCTGCAAAAAGTAAAGGTTTTGTACATATGCACCATGAAGAAGTTGAATTTATCGTAGCTCATGGTGTAAAAACAGTAGTAAAAGAAAAAGAAGTAGTTATCGGAAGTCGTCATTTTTTAGAAGATGATGAACATATTGACTTTTCAAAACATGAAAAACAAATAGAAAAATGTTTACTTGATGGTAAAACAATTTTGTATGTTGGATATGATGGAAAACTTCTTGGTACTATTGGTATGAGAGATACTGTAAGAGAAAATGCAAAAGCTATGATACAAAAACTAAAAGCAATGGGTGTTAAAAAAACAGTTATGCTTACAGGTGATATAGAAACAAAAGCTTTAAAACTTGCTCGTGATTTAGGAATAGATAAAGTATATGCAAATATGCGTCCTGAAGATAAAGCAAACATCATAAAAGAACTGAAAAGTTCTGGAAGTAAAGTGGCTTTTATCGGAGATGGTATCAATGACGCGCCAGCTTTGATGAGTGCTGATGTAGGTATTAGTATGAGTCAAGGTGCAGATATAGCAAAAGCAACTGCTGATATCGGTCTTTTAAAAGATGATATTGAAGCGGTTTCGGAAGCTAAAGAGTTATCAATGAAAACGATGAAACTTATAAATGGAAACTTTAATGCTACAGTTGGTATTAATAGTTGTATTTTACTCGGAGCTACTTTTGGATTATTTAAACCAATTACAACTGCCATTTTACATAATGGTACAACAATCGGACTTTTAGCGAACTCTATGAAAGGTATTCGTATAAATTCATAAATTTTAAGAAGATAAAGAAATAGCATTTCTTTATCTTCTTTTCTCCTCTAATCTACTACTTTATTTTCATTCAAAAAACTATCGATAATCAAATATAGCCTCAAAATTCACTAATTAAGACTTAACTATTCACTTTATTCTTTGATATTAACAATTATTATCAATTTAGTGTCCTAATAGTGACAATTATTATCAATAAGAATAAAGAAAATTTATTATATAATTCTTTTTATAAAAAATAAAGGTTAATATAATGTCACAACGAATAACTGATTGTATTAGAAATAAATCATATATTATTAAAAAATTACACACCACAGGAGCTCTAAGACAAAGACTCGTATCTTTTGGAATACTAAAAGGTATAGAGATTAAATATTTATCATCTACAAACCTAAATGCTACTTATGAAATCAGAGTAGGAAAAATGAATATTGCTTTACGACAAGAAGAAGCAGAAAAAATTGAGGTAGAAGAATATGAAGCAAATTAAAATAGCTTTAGTAGGGCAACCTAATGTTGGAAAAAGTATGCTTACTAATGCCATCGGAGATACTACACTTCATGTAGGAAACTTTTCTGGTGTTACTGTAGAAAAAAAAGAGATATCATTTAAATATAAAGACTATGAGATAAGTATTGTAGATTTGCCTGGTACTTATATGCTGACAAATTATTCTATTGAAGAAAAAGTAACAAGTGATTTTTTACAAAATGAAGACTATGATTTGATTTTAAATGTTGTAGATTCTACAAATTTAGAAAGAAACTTACAACTTACATCTGAACTTTTAAATTTAGAAAAAAAGATGTTAATTGCTTTAAACATGAGTGATGAAGCTAAAAAAGAAAATATAGAGATCAATGCAAACTATATGACAGAACTTTTAGGCGTTAGTGCTGTTCAAGTATCTGCAGTTTCAAAAGAAGGGATAGATAAACTTGTTCATAATATTGTACAAACATTTGAAAATCCTAAAAAAGAAACAAAACTTGTATTTAGTGAAGCTATTGAGGAAGAGATTTTAAATATAGTTACACACTTAACTGACAATAAATTTCAATCTGAATTATCATATAGAAAAATTGCGATTAATTTAATAAGTGAAGATAAAGAGACATATAGAATGCTCTTAGATGAACCTATTTGGATAACATTACAACCTATATTATTAGAGTCAATCAAACATATAAAAATGCACCATGACGAAGAAGCGATGATAGATATATTTGCAGATGAATTTATGGCTTTTAATAATGGTATCTTAACAGAAACTGTAAAAGTAAAAAATATCAATCCAGCAAAATTAACAAAATCACAAAAAATAGATAATGTTTTAATCCATCCATTTTTTGGTATACCTATTTTTCTATTTTTGATGTGGGGATTATTTCAATTAACATTTGAAATTGGTTCTATTCCTATGGATTGGATTGATGCTTTTTTTGGTTGGTTAGGAACTAACGTAGGGGAAAGTATCTCAAATGAAGCTATTCGATCTTTAGTTGTTGATGGGATTATTGCTGGGGTTGGGGCTGTAATATTATTTGTTCCAAATATTATCATATTATTTGTTGGTATTGCTTTACTTGAAAGTACAGGCTATATGTCTCGAGTTGCCTATTTACTTGATGGGTTTTTTCACAAGTTTGGATTACATGGACAGTCTTTTATCCCTTTAGTTACTGGATTTGGATGTTCAATTCCCGCATATATGAGTGCAAGAATACTTAAAAATGATAAAGATAGATTATTGACATTATTTATAATTGGTTTTATGAGTTGTGGCGCGAGACTTCCTGTATATGTATTATTCGTAGGAGCATTTTTTTCTCCTGAATCATCAGGGACTATTCTTTTTGCTATTTATATTTCTGGAGCGATTCTAGGAATAATTATGGCGAAAATCTTAAAAATGACAGCCTTTAAAGGTGAGAGTGAACCTTTTGTTATGGAGATGCCTAAATATAGACTGCCTTCAGTTGTATTGATTTGGCACACAGTGAAGTCTAAAACATGGATGTATTTAAAAAAAGCGGGTACATTTATAGCAGCTGCTTCAATTCTAATTTGGTTTTTAAGTAACTATCCACATAATGATATTTTAAGTACCCAGTATGAAAATAAGATAGAACTTGCTGTAAACGTAGAATCGAAAAATGCATTTTCAAATGAATTAAATCAAAAACTTTTAGAGGCGAGTTATTTAGGACAAGCAGGTAAATTTATAGAACCTTTATTTGCACCATTAGGAATGGATTGGAAAATGGCTGTTGCCTTACAAACTGGACTTGCTGCTAAAGAGGTTGTTGTTTCTACTCTTGGAGTATTGTACTCATTAGGTGGAGATGTTGATGAAGAAGATTCAACACTTATTGAAAGATTGCATGAACATATTCCATTTGCATCTGCTGTTGCATTTATAATAATAATGATGATATATTTACCATGTTTAGCTGCAACAATTGTTTTTTCAAAGGAAGCAGGTGGATTAAAATATACAGCCTATTTATTTTTATTTACTACTTTTGTAGCATATAGTTGTGCATTTATAGGATATCACATAGCTTTGAACTTCTAAAATATATATAGTTTATGTTATTTAAAATAAATTTAGAGTATCGTTATATATAGCGAATATAAAATTATAATAACTAAATAATAGGAGGTATCATTATTAAAACTTTAATAATTATTTTATTATTTTTTATTATAAATTTAGAAGCAAAAGAAAAAAAACATATCCTTATATTGAACTCTTATCACGAAGATATGCCGTGGGCAGAGGATATTAAAAAAGGTATCTATAGTCTTTTAGAATCCGAGAATAGAAATTATATTTTTCATATAGAAAATATGGATACTAAAAGATACACTGGTGATTTATATTATAAAACACTAGCAACCTTATATCAAACTAAATATCATAAAACGCAATTAGACCTTATTTTATCCTCTGATAACAATGCCTTGGAATTTCTAAAAAAGTATAGAAACAAGGTATTTGGGAATGTTCCAGTTGTTTTTGGTGGTGTAAATAATTATACTGATTCTATGATAAAAGGATATTCAAATTATACAGGAGTATCTGAAAACACCTCTTATGAAAAAAATATTGACCTTATTTTAAAACTACATCCACAAGTGAAAAATATTTATTTTATTAACGATTATTTAAAAACTGGACGAATTGTTGAAAAAAAAATGAGATCTGTTCATCAAAAATATAAAGATCAAATTAATATTATTTATAATAAAAATATATCCTTTCACGATCTAAAAAAAGATCTAAAAAAATTAGCAAAAGATACAGTAGTTTTATTGGGTGCTTATTATACTGATAAAAATAACGAATACATCTCATATGAGAAAGCAGGAGAATATATACTTAAGTCATCTCCCGTACCTGTATATTGTATTGCTGAATTTAGTATAACTCAAAATATTATAGGTGGTCATGTAGTGAGTAGTTTTAGTCAAGGTGAATTAATGGCAAACCTTGGAAAAAAAATACTTGCTGGAACTTTGGCAAAAGATTTAAAAGTGATTAAAGAGGATAGTAATCAATATATATTTAATGAAAAAGGTTTAAAAAGATATAAAATAAATAAGGACTTATTACCTGAAAATAGTAATATTATATATGACAATATTACTTATTATGATCAGTTTAAAAATGTCTTAAATATACAATATTTACTTGTATTGGTTTTAATAGTTATTATCTTTATATTCTTTTACAAAAAATTTATTTTTAATGAAAAAGCTATTTTAAAACTATTGGTATATGGACCTGTGATTTTTTTACCTTTAGTTATTGGGACTTTGATATACAACTTAGTGCAGTTTAATGATAAGGTATATAAAAATGAGATTAAAAAACTAAAACTAGAATATCTAGAAGATCAACAGACTATATCAAGTGATGAGATAGAAAAAACAATTCTTTACGTAAAAAGTATAGAATTAAAAATGACTTCAGATTTAAAGAAAAGTTTAAAAACTAGAGTTGATGAAGCATATATCATTGCACATAATATTTATAAAGAAAATAAGAATCTTAAATCAAAAGAGGAAATACAAAAAATAATTATAGATGCATTATCCAAAATACGGTTTTTTAATGGTAGAGGATACTATTTTATAAATACAAATAAAGGAAGAGGAATACTTTTTAATGGAATATCTAAGTTAGACCAAAAACCTAATTTATTAGACTTACAAGATTCTAATGGAAAGTATATAATGCAAAATCAAATTGATATTGTAAATAAAAGAGGCTCTGGTTTTACTTCCCATCTATTTAATAAAATTGATAGTGTAAAAGCAGCTAAAAAACTTACTTATGTCCGAAGCTTTGAACCATATGATTGGCATATAGGTACGGGAGAATACCTTGATGATTTTGATTTGATAGTAAAAAATAAAATTTTTAACTATGTATCAAATATTAGGTATGGTAATAATGGATATTTATTTTCTTTAACACCCGATGGAATTGTTTTAGCTCATGGTGATTCCTCTTCACTTGTTGGAAAAGATATGTCTTCAAAAGTTGATGCAAATGGAGTTCATTATACAAAAGAGATAATTAAAAATGCAATGTTAAATAATTTTAAATTTACAAAGTTTAATTGGTTTAATAGTGAAACTCAAAAACTAGATACCAAATATGCGTATGCTGCATATATCAATAAATACAATATAATTATAGGAACTGGTGTTTATGATAATGATGTAAAAAAAATAATTGTTAGGGAAACTTTAAAATTAAATAGAAAAAACAATGAACAAATAGAAGAGATAATTAAAATATCAATGATTGTTTTGATTTTAGTTCTTATTATATCTTTTATTTTATCAAGTGTGATAAAAAAGATATTCCAAGATTATAATCAAAAATTAAATGATTTAAATATTTCATTAGAACATAAAATCACAAAAGAGATAAAAGTAAGTAAAGAGAAAGATAATTTGATTTATCAACAATCAAAAATGGCAAGTATGGGTGAGATGATAGGTAATATTGCACATCAATGGAGACAACCATTAAGTGTAATATCTGTTGGTGCAACTGGTTTGAAAATGCAAAAAGAATTAGGATTATTAACTGATAAGTTTTTTATAGATACATGTGATGCTATAAATCATAATGCTCAGTATCTATCAAAAACGATTGATGATTTTAAAAACTTTATCAAGAATGATAGAGATAAAGTAAAATTTAATTTAAACGAAAATATTGAAAGTTTTTTAAGTTTAGTAAACTCATCTATTAAAAATCATCAGATTAATATAGAATTAGATTTAGACAAAAATATAATGATCAATGGGTATCCAAATGAATTAACACAGTGTTTTATGAATCTTTTTAATAATGCAAAAGATGCATTAAAAGATATTGATACTACAAAATATTTATTTATTAGTACTCATGTAGAAATAGAGCAAGTAGTAATTTCGTTTAAAGATAATGCAGGAGGAATTGCTGAAGATGTTATACACAATATATTTGAACCTTATTTTACAACTAAACATAAATCACAAGGTACGGGGCTTGGACTTAGTATGACCTATAAAATTATTGTAGAAGGGATGAATGGCTCAATTGAGATTAAAAATCGTGAATATTTACACAATAGTGAAAAATACAATGGGGCAGAATTTATAATTAAATTACATTTATAATAAAATTTAGAAAAGTTATTATTTGTAAAATATAAATAAAAGGACTAGTATACAGAATAAGTATAAATTGTTATTTTTTATGCTAATATCTTACTTATGAAAATCAAAGCAAAATTAATCTTATTGTTTATTATTATAAAGGTTATACCTTTAATCTTGATCTTACTTTTGTCATTACTTGGTATTGAAAAACTGAGTGAGATTATTGAAAAAAAAGCAGAATTAACTTTAGTTAATAGTATAGAAGTAATCAAAGAAACTACTAACCTTGCTATAAAAGATAGTATTAAGGCTTTAGATGAAAAATCTCAAGAATCTTTAGAGATAATTACGAAACATATTGCTACTGATGTAGCAGAATTTTTATACCAAAGAGATAATGATATTTTATTTTTATCAAATATTGATAATATATCAGAACAAATTATCACTACTTTTTATAACAATAAAAAAAGAGAAGTAATTATTCCCGAAGCGTTTATTTATGATGAAAAAAATGATACTTGGATTATAAAAGATAAAGAGGCTACTTCTCAAAATACTATGGACTCAAATCTTAAAGAAAATGAAAAATACTTTAATCATATCAAAGATAAACAATACCTCAAACGACAACTTTTAATTTACAAAGAGATATCGTTTATTGATTTAGATGGTAATGAAAAAATTAAAGTGTCATCTTCTAATCAAACTTTAAAAAATATATCAATAAAAGAAAATACTTTATGTCAAGCAGAAACCTATTTTAGTAAATTAAGTACTTTAAAAAAAGGTGAAATATACGTATCTGAGGTTATTGGAGAATATGTTAAAAGTAATATAGTAGGGAGTTTTACAAAAACTAAAGCAACTAAAGCAAATATTGAATTCAAGCCAGAAAATCATGGTTACGCTGGAAAAGAAAATCCACAAGGTAAAAAATTTGATGGTATTATACGATTTGTAACTCCCAAATATAAAAATGGTAAAAAAATAGGTTATATCTCAATGGCACTTGATCATACTCATATCATGGAGTTTACTGATTATGTTGTTCCTACGAAAGAAAGTTCCCTCAATTATTCAGATGCAAGTAGTGGAAATTATGCTTTTATGTGGGATCAAGTTGGACGTAATATTTCACACCCTAGAGATTATTTTATATCAGGGTTTAATAAAGCTACAGGAAATAGAGAAGTTCCTTGGTTAAGCCAAGATATAAGTGATAAAATTAATGCATCAGATAAAAAATGGGATACTTTTTTAGAAGATTATCCTATTTTTGAAGAACAAAGTTTATCAAAAAAACCTACGTTATCGCAATTAAAAGATGGAAATATTGCTTTAGACTGTCGGTATCTTAATTTTGCTCCACAATGTAATGGTTGGATGCAAATCACAGAAGATGGTGGCTACGGTTCTTTTGTAATTTTTTGGTCCAATGTATGGAAACTAACTACTGTTGCTACAATTCCTTATTATACAGGACAGTATGGAGATACAAAAAGAGGTTTTGGTTTTGTAACTATGGGTGCAAACTTAGATGAGTTTCATAGTGCAACTACAAAAACAAAAGAAAATATCAAAGATATAGTTGATACAAAACTAGAAATAATTAATAGTGAGTCTAAACAAAATGATAAAGAGATAAATCACTTTATTATGAATTTAGTAAATGAATTAACTATATATACTTTTATAATGATTGTATTGGTTGTGATTATTGCTATTTTGATTGCAAACTATATTACTTCATCTATTAAAAAACTAATTGTAGGAACTGAACGATTTAAAGAAAATAATTTTGATTATATTATTGATATTAAATCAAAAGATGAGATAGGAGTACTTGCAAATTCATTTAACAGCATGGCACAATCAATAAAGTCATTATTTGAAATTAGAGAAAAATTAACATTAGATTTAAGAAAAAGTAATGATGAATTACAGTTGAGTAAAGATAAACTAGAAAAATTAAATGAGACATTAGCAATAGAAATACAACGTGAAATAGAACATAATAGAACTAAAGATATTCAACTTTTACATCAATCTAAAATGGCTTCACTAGGAGAAATGATTGCAAATATTGCACATCAGTGGAGACAACCTTTAAGTGTTATTTCCACAACAGCAAGTGGGATGAAGTTAGAGAAAGAATATAACCTTTTAGATGATGAAAAATTTAATAACTATTGTGATTCTATAGTTTATAAAACAGAATACCTTTCTCAGACTATTGATACATTTAGAAATTTTATTAAAGAAGAAAAAGAGATAAAAGAGATTATAATTCAAGACAGTATAGAGATGGCTCTTAATATAATAAATACTACTTTAAGAAATCATCATATAGAGTTGATTGTAGATATAAATAGTATTAATCCTCTTAAACTTCATATTGTTTCTGGTGAATTAGAACAGGTTATAATTAATGTAATCAATAATGCAAAAGATATTTTATTAGAAAGAGAAGTAGCTAAGCCATATGTAAAAATATCCTTACACCAATATAATAAATTTATCTCTATTAATATAGAAGATAATGGTGGTGGAATTGATAAAGAGATTATAGGTAAAATATTCGAACCATATTTTACTACTAAACATCAGTCTTTAGGTACTGGACTTGGATTACATATGAGTTATAAAATAATAAAAGAGAGTTTACAAGGTAATATACATGTGGCAAATACAAATGTAGGTGCTAAGTTTTTTATAGAGATACCAAATACATAATAAAAGGAAAAGAATGAGTTTTAAAAAATATATAAAAGCAGTTGGAACAGGTGTTAAAGGAAATCGAGAATTAGAACATGATGAAGTAGTAGATGCGATGTGTTCAATTTTAGAAAATAAAGTTACACCAGCTCAAGTGGGAGCTTTTTTAATTGGTTGGAGAACTAAATTAGAAACAAATGAAGAACTAACTGCTTGTGTAGAAGCATTAAAAAAATATGTTAAATACACAAAAATAGAGAATTCTTTAGAATTAGGATATTCGTTTGATGGAAGAACTAATAACCCATTCTTATTCCCATTATATGAAAATATATTAAAAGAGTTTTTTGAAAAAAATGAAGATATAAGAGAGCTAAGATTAGTACTTTCAACTGACTTTTTACAACCTGCAAAAAATGGTATCACTATAGAAGATATTGCAAAACATTTTACTTTTGACAAATATGTAAATATATTAGATCGTAAAGAGTACTTTAAAGAGTTAAGTGACCTTACTCCTCTAAGACATGAACTAGGACTTAGAACTGTTTTTAATACAGCTGAGAAGTTGTTAAACCCAGGTCTGAGTGAATTTGGTGTAACAGCAGCATTTCACAAACCATATGTTGCAAAATATTTAGCAATGGTTCAAAAAGATTATACAAATGTTTTAGTTGTAAAAGGTGCTGAGGGAAGTCCTGAGATACTAGCTGATGGAAAATATTGGCAAGAAGTAGATGGTGAAATTACAGATACTGTATTTAAACTTGAAGATTTTGGTATAACATATGATAAAAAATATGAGAATATATCTATTGAAGAGGCTCTTGAAATTATAAATAATCCATCTGATGAGATTATGAAATTAGCAAAATTTAATATTGCTTTATATTTAGTATTTGCTCAAAGAGTAGATACATTGGAAAATGCTTGGGATCTTGTAAATAAATAGATTTTAGAAGTAAAAAATAAAAAAGGTAAAGAGATTTTCTCTTTACCTTTTTTTAGTACTAGTGATCAACCGCTCCAGCTGAACCAATACCTGTGTTTGCTCTAACATTTTGAGCTCTAAATTTTTCTTTTTCATCTTTCCCTCTTTGAGAGTTATCAGTTTTAGAAAAGAACCAAATTGATACAAATGCAAGTGTTACTGAGAATATTGCAGGGTGTTTATAAGGGAAGATTGCTTCTTCGTTTCCTAAAATAGAAACCCAAACAATTGGTCCAATAATTACAAGTACAACTGCTGTAGTTAAACCAATAAATCCACCAATAAATGCACCTCTTGTAGTTAATCCTCTCCAATAAATTGAAAGGAATAAAATAGGGAAGTTAGAAGATGCTGCAATACCAAATGCAAGACCAACCATATAAGCAATATTTTGTTCCTCAAATGCAATACCAAGTGTAACACCAAGAATTCCTACAATAACAACAGTGATTTTAGAAAGTTTAACAACTTGCTCGTCAGTTGCATTTGGGTTAATAACATTTGCGTATATATCATGAGATATTGCAGAAGCCCCAGCAAGTGTTAATCCAGAAACAACCGCTAATATTGTAGCAAAAGCAACAGCAGAAATAAATCCTAAGAAAGCATTACCACCTAACATATGTGCTAAGTGAATAGAAGCCATATTATTTCCACCAAATAGTTTACCATCTACAAAATATTCAGCACCTTCTGCTGAGTTTAAAAATGCAATTGCACCAAAACCAACAATAGTAATAATAATCCAGAAATAACCAACAAAACCAGTAGCATAAACAACAGATTTTCTAGCTTCTTTTGCATTTCCAACAGTAAAAAATCTCATAAGAACGTGAGGTAAACCAGCTGTTCCTAACATAAGTGCCATACCTAATGAAATAGCTGAAATAGGATCAGAAATAAATCCACCTGGTGCTAAAATATCTGCAGCAGATGTGTGATTTTCTACAGCTTGTACAGCTAAAGCTTCAAATGAAAAGTCAAAGTGATATAAAACCATAGCTGCCATAAATGATACACCTGTTAATAATAAACAAGCTTTAATAATCTGAACCCATGTAGTAGCAAGCATACCACCAAAAGTTACATATACAATCATTAATGCACCAACCATAAATACAGCATATTCATATTCCATACCAAATAGTACTTGGATAAGCTTACCAGCTCCAACCATTTGTGCAATAAGGTATAAAATTACAACTGTTAAAGATCCAAATGCAGCAAGAGTTCTAATCTCTTTTTGTGCTAACCTATAAGCAGCAATATCAGCAAAAGTAAATTTACCTAAGTTTCTTAACTTTTCAGCCATAAAAAATAAAATAATTGGCCAACCAACTAAAAATGATACTGCATAAATAACACCATCATAACCTTTTAGGTAAATAAGACCAGATACCCCAAGAAAAGCAGCAGCAGACATATAATCTCCAGCAATAGCTAAACCATTTTGAAATCCAGTGATTCCTCCACCAGCAGTATAAAAATCAGATGCTGATTTTGTTTTTTGTGCAGCCCAATAAGTAATACCTAATGTACCAGCAATAAAAATTAAGAACATAATAATCGCAGGAACATTAAGTTCTCTTTTTACAGCTTCAAAAGTAGCATCACCAGCAGCAAAGGCAGTGATTGCAAAAATTGAAATAAGTGCTAAAATTTTTAACATTATAATATGTCCTTTACATCATCTTTGATTTCATCTGTTAAGTCTTCAAACTCACCATTTGCTCTTTTTACATAAATAAGTGTAGTAAGAAAACTAATCACCAAAATTGCTAATGCAATAGGGAATGCAATAGTTGTTACACCATCTCCAATTGTTGTTGCTAAAACTTCTTTGTTAAATGCAATTGTTAAAATAAATGTATAAAACATTATAAGTACAAATGCTCCTAGTTTAAGACCCAAGCTAGTTCTTTTAGAAACTAGTTCTTGATACTTAGGATTTGATTCAATCCTGTTAACTAATTCTTCGTTCATATTTCCGCTCCTCGTAAATTGAACTATACTTATACACTATTTGAAATACCAATAAATAAAATTAAAATATTAATTTATAAATTTAATATTAATTTTATATTTATAAATAAGCCCTTTTAGAAAGGGCAGTGCGAATAATAGTAACACATACCCAAGTGAAATAGTCATATATAAATGTGAATTAAAGTAACATGTTGAATTTTAAAAGTAGTATTTCTTTAAGTAATATAAGGAGTTTTATAACTTAAAGAAATAAAAAGAAATAGGCAAAATGTAACAGTTAAAAAGAGTAGTTATGTAACAATTGTGTAAGTAAAATAATTTATTAAATTTACAAAATAAAGATAATTTAATGAATTATTTAGATTTTTCCTTGAGAAAAGAATATTATTAAATGTGTAGAAAAGTATCCAAAATAAAATAAATTTTGAATTTATTAAAAATTTTATTTATTTATGAGGACGGTAAAAACAGCTAAAATTCCACCAATAAGTAAAATAAAATAGGGGAGTATCTTTTTTAATAAACAAGATTTTTTACATTTTTTTTGTCTAATGATTACTGCTAGAACCATACTTAGTATAAGAATTAAAATACCATAAAACATAAGATATCTCCTTTTGAGAGCTTATAGTATCTATTATATGATTAATAGTTTTTAAACTAGAAGAATATTTCCTAACCTAACTTCAATAATTTATATAAAATAAATAATAGAGGTAAA
>PJEL010002302.1_pt1 | contig 17821 bp, 7 predicted proteins | sample 1853271 | NCBI WGS metagenome assembly PJEL01 (sample SAMN08108733, study PRJNA415343) | Invertebrate metagenome, whole genome shotgun sequencing project. | host: Globobulimina | place: Sweden: Gullmar Fjord | collected 2015-08
ATTTGACTCTTTGCAAACGGTTCTTCCAGTTCTTTCCGTTTGGCGAGCAGGCGAATGTCATTGCACATCTTGTGAATCGCAGAGGCGACTACCGCCCCACTATTGAGAACTTGTGCGTCCACTATTCTGGGATACGTTTGACCGGTTACCACATAACGTTTTGCGGAGTCAAACCCCATTCGCTCGACGACAAGTTCATCCAATCGCTCTACTTTGGTTGCATCACCATCGAACAAAGAGAGAAACGACGCTTGCGTTCCGGTTGCCCCTTTGACACCGCGCATTTTGAGTCGACCGATTTGCGTTTCAATATCCTCAAGCGCGATCGCCAAATCGTAGGCCCACAAGGTTGCTCGCTTGCCGACGGTTGTAGGTTGAGCGGGTTGGTAGTGCGTAAATCCCAAAGTCGGGAGCGCGCGATACGTTGTACAAAAGCGGCCTAGTGAATCGATAACGTTTGCCATTTTTTGAGCGATCAATTGCAGCGATTCTCGTAATAAAAGAATTTCAGTATTGCAATTGACGAATTGGCTGGTTGCCCCAAGGTGAATGATGGGTCGCGCAGCAGGGGCAGCATCGCCATAGGTATTAATGTGAGCCATCACATCATGGCGAAGAGAGGATTCATATTTGGCTGCAGCATCAAAGTCAATATCCTCAAGATGATCCCTGAGTTGTTGAATCTGTTCGTCAGAAATGTCGAGGCCGAGCTCTTTCTCAGATTCAGCGAGGGCAAGCCACAATCGCCTCCATGTGGTGTGTTTTCGCTGAGCACTCCAGATATTTTGCATCTCAGGTGATGCATTTCGGGTGGTCAAAGGGGAGATATAACCGTCATGATCGCTCATAATCACATTCCGTTGCACAAAAAAATTCAGGGTCCAATAGGAGAGAATTCACATTTTGTTTGATTTTCCGGGCTGACGTGGCTTGTATTCTGGGGCATAATGATGAGGTTCCCAGAACTTTGCCTCGACGAGTCTCGTTTATCGTAGACCCTGCGAGACTGGATGAAAGCGAAATCCCCCTGCTCCGCTACCTCGTGAACAAGCGGACAGGCTCCTAGGGCCTCTCGTGGGACAATCCAAGGAATGATCCAGCATTGAGCGACTCAAATCGCCAGAACTCGAACTCCAGCCCAAAGGGTAAACCCCTTGGCAACCGCGACCAAGCCCTGATCGCCTCGGCTCGCGCTGGCGATCTGCAAGCAATCAATGAACTTATGGCATCCTACCAGAAACGGGTTTTTGGCGTTTGCTACCGCATGGTGAGCAATTATGACGATGCTGCGGACCTCACTCAGGAAACGCTTATCCGCGTATTGACGAATCTGGATCGTTTTGACGGCAGGGCCGCTTTTTCGACCTGGGTGGTCCGAATCGCTATGAATATGTCCCTCACCCATCTGCGGAAGGAGCGTCGGCGACGAAAGACATTTGTCCCGACCGGTAGTGATTCTGGGGGCAAAGGCGCCTCAGCCGGACATCTTCACCTTGAAAATGCACAATCTAGGGAACCGGAGCAGGAGGCAGGCGTCGAACACAGTGAGCGGGCCAGGGTTCTGAGCCCCTGTTTGAGCGAAGTGGGAGACGAATATCGTGCTTTGATCGTCCTGCGAGACGTTCAGGGGCTGGGTTACCGTGAGATTTGCGAGGTATTGGAATTACCTATTGGGACGGTCAAAAGCCGACTGTTTCGGGCTCGCCTCGCTTTGCGGAAATCGGTGGATCGAATGGAAGGCACATCATCGCCAGATGAGGATGCACCCACTTCTCAGGATCAGCCGACTTCTTCTCATCAAGCCGAATCGACATCCGAGCAACCGCGACAGAATCAGGCATGAGAAAGTGACAACGACGCAACGAGGCAGAGCTTTCAATCGACGACGGTGTACACAATCATGAGTGAACAAACCCGATCCTCCAACCCGACAGAAGAGCAATTGCTCGCTTTCATCGAAGGTGAGTTGTCGACTACCGATTCAAATAACCTGTTGCAGCAATTATCATCCAACAGTAAAGCACAGGATGGACTGCAGCAGTTGAGCGCGGATCGTGAGACCTTGCAGAACTTGTTGGATCCAGAACCGCCAGAAGGCTTGCTTGATGACTGCCTTTCAACGATTGAGCGTTCACTTCTTATTTCAGATGATCCGATTGCACCCATTCTTGAAGTACCTCGCCGTCAAAGTTTCAATTGGACTCGCATAGCGGCTGCGGCTGCAATTCTCATTATCGCGCCAGCGGGTGGATACTGGATTTTCCAATCCCTAACGGTTGGTTCCGGAGAACGGCCTAGGTTTGTCGTCGAGGATAAACCAGTAGAAAAAAATCCATCTGATGAATCTGATTCACTCAGTTCGGATAACCTCTTGGCCACCAGCCAACACGAAGGCGTACTGGATGCGAATGATCCCGGTAAGCTGAACGATCAAGGGGAACCCTTCGACAATAGGTTGGACCCAACAACCAACGCCCTTGCTCATGCGGCAGATACGAATTTATTGGCTTCGGACACAAACCCATCGCATTTGACTGACGTGCAAGCTAATGTTGGCGCTTCGGTTTCCGATGCCGACCATTCAAACACGCCATCGACGATCGTTGCTGATGATGATCCACGTCAGTGGGCAGCCTCTCACCCCACGGGGAGCGATGAGATTCCCGTGGCTCTTGATGCGACATTGCCCAACATATTCGGCGATGATTTGCTTACGTCAGACCCCGGGTTGCGTGTGCATTTGTCAGCTTTAGATCGGGATGCTGCCTTGGCGTATTTGCGGGCCGAAATGGATCGCAGTCCGGATATGGAATTGTTTTACAATACTCCATTGCAAGACACGCTCCCACATCTGCCTCCTGACATTGCGTCGTTCTTCCCCGCATCTCCAAATGTTTTTGCAAATAGTACATCGGGAAATTCGGGCAACGCCGGTTCGTCTTCGGATAGCAATTCGAACGCTAATCAAAATGCAAATGGTTCTCCCTTGAATGTACTTGAGCAATACCGATTTGTCTCGATGGCAACCCAACAAGAGTATCACGAATCAGGATTTGAATATACCGTAGTGGGAACTCCGACTCAAATTCATCGAATGTTGCGAGCAATTAATCGGGACAGCGATATCGGCCGCGTCCAAGTGAAGATTGACAATGACTGGATTGGTGATCACAGCGACGATGCTCGACCTCCCATCAAGACACTGTTGGACCTTATGAATCCCGAGCCACCGCGTGGCAAAGATCTCACGCGAGCAATTCTATGGTGGACAAATCCAGAGCGTGGCTTGCCCTTGGCGGAACAACTTCGTGAATCTTGTCGGCCAGAGCCGATGATTCGAGTTCCTATTTATATCGCGGGTCGGCGATAAACAACAATACTCCTGCAAACTGATTGACGGGAAGCCGCGCGCCGCTGTTTCCTCGCTATCGAAGCGTCTATTATTCTTCATGCAAGGAGATGGCCTTCACACCTGTCACTCAGCTGATACTAAACATGATGCAACTGCGCCCTCCAATGCAGAAATGCAGTGGCTCATCCACGGAGACCTCAACTGCCTCTCGTGTCAATACAACATGCGTGGCTTGGTTGGACCAATCGTTGTTTGTCCGGAGTGCGGTTCAAAGAACGATTTGACCGACGATCAACCGTGGAAATCTAAAGCCCTGCCCCTTGGAATTAAGGTACGTGAACATTGGCCCGCCCACGCTACATTGTTGGGAGTGTTGCTGCTCATCATGGGGCTACCTGCAATGCTGATTGTCTTCAGTATCAGAACAATCAACATCGGCACTTTTGTTACCACTGCCGTTGTGTTAGTGTGCGCTTTGGGCTGGGCACATTCATGTCGAAAGTGGATTCGCTCCTGCCGAAATCAAGTATGGGCCACCATGATCTTGATCGTTCTGTTCTTTTCCTCTCTTGCATTTGGGTTCGGCGTGGTGGGTAGCTCGTTCATTATTTTCTCTTGGAATGTAGAACGCTTTTCCATTGTTTGGTGGGTTGTGCCAATCGTGGTTGGTACTGCCGGGGTGTCTGGCCTGTACTGGGCTCGCAAGAAACTTCGAAGTGCGGAGAATACTCCACACTTTGTCAAGAACTGGAAAACTTGGAGTTTGCCGATCAACGCATCTCTAGACTCGCAAAGTAAGGGCGAGGAGTGAATACCACTACCAATGATCAAGCTCACCACGCTCAAGCCTGTTCGGCTGAGAAAATCATCTTGCTGTGTGCGTTGCAATTTGAATATCAATGGCTGAAGAAAAATACTGATTGTTCGAGATTTGAGATTCATTGCACGGGGCCGGGCGCCTCACAAGTATCTCGATTCCTTGATAATTGGTATGTAGATCGTGCCAATACGCATGAGGCGGATGAAGATCACCCAACGCTCATCATGGTTGGGGTGGCAGGTGCGTTGCATCAGCAGTGCGAACCGGGCAGTGCATGGGCAGCAAGTCATGTTGTGAGTGAAGACGGACGCTCGTGGTCGAGTTTGTGGCCAACTCCAAATCAACAGGGTGCAGTCGGCATGCACATGAAACGCATATTGGGTCATGATACTGTCTTGATTTCACCCACTGAAAAAGAAGCGGCCCGACGGACGACGTACGCTGATCTCGTCGATATGGAATCACATGCATTGGCAACATGGGCATCAACGAATGGTTTTCCATGGGGTGTCATTCGAGGTGTCAGTGATGGTGTGGACGAGACACTTCCGACGGATATACAATCATGGACAAATCCAAACGGGAAACCTGATTACCTCAAGATTGTGTGGGATCTCATCTCCCATCCTTCTTGGATAAGTCCAACACGACGATTGGCGCGCCAGAGTGCTATGGCCATGCAGGCGGCAATCGACCTCTTGCATCACTTGAACGACGGCTAAATCACATTCAGAACCTACCCGCCGAGCGGAACTACCGGATTTTGAAACCACCAACCATGACTGCATCCACCACTCCACATTCTGCAGACTCAGATGCATCCGGCGATCAACTATCAGACTTGACGGACCACCCATTGATAGAAGCAACCCCACCAATGCCCGCAGATCTGCAGTCCCTGCTCGTCTTTGGGGGTACGTTCGATCCTCCACATCGAGGACATATTGAACTCGTGCAAGCAGCGGCTCAACAACTTGGTTCAACGCATACCATCATCATCCCCACACGATGTTCGCCGCACAAGATGAATCAGACCAAACAGACAGATGGAGAACATCGGTTCAATATGGTCAAGTTGGCGTTTATGAATGCTGCGAACATCTCGGTGTCTCGAATCGAGATTGATCGGCCGGGGCCTAGCTTTGCGATTGAAACCTTGGAGTCGCTGCGTCAAGCAATTGGACCAACCGTTGAAATACGTTTGTTGATCGGCATGGATCAGGCGCATGCGTTTGAGGAATGGCATCAATGGCAGCGCATTCTCGACTTGGCAACTCCAGCAGTACTGCCTCGATCATCATCGAAGTGCGCTAACGAAATGGGTGATTTGCTCGACAATGTCATTCAACCCGATTGGGTGCTTCGTGATCTTCCGTTGATAGCAGTGAGTTCGACCACTATTCGGCACTTCTTTGCTCAATCACCTCGCGTTAGTGAATGTGACGAATCCGCAGGAGATGTGCTTGCCTCTGTTCCATCCCAGGTTGTAGCGTACATCAAATCACATAATCTGTATTGACCACCTGCTTGATCATTTTGGCACATACGTCAGTCGAAGACTGCACCAGCAATCTGACACCCAAAACAAGAAAAGGGCTGGCACATTGAATGTACCAGCCCTGGTAATGATTCATCTATGAATCGGATCGTACTAGATGCGATTAGGTGTTGGCATCAACATCGAAGATCCAGTCAAGCAATTCCATTTCATTCTGCATGCCGAGGAAGAACTCGCTAAGCGATGCGTCCTTGGTTTCGAATGAGAGCGGCAGGCCAGGTATCTGCAGTCCGCCCATCACACCAACTCCAAGATCCTGAGGATTGATGTGACGCATGCCAAATGTGTGGCCCAGTTCATGAGCAACTGTGTTGGCCAATTCATTCGCCAGCAGGTCTTCCTGACCGATGGAGAAGAATGAATGTGAGTTGACAAACACTACTGCTTGTTCAGTCTGATCTTTGTTCATTGGATCAAGTGACTCAGCTATGCCGAGTGTCGGTCCAAACGAATTTTCCTGACCGTAGTTGTTTGCAAGGAAGACGGTCGTGAATTCCTGACCACCAAAGTCGCTTGCATCATCACTGACGTTGAGAGTAACGCCCATCGCATCAAACTTCGCTTCAACTTGGTCGATGAGTGATGCGATCACTTGATCTTCACTACGATCGAATCCGAGTTGTTCGAGGTTGAACGCTTCGAGCTCTGCTCCGAACCGACCCAACCAATCAGCCTGTCCGCCATTGGTTTCAATGAAGACGTTCTGAGTACGAGGTGTTCCATGACGATCACCTGCGGTTGCAGCTTCGACGGAAACTTCAAGAGCGTAGTTACTCTGGACATTACCTTGAACCAAGATCGCATAACGTCCCGTTTCAGGAATCTGGATCTGAATGGTGGCATTGCGAGTACCGAAGTTCTCTGCAATGTTCTTCACACCAGCGGCAAGACGACCATCTTGAGGACCGTTCGGGTTTTCGTCAACATTGAAGAGACCCAGCTCAAGTGCTGCTCCGATGTCAGAACCGTAGGTTTCGACATCCAAAGTGATCGTGATGATCATGCCTTCTTCAAGCTCGCTAATGGGTGAGCCATTGACATTCAACGTATTGAGGTCAAAGACATCAGCATCAAGGAACTGGTTGTTCAAGGCATTGACATAGCCCTCGGTGGACAAGCCGATTTCACCTTCGACTCGCAGCACTTGACCATCAATGAGATCAAGATCAATACCACGATCGAAACCGGTATCGCCATCGTTGAAGATGGAGAGGTTCAATTCATAACGACCAATGTCGTTCTGCACTGCAACCGGCGGGACGGCAGGAGGCATCATGCCAGGAAGGAAGAAGCCGTTGCCATTGGTCACATCAAGGTAGTGACCGAAGGGCAAACCTGCGAATCCTGCAATCGTAAGGTTTTGGAGGTGTGAACCGCCGCCACCTGTTACTTCAATAAAGTACTCGCCATCAGCTTGCACCATGAAGCCTGAGCTCAAAGTGTTCGCTGAAGCGACATAAGCCATTTCGCCGTCTTCATCCAGCGTCCACAGGTTCATCGCTCCGATGAAGCCAGAGCCGACGAGCGGATCCATTGTCACCTTGAAGATATCGCCCGTTTCAAGAGTTACGTTGTACAGGTCAACATCGAATTTCTCGGGGAAGATAGTGGTCTCATGCTGGCCATGATCACCAATGATCTCCACAAGGTGGATTTCACGATTCTTGGTGCCTTGTCCCGTATTCAAATCCTGAAGGACGAGGTTGAGATTAGACATGCCGCGGAAGTGAATGGCTTCAGTTTGCGGATCAAGATCGTGATCCCAATCATTGGCTTCCGTACGGTCGCCTGCATCACCGATTAGCACATTCTTGGCATAGTCATCGCCGGTCACGCCATCGCCGTTCCCGTCAAGGCTCACGCCCGAACTGGATTGGAGAATACGGCCCAACACGGTGATGGTGTAAATATCGGGATGATCATTGGTAAACCCGGTATCAAATCGCACGGTAACAACACTGTTGGCTTCATCGTAAGTGACGAAGTAATCAATATTGCGTTGCGGATCAACGTGGCCTTGGCCTTGTTCGGCCGACACGATTTCAATCGCATCCGTGCCGCCTTGTTGCGGATTCAATGAGTCCGATGAGATGTCTTCGCTGAACTGAATGTCAACGTAGAATTCTTCACCTTCCAAACGAATGTCCGCACTCAATACTCGAGGAGCATTCGGGGAGACATCGAAGATCATTGCTTCGAGGTTTCCGCTCTCTTGGAATCCGTTGCCGTTGACCTTGATGTTACTCATCTCAGTCGCAGCGATAAAGGCAAAGCTCTGGGAGAAGATTTGTGAACCTACTGCATTACCATTGATGGAAATGCTTTGGATTGCACTGTAACCAATCTGACCCATATCGTCAATTGAGCCGAAGTACGTGTCAACACCGGCATCGACACCTGCAGCAATGCTGCTGCGGATGGCATCACCCTTGATGTTGACGCGGCTGATGATACCTGCTGACAATCGATCACCCGCCATTCCGCTACCGGAGTATTGAGCATCATTGCCGAGAATCATGCCTGCAAGAATTTGTGAATCAACCATGTCGCCGTCGATACTGACGGTGCCTACATAGTCACCCGCAGACAGGATGGATTGAACCATCGCAGCAACGGAGAAGGAACCGATTTGCAAATTCGAAGCGATGTAAGAAGGTGACAACTCAGGTCCAACAGGGTCGGTACCAAAGGAACCGTTCGAACGGAATGAGTTGATGAAGTCACGTCCCCAAATGGAGGCGTTCTCTACATCACCCGCAACGAACATAGAGTCAATTTGTTGAGCTGTCATTTGGCCTGAGAAACCGCCCACGAGAACGTTGAAATCGTTCAAGCGGTTCAATTCAAAGGTGCCGTCTAGTACTGCGTCGAACTGCATCTTGGCGGTATCGCCACCCAATCGGAATGAACCGGAGGTTTGGATAGTGCGAGCAGTAAAGTCTCGTACGTTGGCGTCCAACATGACATTGGATGCACCCCAGAAGCTACCTTGAACCGTCAGGCTGCCCATGTCACGATCATCTTGACCTGCGATAAAGGCGTCGTTCTTGAAGTCAACTTCACCGTTGCCGTTTGCAACTGCGACGGAGATGTTGACATTGGTTCTGCTGGTCGTACCGGCAAGGACGATGCCGACAATGTCGCCATTGCCATCAACCTCGACTGTGCCGAGTCCGTCGCCAGAGAGAGCCAAGTTGATGGTATCACCATCAGAATCGACGAACGATGCTGTACGGTTGGAATCGAATTCCATAACCGTTCCATCGCCTGGCAATGTTGGCAGATCGTAATCCAGAACGCCGACCGCCACGTCAGGTGACCCGTCGCCGAAGCTAGTGTAGAAGATGCCGGAGTCTGCAACGACGAGGTTTGCATTGATTGCATCACCCGCGACTTCGATGGATTCGATATAACTCTTACCTGATGCCAGATCTGTTTCTGCATTCAGTGAGGAGAAGTTACCGTCGGATCCACCATTGATACCGGCTGCAAAGACGACGTTATCAATCCCGCCACCGATTCTGACATCCTTAAGGACTGCATCCGAGAAGATGTCCATCGTTGCGGGGAGGCTACCACCAAGTTCATTGGCTTCGCCCAAGTCTTCGAGGCCTGCGAGGACATGAGATTGACGTGCCCAGCCTTGAATGCTGACGAGCTCAATTGTGTCGCCTGCACCGAGAATGGAGTCGATCATTGAACCGCCAACCACAACCTTACCGAGCACATGCAGTGCTTGGAGGTAGGCTCCAGTCAGATCGCCTGCAACAGAGATGCTGTCAATGTCAACCATACTGCGGACCACGCCGCCAAGGTCGCCACTGCCGGCATCGTTTCCATTGCCATCACCTCGGACATCAATCTTGCCGATGGAGTGATCTGCGTAGATCTCGCCCAAGGCGTCGCCGAAGATTGTGACGGTTCCGATACCCGCTTCATATGCAGCGATGAGGCTGCTTTCAGCGGTAGAGCCATCGATGGTCAGTTTGGAAATGCCATCTGCAAAGGACTTGATGACACCATCGAAATCACTGCCAATACTGAGTGATTTGATTTCGCTTCCGGTTTGCAGTTGAGCACCGGTCGCCCACGTTCCAACATTCATGTTACTCAATGCACCATCGATGACGATGTTCGCATTGACGGTACCACTACCGACTTCAAATTTCTTGACGTCGCCACCAATTTGGACGCCGCCACCCGAACCGAAGTTGCGGCCGACGATAATCTGTTTCACTGCACCTTGGATGTCAGTCTGTACTAACATGTCCACAGCTGAACGCAGCTGTTTGATCGTGCCGTCTTCAGATGATGTACCGATGAATCCGCTGATGCTGCCGGTCTTCGATTGAATCTTGCCGATTGCACCATGGACTTGAATCGTACCGGAGATATCACCGGTTGCCTGCATGTTCTTGAGTTCGGCATCCGGGCCATCAAGCAGGACATCTACATAGGTGATGCTGCCGTTGGCGGAGAATTTCTTGATCGCACCCGCAGTATGCAGGGTCAATCGTGCGATATCTTGCTTGGCCGCAACCTTGTCCAAATTACCGGTCACGATGATACTACGTTTGATCGAGCCAGCTGCATCAAGCTTCTTAATGCTGTTGTCAACGTTCAAGCTCACGCCATCAAAGTTGCGTGCTCGAATGCGTTCGAGATCACCTTGCAAATCGATGGACAAGTCACGGATATCACCCGCACGTTTGTTGGTTTCGATCTTGGCCAAGGTACCCGATGCGGTGATCGCATTAAGGTTTGCCGCACGCCAGAAGTTTGTACCACTGGTGGCGGTTGGATCTGTTGTATCCAAGATGTGATCTGCAACAATGGTGCCAATGTCATCTTGCACATCGACGACGTTGGCGTCCCAGACACCACCCTTGATATTGATTTCATTGAGGAAGGTGGCGGAGAACACTGAATCAATCAGGTCGCCGTCCACTATAGAAATCTGGTTGATGCCTTGGCTAGGTGAGCTGAATCCCTGGCCGCTGAAGGCAAAGAAATTGCTCAATGCTGAGGTATCAAAGACTACACCGAAGATGTCCGCACCGTTGCGGGCCTCAATACGGTCAATACCGAAGTCCAGGTTCAATCGACTGTTGCCGGTTAGGTCGTTGGCCAAGCCGATGACCGCACCACGGAGGGTGTGACCTTCGCCATTGATGATCACGCGTTCGACCATACCCTGGGCCAAGATACCGGATGTCAATGCCGGTCCGCCACGGGTGTGGGCGAGTGTACCGTCGCCAACATCGATGTATTGAATGTTACCGCGACTGTAGACAACGCCTTCCAGACCGTGGAATTCGCCGAAGGGAGTCGTGCCGTCAGAGTTGATCACCAAACGAGCGATCGTATTCTGGATGATTGCATCACCCAAAGAACCATCTACCCGAATAGATTCGACTGCATCATTGTTATTGGTGTCACGAATGGTTACACCATTGAGATATGGGTCAAACGGTGCATTGGTCAATCGTGCAGCAGCACCATCGATCTCTAATGCGGAGCCAACGGTCCAACCCGCTGTAAGCGGCGTACCGGCAACAAGCGTGACGCCGTCAGTACCACCATTTACCCTGCCTTGAGCAGAGGTCGTGTTGACTGCACCCATGTTGACGCCAAAGTCACGCACACCAATATCTGTCAGGTGCTCGACGCGTCCGAGGTTACCGTTCCAACTCAATTCAGTAACGCCACCAACATCCAAAGCAACAATGTCGCCGTTGGTAGTGTTCTTGATGGAATCGTAGTGACCTACTGCACGCATCATGAAGATGTCAGTCTTACCTGTACCGTTGATGATGACGTTCGATTTACTATTGACGAAGTTGCCGTTCGACACGACAATGATGTCACCGATTTCAACGGTGCCAGAGTTATTTGTGATGATAAGGTCAGCACCGGGGTGCAGGTTCGCAATGATGCGAGTAACGGTAACACCCTGACTGCCTTGTACTGCCTGCGTGACAACACGAGCGGACGAGGTGCTATCACCGCCGAAGGTCGTTCCGCCGGTTACCTTGACGGTAAAGACAGAACCAGAGTCGTCGACGAGGGTAATTTCTTGATCTGCACCGATGATGATCGAGTCATCATTGTTGAAAGAAGCGAAGGCTGAAGGTGTACGTACGAATCGCACGTTACCTGCTGACCCTGCAGATTGAATAAAGAGCGGTGTACCGTCTGTCGCAATAATACCAGACCAGCTTGCGGCCATATTGAGGTCGCGGTTGGCTGCAGTTTCACTGTCAGACATATTGGCACTGGCTTCGATCAAGTCGACGCCACCACCGGCTCCGTACAGGATCTGTGTGTTACTCGATGCCCAAATACGGTTGTCCGCATGGATCACGCCGATTCGGTTACCCGCTTCGACAATAACACCACTGACGGTTCGATTGGTAATGTCGGTCAGTGACGCACCAGTACCGATGCCGCCGATGTCACCACTGTCTCGAGTGGCTTCCTGGCCAGCATAAGCGTACAGGCCGCCGATGTTGTTCCCTGCGGTGACTCGTCCAGAGACGATTGATCCACCAACGGTAGCCCCATCATCGCCTGTACCAGCACCTGCAACGATTGAACCAATGTCACCCGCTGCACTGAACGACACTGCTCGTGCACCACTGGCGTTGTCCGCACCACTCGGTGGGCGGTAACCAATAGATGAGCCAGCAGAAACATTCCAAAGATCCTTAGCGGCATCAATGGCAAGATTCCCCATCCAACCGTTTGCGACTTCAATCGCATCAAGACCGGCTCGGACTGTACCAATACTACCAAAGGCAGTTTTGACTGAGATATCCAAAGCCGTCATGTATCGCATGGGTCGGTACGCGTTGTACTCGCCGAGCGTGACGCCTTGCATTCCTTGAACGACCATCTTGTAACCGTAATCGGATCGGCCCGTGGTGTTTTCCATCACGATGTAATACAGACCTGCACGATTAGGACGGAAGATAATGTCGCCAAGTTGTCCCGTAGGACCACTGCGGTAGGCCAATGCTTCACCACGTTCATCGACAATGGTGACTTGGTTGTTGTATTCAAGACCAGCGGAGTCAAATATGGCAATACGTACTTCCTGTTGACCGTCTGCGACAAACGCATAGGTGTCAAAGGTGTCGCCGCCATTTTGATGAATTCCAAATGCTGGTGTGGTACCAAGCGTACCGTAGACTTCCGAACGTCCGGTCATGCGGCCGATGAATTGGGCTGAACCCAATGTATCATTGGTCAAGTAGCCGACAGACTCATCATCACTTTCAGCACCAGCCAAACGAGTGAACTTCACTCCACCCAATGCGAAGTTGAAGTAATGTGCATCTTCATCCGCATCACGGAGATCGATTTCTGCTTCGACGACGGTTTGCTGGTCAACATAGAGCCCAGGTCGGGCTGCAGGATCAGACACGTCACCAATGACATTGATTTCGAGGCTGCTCGTTCCACCAACTACGATAGAGCCAACGTTGCGACCCACGGTGACATCCGCACCAGTTGAGACGCGGTTGCCATCCACATACTCGATGAATCCAGCGTCTCCTGCCACGATCAGGTTCTCAAGTTGGCCTTCGACAATGATGTCACCGCCAAGGAAGCCAACGTTCAAGCTGCCGACTGCACCCGCGAATCGACTCACGCCGTAGAGCGAACCGTCAATGTTGATCGTGCCAATTGATTCATGCAAATCAGGGTCGGCAAATGAGATGCCTTGCGGCAAACGGTCAGGCCAATTCAAGCTGCCGTCAAACGACCACTGTTGCCAGCTGTCCGCATTGTTCTTATCAAAGATGTACCAGCCGCCGACATCGCCAAATCCAGGCTGACCAGCGAGGTTGGGAATCAAGTCGCCAATCTCAAGGGTCGGGATAGCAGTCCAGTCGACGTTGGTGTTGTTACCAATGACGACACTACCCATGCCAAGTGCTTGGGTAACACTGAAGATGCCTCGGTTATACAAATCATCGCGATCTAGATCGACGCCGATGTTTTCATTTTCAGGTAAGGCAAACGGAGCAATCACATTGCCTTCATCATCAATCACGGAAATGGAGAATCGAGTCCCTGCGGACGTTCCGCTGAAGATGATCTGACCAATACCGTTGTTGAAGTCGGCGATGCCGTCGTTGGCAACACCAAGTACGTGACGTGCGTCTGCTGCATTGGCACCCACCCATTGAGCTAGGGCGCCATCCATACGTGGATCGAGGTTCAAGTCCACGAGGTTCATGAACGTCATGGTATTATCAGGACGGAAGCGAGGATTGCGATTGGTGCCGTCAGCGTACAACCAGCCACCAGTTTCGCGAGCATCATTTCCAGCATTAGGAGCCTTGGAGATGTAGTCTGCAGGCAATCGATAGTCATCGGCGGTTGAAGACCAAGGGAGGAAGCCTTCGCCGTTGAAGATTCCATCTTCGCCCGGATCCCAGAAACCAGTCTGAGGAATGACCTTGGTAAGCTCATCGGTCAACTCAAATCCATCAACATCCCAACCGGACAATCTCGCTTCAAACGTGACATCATCAACCTGAGCATAAATTGCATCGGAGGTGTCACCGGTGTAACGGAATCGAACTCGAACATTGGCCTGGCCTGCGTAAGCAGACAGATCAACACTCATATCTTCGCCACTATTATTGCCACGGAAACCACCGTGATCTTCTGCGTATTCAATGACGGTATCCCAGTTGTTGCCGCCATCCGAAGAGGCTTCAACGTACAGACGGTCTGAGCCGTTGTGCTGGTAGTTTAGATTAAAATCAAGTGAACCGTTGGTCCAATTAGCGAGGTTAACGCTGGGAAGCTCAAGAACGGTATCAAATGCACCATTGCCTTGGCGAACGGAAGCCGTGGCCGCAAGTGCGTCGCCGGTGGTGTAGTTGCCTTCACCAGCATTGTCGTTGGTGTCCCAAGTGAGTGCACCGTTACCGAGCAGGTCACGTGCATCCACGTCGACAGGGAAGCCTGCATCAAAGTCAAAGTCAAAGAGCGTTTCTGCTTCGAGTTCATCTTCCCATGTCAGATCGCGAACAGGGTGGAAGAAATTACCTTCAGAGACGATGTCGTCATCGGTATAAAGCGTTTCGTCTTCGCCGGCGAACCACTTCCAACCAGGGATCACGCCGCCGTCAAGGCCAAAGACGCTCTCGGTGGTGTCATCTTCAGTTCCCCAGTAGCCATCTTCGCCGACACCAGGGCCGGGGAGTTCTTCATCAAAGGTGACGACATCAATCTCAGTATCAAAGCCACCGTTGCCATCAGATTGGCCAAGCCACGGGAAGAGTGGATTGCCATTGAGGTCAAGAATGGTGACCGATGCATCTGGGTTGTTGTCATAGAATGCGATACGAACCCGGACGGATCGCTCTTCTACACTTGATGCGTCAAGAGTTTGGCCCGGATCAGTAATAAAACTGGGCATCGCGATCCAGCCAGTGAATACATTGGCGAATCCGACTTGTCCGGCATTTCCACTCACATCGCCGTACAACGTTGTCAGTAACTTTCTCGGTTCCAATGGTTGGAACACGGGGCTCTGACTATTCGCAACCCGACGCGTTTGAGCGTTGGTTTGACGACGAGGACGGCTATATGGACGACGCTGGTTTCCGTTCTTCATGACATCTTCCCTTGTAGGCGACAAATCATGTCGCTTTCTGATGTCAGACGCATATTAATGCATCTGTAAATAACAAACGTTGCAATCTGTTTCGAGTCTCGATCCAACCACAAACCAACTGGTTTGAGATCAGGCTATTTCCTAGGTATACAAACGAACATTCGGGCAGCATTGCAAACCCTGGGGCCGGCAATCATACGGTCTCAAAAGTCGTATTCTTCAACCATACTGCTTCAAATCCAAACTTTCCGAGGACAGGAGGCCTGTGTTTGCCCACCTGTCGATTCAATTCTGTCAGATCAACCTACTGATCCTTCCACTCAAAGCCTCTCAAAGCGAAGGAAACATGGACACTCTCAAGCAACTGGCTGAAATGTCCCGTCCCAACCTCATCTTCACCAAATCAATTGACGAGCTAGCATTTCCTACTCGCATCCGGCACCCTAGTGCGGGTCACTTCGCCGGTCCGCCAGGCGGCGGCATGCGTGAGAATGAGGCTGGCCTTGCTCACATCCTCAGGTTTGTTGGCAGGAGCCGGGCGTCAACCCGACCAATAACACCACTTCATCCTCTTTCGCGCACTTTCGCTCCATACCAACGCTACACGATAAATGCCCATTTTGCAATCAAATCCGCCAAGAATCACGCTTTCTGACGCGGTTTGCGATTCGCAAGCCCGATTCTCAACCCAAACTCCGCTTTGCAGGAGTTCATCCCCCAGCCGAACTTGACGACTGGGTAATCTGCATCGTGGTGGGTTATCAGACAATTCATTCATCAAAGTCCAATGTGCCGATCTGATTCGGCTTTATGCTGTTCCAAGATCCTGCTCGTCAAAGGTCGCCATTCTTGCCGTCTTTGGTGCCGAGCCTTTTTCGATCTATCTGATACAATGCCCGAGCAGTGCATGTTTGTCCTCCACCAATGACTTGGCTAGGGACTGCAACCTGCAGGGCCCGTGGCGGAATCGGCAGACGCGACGGACTTAAAATCCGTTTCCTGTAACGGGAGTGTGGGTTCGAGTCCCACCGGGCCCATTTTCAGCTGTTGCTCAAAGCAGCAACCACATCTAACCGCCAACTTCAACTTGTCAATTCTTCTAACCAACGTTCTTGCTTGATCCGTGGGGTGTGACTCACTTTGTTGAGAGAATCTGCAACTTCAATGCGCGAGGAATCCGACCTGTGTCTAATAGGAAGTCCGGCTTGCTTGCGCTTGCTGCATATCACGTTCTCAAATTTGAAATCACTGGGATCAGTTTGCGTGTAGTTCGTTGATGATCATCCGTATCAAAAACGCTACACCATCGGGCAGGCATGAAGCAGAGTCTCGTTTGGTGAGACAGGCAGGACCACTCAAGAGTGGCATTTTGCTCCACGTTGTAATTCAATATACGAAATTTCCAAGGCTTATGCTACACAAATCCGCAAAAAAATTGATTTTTTCTTCAATCTATTCGCAAAAAACATATCAATTCGCTTGCAAATAGCTGATTACTAACCACTTAGACAATTTTCAGATGCCTACCCCATCTTCAGATTCTACGCGAGAAAGAGCGTGCTTTTCCGCTTTTCCACCGGACCAGCAGTACTGTATGACCGTTTGAATGTCATGACCAATGACAATCAGGCAAGGCAGGACCAGCAGAATCAAGACTGTTGCGCTGATTAAGCCAAATGAAATCGAAACCGCCATCGGGATCAGGAATTTCGCTTGAAAGGACCTTTCGAGCATCAAAGGCAAAAGACCCAGTACGGTCGTCAAGGTGGTCAGGAGGATCGGCCTCAATCGGCGACGGGATGTTTCAACCAAGGCGGCGTAGATATCTGCTCCTTCATCACGCTTATGGTTGTAAAACTGCATGTAAATCAGTGAATCATTTACCACAATGCCCGTCAAGGCTACAAAGCCAATCAGCGAGAGGATCATCATGTCCACGCCTGCGATCCAATGCCCCCAAACCACTCCGATCATCGCAAATGGAATGCCTAACATGACAGCAAGGGGTTGAAAATAGCTTTGAAAGAGCCACGCTAAAATGACATAAATCAATGATGCGGCGATTACAAATCCGATTTGAACACCAGCCATCGATTTGGATGTTTCGAGCTGCCGCCCCCGCGCTTCAATGCGAATACCAGGAAATTGTCCTTCCAACTCCGCAAAATAAGGCTGCATGGAGGCAACGATTTCTTCTGGGTTGGTAAGCGCCTGATCGACATCCGCCAGCACCGTAATCGCCCTCTTGCGATTGAGCCGCTTAATCGTTGCGTACCCCATCGTCTCGGTGATTTCGACAACTTCGGACAAAGGTACACGAACGCCGTTTTCCGTGAAAATATAAAAATTCTCCAACCGGGCTAGGCTTTCACGAGCTCCATCAGCATACAGAACGCGTACTTTGACATCTTCTCGATGGGCGGCAAACTGGTGAGGCTCCAATCCAAACAAGGC
>PJEL010002303.1_pt1 | contig 17814 bp, 12 predicted proteins | sample 1853271 | NCBI WGS metagenome assembly PJEL01 (sample SAMN08108733, study PRJNA415343) | Invertebrate metagenome, whole genome shotgun sequencing project. | host: Globobulimina | place: Sweden: Gullmar Fjord | collected 2015-08
CGAGATAGCCCCACTTTACCTCATTCGCTATAAGCAAAGAACAGTAGTGAAATGAATTAGCGCCGCTGGTTAATAGCGTGTGGGAGTTGTTCTCAATTATGTGAGAGTAGGACATTGCTAGACTTCTATTAAGAAAGCCCGTTACTGATGTGACGGGCTTTTTGCTGTCTGGCGATAAATAAGTTCATACAACTATTTTTAAATGGCGATAGCGAGATAGCCCCACTTTATCTCATTCGCTATAAGCAAAGAACAGTAGTGAAATATGTTAGCGACGTTGGTTAATAGCGTGTGGGAGTTGTTCTCTGCTATGTGAGAGTAGGACACAACTCATTGCCATCCTCGGCATCGTTGCATTAGAGCATCCATGCACGTCATTGCTAGGCTTCTATTGAGGTCGTTCCTTGCCATCCATGGCAGCTCGACATTAGTGCATCCTTGCACGTCAAAAGCCCGTTACTAAGTGACGGGCTTTTTGCTGTCTGACATTTAAAGTTTTAAAATATGAATTAACGCCGCTGGTTAATAGCGTGTGGGAGTTGTTCTCTATTATGTGATAGTAGGACATTGCTAGACTTCTATTAAGAAAAGCCCGTTGCTAAAGTGACGGGCTTTTTGCCGTCTGGCGATAAATAAGTTGCTACAAGTACTTTTAAATGGCGATAGCGACATAGCCCTAGCTGTTCTCATTCGCTATATGTAAAGAACAGTAGTGAAATGTGTTAGCGACGCTGGTAAATAGCGTGTGTGAGTTGTTCTCTAATGCCAATCCCGATAACTAGCATTGTTGCACGATAGGGCATGTATTTACTCAGTACAAATGGCAACGATATTAATCATATACACAGGTTAATATCTTCAGGTATTATTTCGGTGTTAATGCAAGCGGTTAACTGCAGCGAAAGTTAAGGTTAGATTGCTGAACTTTTAAATAAAAAGGAAGTCGGTATAAAGCCATTTTGCTTAAATCCTAACAATAACGCAAATAATCAGGACATTTTAGTGTTTGCACAAGACTCGAAAGAACAATTATTTCAACGATATAACAAATCGGTTATCGCCGTGTTTTCGCTCATTATGCTGATAACTTTTATTGTTACCTTTCTGCGTTTTTATGATGCTCGTCAAATTCAAAACGACAATAGATTGGCTGAGTTAACCGAGCAAGGAAGTCAACTCAATGATAGATTAACGCGTACCGTTGAAACCTTGACAGGCATGCGAGACTTAGCTGAGTATTATTTACAATTTCCTGAAGAACTGCCCAGTAAAATTCCAGCTTTACGACAAGAAGGCAAGTATTTCTACCTTAATAAAACTCGAGAAAGTTTAGTTCGTCAAACACGTGTTATGACTGGAAATATTACCGGTATTGGTCGAATTGACACTTTCAGTTTATCATTTAAGCAAGAGTTGATCATGGCAAATGCTTTAACTCCGGCATTTGTCACTGCACAAGAATCAATAAAAGCAGCCAATTGGTTGTACTACATTTCTATGCGTCGCTTCGTTAATTTATACCCTTGGGTGCCGCGTAGCATATGGCAGTATAGTGACGAAAGCTTGACCAATAGTTTAATGTTAAAGATTAAGGCATCGAGCCACCGCGACGATAAATTTTGGTCACGGCCATATGTTGATTCTGCGGGGAAAGGATTAAATACAGCCTTAGGTATGGGGGTATATTTAAATAGTAAAATGTTGGGTGCGGTACTTATTGATATTAATACTGCGGGCTTATATGACTATCTACCGGAAGTAATCGATGAAGATCATGGTTATATAATTGTTGACAGGCATAGCCATGTTTTACTGCATAAAAAAAATGATAACTTAACCCTGAATACGCGCACTGCTTTTAGTGAAGCAGCCCCTGAACAACTGAATCAATTCAGTTATCAGTTATTAATTGATGCCGCCGATAGTTCTGAGGTTGGTGATTGGATACTGCAAAAGCAAACTTTACCAATCAATGATTGGGTATTATTAGAATACCATAAAAAAACGAGTTTTTATGCCGCAATTAATCATAGGTTTCTAGCCATATTTATTGGCTTGTTTTTAGGTCTTTCAACATTATTAGTGATTATTTACTACGTAACTCATCGAACATTTATTGCGCCATCTAAGCAGTTTATTAATCATATTGAGCATTGTTCGGCTGGTGATCCTGGTAAGATTAAACCGTCAGATGAATGGCGTCATTGGTTTAAAATAGTGGAAGATTTGTTTGGCGACAACCGCAGTTTACTACAGCGTCTAAAAGATCAAAATAATGAGCTTGATCTCAGGGTGAAGGAAAAAACTCAAGCGTTGCTATATAAAAGTGAACAACATCAACGTGATTATGCGCTATTGCGCTCAGTAATGAACGCGATACCCGATTATATTCTTTTTAATGATCCGCAAGGGCGATTGATTGGTTGTAATCAAACGGTAGAAAAACTGTTGTTACAAAAAGAAATAGATATATTAGGTGGTCAAACTGATAAATTAATTGCTAAAGCATTAGGCGAAGATGTTGCTAATAGCGTTTATGCTGACTACCAAGGTATGCTTGAAGACGCAGCACAACATACGGTTTCGACCGCAGGGAAAAGCTATGAAATTTATAAAGCGCCATTTTATGGTGAAGAAAATATCGCACTAGGTAATATCATTTTAATTCGTGATGTTAGTGAGCAATTTGAAATTAACCGTGCATTACAACGAGCTAAAAATCAAGCGGAAGAAGCGAATAAAATAAAAAGTCAATTTTTGGCAAATATGAGCCATGAAATTCGTACACCCATAAATGCCATACAAGGTATGTGTTTTCTGCTCCAACAAAGCTTGCTAAATAACATTCAACAGCAGTATTTATCTAATGCGCAAACCGCTTCCAATAGTTTACTTTTTCTTGTTGATGAATTGCTCGATTCAGCAAAAGTTGAATCAGGTAACATGTCTATTCATAAAGAAAATACTGAACTTGAAAGTGTTGTTTCGCAAGCCATAAACTTGAATATATCATCAATAGTAGAAAAGAAATTAAACTTCAGTGTCACTATAGCTAGTGCAGCGCCATTACGATTACATACCGACCCAATGCGACTGGTGCAGGTCTTGAGTAATTTGCTTAATAACGCAATAAAGTTTACTCAAAAAGGCACCATTGAGCTGTCTGTGATAGTATTTACTGCGTCAGGGAATGGTAACGTACCGAGCCAGGATAAAATATTATTTGTCGTAAAGGACAGCGGTATCGGTATCGATAAATCTAAACAGGCAAGCTTGTTTGAAGCCTTCAAACAAGCGGACGATTCGATGACCAGAGTTTATGGTGGCACTGGTTTAGGTTTATCTATTTGTCAGCACATTGCACAACTACTTAAAGGCGAAATATCCATTGAAAGTGAATTGGGTCATGGCGCGGAGTTTACTTTAGCATTACCGCTTGAACCGGCCGAAAACTTTAGTGAATTTTCTGCGAGTTTATCTGCAGTTAAAGATACATTGGCGGGATATTCGCTGATTAGCTTAGCCGTTGAACTCCCGACAAGTTTACAGCAAAACTTTAGTGATATTCAGCAAGGTGTTATTTCTATTGATAGTATTTTTGAGTTGGAAAAAGTAAATAAAAAAAATAAAAATATTCTATTACTTAATAACTTACGAACACAACAAGGTTTTAGTGAGGCTGAAATCGCCTTAATCAATACCAATGTAAAGATCGTCGCGATATGTCAGCCAATTTCTAATGCGATTTCAAAACAATTACTTGAGCAGTTTGCTGAGCATAAAATTAATTACTTGTTGTTGGAATTACCATTATATCGCCAAGCTATTGTTAAAATAGCGGCGGCAGTTAAGTGTTTACCACTAATTAATAAGCCAGAGACAGTGGCTGAAATCGAATCTTTACCGCAAGAAAACTTCCCCGATATGCGAATTTTATTGGTTGAAGACAATCTAGTTAATCAGTTGGTAGCAGTAAAGCTGCTAGAATCGATGAAAGTTGAAGTGGTTGTTGCGAACAATGGTCAAGAAGCGTTAGACCTTTTACCATTTGAACATATTGATTTGATCTTGATGGATATTCAAATGCCAGTGATGGATGGCCTCACGGCGACACAGTATATTCGTGCTCAAGAACAATATAAATACTTGCCAATATTAGCGATGACAGCACATGCACGTGAAGAGGACAAACAGCAATGTTTAGCGGCAGGAATGAACTTACATTTAGCTAAGCCTATTACGCTAAAAGCACTACGAGAAAATATTCAATCAGTTTTACATCTCGGTAGTTTTAAATAAAAATTATTCGCTCATTTGAGCAAAAAAAGCTTCTGCATAATAGCGACCATTGCGAATAGCAAACTCAGATTCTGCAGAGGTTTCACCAACGTTCATCATTGCGGGCCCGGTTGGCTCAACAAGCACATAATTAATGCCATCAACATCAATGGTCAGTTCATCACTTTCTGCTGGAATATTGATTGCCAGTAGTGCATGGTTGTCGATAAAGACTAACATCATTTTAATACGCGGCATTAATGACCTGAAAATGGCAGCAGTTAAGGTCACTTTGCTATCACAGTCCCCCTGATTTTCCCATAAAACTCTTAGTGGCGGACTAAATCCCGCACCGGTAGAGGTAACTCTCGATTCTAAGGTTGAATATGGGATGCTTTGTACAAAACCTAAGACGTAATTTGATACTTTACGGATATTTTGTATTGATACTTGCTGAAGAATCAGCGGTTTTATCGGTTTAAAATCAACCACAGATTCTTTGGCAAAACGGACATGATCTGGCTTTATCGCCAAAGCACTATCATAAGAAACAAATTGCTGATAAAAATTATTATCAAAATATTCCTGCATTAATTCATCTTCAAGCTTGCCAATATGCTGAAACGTTTGGGTAAGGGCTTTTTGATCTTGGCTGCTGAGTTCGACACGCGTTTCACTACCAACTCCTGAAAACGAAACGTGAACCCCTGGGATATTTTTTTTACTGAGTGCTTTTTTTATCCCTTGATCAACATATCTTTTCGCGTGTTCGACGCTATAAGTTTTAAAGTTTCTAAAGCGGTCAAATAATAGCGGTTTATCGATAGAGAAGCTTAACGATTGTTTTTCTTGATTTTGATCTTGCCACTGATAATTAAACTGTACGCTATTATCGACAGTTTTTTTTGAGAAACTAAGTTGTTTGGCGGATAGGTCGCCATGACAAGATAAAATTAAAACAGCAGACGCAGCAAAATACTTCACAACTCACCTTATTTAACGCAAATACCACTTTCAAGCTTACGTTAAATTTTATCGTGACGCTAATTTCTACTTAGCACTTTACATTTACTGTGTTTAATATATATTCAAACAACTGTTTTAAATATTTGTTTCAATCGTGTGTTCGGAGAAAATGATGGCTGACTATCAAGTGCCTTTAAGAGATATGAGTTTTTTATTGTATGACGTATTTAAAGCTGATCAGCTTTGGCAGTCATTACCAACTTTGGCAGAGCGTGTTGACAAAGAAACCGCCGAAGCTATTTTGCAAGAGTGCGCGAAAATAGCGGAGCAAGAAATTGCACCATTATCGCGTAATGGCGATGAAGTGGGCGTTAGCTTTAAAGACGGTAAAGTCACTACAGTACCAGGCTATAAACAAGCGTTTGATACCTATGTTCAAGGTGGCTGGACATCATTAGGTGGTGAGCCAGAATTTGGTGGTATGGGAATGCCAAAAATGTTGACAGCATTTCATGAAGAAATGTTGTGTTCAGCTGATATTTCTTTTTCGTTATACCCAGGGCTGACCGCTGGCGCTGGTTTGTCGCTAGCAAAGCATGGTAGTGAAGAACTGAAAAGTCGTTACTTAACACGCATGTATGCGGGTGACTGGAGTGCGACTATGTGCTTAACAGAAGCACATGCCGGTACCGATCTTGGCATGATCAGAACCAAAGCTATTCCTCAAGACGATGACAGTTATTTAGTGTCAGGTACAAAAATATTTATAACCGCTGGCGAGCATGACTTAACTGATAATATTGTACATTTAGTGTTAGCAAAACTACCCGATGCGCCAGCTGGTCCTCGCGGTATTTCATTATTCTTAGTGCCAAAATTTCTTGTTAATGACGATGAAAGCTTAGGCGAGTTCAACAATGTTAGTTGTGGTTCAATCGAACATAAGATGGGCATTCATGCCTCGGCAACTTGTGTGATGAATTTCGATGGCGCTAAAGGTTACTTAGTGGGTGAGCTTAATAAAGGTCTTGCTTGCATGTTTACCATGATGAATTTTGAACGCATTGGTGTTGGCATTCAAGGGCTAGGTGCAGCGGTACGCTCATACCAAAATGCTTTAGAATATGCTAAAGATAGAATTCAAGGCCGTTCGCTGACAGGGGTGAAATCACCGGATGCACAGGCTGATTCATTAATGGTACATGGTGATGTTCGCCGTATGCTGTTAAACATGAAAGCAATGAACGAAGGTTCACGTGCACTTTCAACTTACATTGCCATGCAGCTTGATATTGCTACGTATGGTAGTGGCGAAGCAAAACAAAAGGCTGAACATTTAGTCGCACTAATGACACCAATAGCAAAAGCCTTTTTTACCGACTTAGGCTTTGAAAGCGCTGTTGCTGGCCAGCAAATTTTCGGTGGCCACGGTTATGTGCGTGAATGGGGACAAGAGCAGTTAGTTCGCGATACTCGTATTTCGCAAATTTATGAAGGTACCAATGGTGTACAAGCCATGGACTTAATGGCGCGAAAAGTTGCCGGTAGTAAGGGGGAATTGGTAGAAGTATTTGTTGAAGAAGTACAAAGCTACATTAGACAAAATAGCGCTGAGCAGATGCAAGAGTTCATCAAACCTTTAGCACTTGCAACTCAAGAGTTAGCACAATTAACCCATGATATTTTAAGCTCTGCGAAAAATAATCCTGAAGAACTAGGTTGTGCCGCCAATGACTATTTGCATGTATTTGGTTACACCGCGATGGCATTTGTTTGGGCGAAAATGGCGGAAGTTTCTTTCGCGGCTGATGAAAAAAGTGAGTTTCACCAAAGTAAAATTCATACCGCTCGTTACTTTTATGCTCGGCTATTGCCACGCTGTAGCTCACTAATCGCTTCGGCAAAAGCGGGTAGTGAAGCAATGTTTGATATGCCAGAGCACTTATTTTAAGCACATTGTGTTCTTTTTCATCGAGCAAGCCAATTCACTAAAATGAATTGGCTTTTTTTTGCAAAATTTAAGGTGGATAGACTGATTACAAGGTAAAATCATCCACATATCCTATTCATTATGAAACTCACCCTCAAAACAAAATAAAGCCGCGTCGAGATAGTGTTCCGCTCATCCGACTAAATTGCCTTTGTATGGCAGTTACATAATGTTACTGGGGTAGCAACATAATCACACCTTATCATTGTCTTAAGACATTTATACTTTGCAAATCGGACTTGCCAATTTTTTGTGGAATAATTTATGCTTGGTTTAAAAAAAGAAATGCCAGTTGAAAGTAGTATGAAAAAGATACTGCTCATTGAAGACGATCGTATGGTATCGAATTTAATTAAATCTTTTTTGGAAAAGTCCAATTTTATTGTTCAGCAAGTCTTTAGCGGTGACTTAGCGCGTGAAGCTATTGGCCAATATAAGCCAGATTTGGTTATTTTAGATATCGGCCTACCTAAATTAGATGGTTTTCAAGTCTGCCATGAACTTCGAGAAATTTATGATGAACCGATTGTTGTTTTAACGGCCCGTGAAACTGATGAGGAACAAATCAGCGCTTTTAAACTAGGCGCGGATGACTTTATTACGAAGCCTGTATCACCGAAAGTGTTGAAAGTTCGACTTGATGCGATGTTACGTCGTAAACCTGCAAAAGAAGAACGACCTTTACATGCCTTTCGGGTTGGAAATATTGCATTGTATCCGCAAGCCAATAAATGTGAAATTGACGGCAGACATATTCGTTTAAGCTCGTTTGAGTTTCAATTACTAGCGTTATTACTGCGTAATGTTGGCCGCGTAATGACTCGTGATGCAATATACAATAATTTGTTAAACCGCGAGTATAATGGTGTTGAACGTACAGTTGATGTTCGTATCTCAAAGCTTCGTGATAAATTGATCAATGAGGGCATGAAAAATGCGCGTATTGAAACTGTTTGGGGCAAAGGCTATATTTTAAATGAAACTGCGAGTTAATTGCCAAAATACAGAGCAATTAAATACTAAAAAGGCCAATGTTATTGGCCTTTTTAGTATCTGTTGCAACCGTTTTAGAAAAACTAAAACGAATAGGTGGTGCCAATAAGGGCCATTTTCTGCCTGCTCTCTTCAACGCTTAACGTATGCTTGTTGTCGTTCGTTAAATGGCTTGTGGTCAGTGCCCCTATTAAACTCCAACGGTCCGAGAAATCAAAGCTGCCAATAACGCCTAACGTTGTACTGGTGGATTGTTCATTATTGTAAATAGCTGCAGGGAGTTGAATTTTCCCATTAAGGTTAGTAAGGCTTGGGGCTACATCGATACTTTCAATACTGGCAGTGACGGACAAATCAAAACGTCCGCGATTAATTAAGCTATAGGCGCTGTGTAAAAAGGCTTTGAAATTTTTATCTCTGTCATTACTAATATCACTATAGCCTGTTTCAGTTCGAAAGCGGCCAAACTGATATAAATCATGTTGAGCCAAATTAGGCACTAAAAACTGATGTGAAATGAGTGTTGGGTAATGACTCGATAATACGTAATTATTTTTTAAACTATACAGCCCAGTTTGAAATCGCAGATTAATTTGTTGCTGCAAACTTTTCACTTTATCAATGGTAACTAATTCATAGGTAAGTGATTCATTAGTTGATAATTCATCGGTAAATAAGGCTTCAGTTTTCGGGTTACTGTTCAATTCATAGGTATTCAATCGCGTATGATCAATTACAGCATCAGCCCATTCTTTAAAAAGGCTTAAGGAAGTGACCGGTGCGTTTAATATTTCGGCTTGATGACTTGGGATTAGCGATAATGGGCTGTCAGCCGAGAAGTGCTCCTGTGCATAACATAGCCCGCTAACTTGCATCAGCAAAAAAAGCATCATGGTATATAAATTAGAGCTAGTAGCCTGTTTCATATTATCCCCTTTACGCACTAAATTCACCTTGAGGCAAATTTGAAAACAGAGTAAAAATTGGTTTGGATTAACTTGTTATTATTTTCACGCGATTATTTAACTATAGACAAGGATAAATGCGTTGCGAGAAAAAATTGTTTTTTTTCAATTTCAGCTTTAATTTAGATACTTCTATTTAGCTTAACGCTAGAATAATAATTATCTAAAGGTTATTAAAAAGCCTTTTAATTCCATAATCTACAGTAATTTAGCCAGTGGTTGATGATTCGGTGTTGAATACTAAGTTAACAGATTGAAAATTGAGTGAAGATGGTTGCTGTAAGATTGATTCAGTTTTAGCTTATTAAAATTAGAATAATAATTATTAAGGAGATAGATAGTGCGGGTTGTAACTTGTTTACTTATCGTTTTAATCACTGCATGTAGTAGTAAACCTCAAACGGAAGTGGTTGTGAAACCTGTTTGCGATCTAGCATATTCTCAGTATCAAGCTACCGTAACGGGCTATTGTCAAGAACCAAGAGCTGATTTACTCGCTTCGGTGCCAGTTATTAATAAGAGCATAACCATTAAGCCTTTAGCAAAAATACCTGAGGTGTTTTGGTTTCATAAAAAAATGAATTTTTCATTGCTTAAACAAGAGTCAATCGCACCGGTTATTTTTGTTATTGCTGGCACGGGGGCCGGTTACGACAGTGCTAAAATGATAAATTTGCAAAAGAATTTTTATCAACAGGGTTATCATGTTATCTCTTTGTCTTCCCCCACGTTTGCTAACTTTATTGTTAATTCTAATAACACCAAGTACATGCCTGGAAACTTAGCGCATGATGCTAAAGAGCTCTATGATGTTATGGAATTGGTTTGGAAAAATGTTCAAGATGAAGACCAAGTTCAGGCTTCGTCATTTGCTATCACAGGTTATAGTTTAGGTGGGGCGCATTCGGCATTTGTGTCATTACTCGATGAAGAAAGAAAAGTATTTAACTTTGAGAAAGTGTTGCTAATTAACCCTCCTGTGAGCTTATACAATTCTGTTAGTATTTTAGACCAATACTTTGATTTACGTAATAACCGACATGCAGCAATTGCGATGTTTGATCAGATATTTGAACGCTTTTCTGATGGCTATTCCGCACAAGAGTCGTCTAACTTTGATCAAGACTCAATTTTTAGCTTATTCAAAAATGCCAATTTAACTGAGGCAGAGTTAAAACTCCTTATCGGTGCATCATTTAGAATGTCATCATCAGATATGATATTTGCCTTAGATGCCAGTTTCAATAGCGGTGCAATTACCTATAAAAATCATGATATTGATAAGTTTGAAAGCTTAACTCATTCAATGCAACGTGCCAGTAATATTACCTTTGTTAATTATTTTGAAGGTGCAATGTTGCCACGAGCGCAATTAGAAGACGCCAATATAACTAAAGATGACCTAATTCACCGCTACAGTTTACATGCCATTGAGGACTATTTGAAAAAGTCAGACAAAATATATTTAGTCACTAACAACGACGATATTATTCTTGCTCCGGGGGAAGTGGAATATTTAGCAAGTATTTTTACTAAACGGGCAAAAATATTTCCCCGTGGCGGCCATTGCGGCAATATGGACAGAGTCAGCTTTATTGAGCATGTAAATGCTACATTTAGCCAAGGGGTGAAATAATGTCTGCGTTAATCAATCAATATGCTAAAGCGATGTGCGTACTATTATCTTGTTGTTTAATGGCCTGTTCTGCAGTACCAGAACTTGAAGAAGATGCTATTACACCAGAAGTTCAGTTACCTAGTGAGCAAAAACTCGGTTTAATGACTGCCTATGCCGATCCATGGGAAGGTTTCAATCGTCGGATGTATTATTTCAATGCCAAAGCCGATCAGTATGTCTTGCTACCTGTGATTTCTGGCTATAAAAAAGTGACTCCCGATTTTGTTGAAGCAGGTGTCAGTAACTTTTTTAATAATCTAGGCGAAATCCCGACGTTGATAAACTCGCTATTACAATTGAAGCTCTGTGTTGCTGGTGAAACATTGGGACGGTTTGCGCTCAATTCTACCGTTGGTTTGGCGGGGCTAGTTGATGTTGCAACACCGATGGGGTTAGCTGAACAAAATGAAGATTTTGGTCAAACCTTAGGATATTGGGGCGTAAACTCAGGACCATATTTAGTTTTGCCTTTACTGGGGCCTTCATCATTGCGTGACGCTACAGGCTTAGTGTTTGACAGCTTGGCTTACCAACAAGCGATTGATGAACTCGGCATGAAAGCAGATGAAGAATTGTTTTTATCATTATTAAAAAGTATCGATGCTAGAGCTTCATTACCGTTTAGATATTATGCCTCTGGCTCTGCATTTGAATATGAAAATTTGCGTTTACTTTATATGAAGTACCGAGAGATTCAGATCGCACGTTAATTTCGAGGTTAGATAGTTGCAGATTTAAGCAATAATTTTAATCAGCTGTTTATAAATGAAATATAAGTTTTGAACAAAAGTACGCTGTAATTTCGTATTATCAATGACGTAAAAGCTGACGAAGTGCTGCTATTGTCACTATGATAAAGCTCAGGTGGCACTGCGTGATACGGTGAATATTTAAAAAAATTATTTATCCAAATAAGCACCTATTAATACTCGGGTGTAATTTTATCAGTTTAACATAAACAAGGGGTTACTATGCATATCGATAAAGCTAAAAAACGAATAGCGAAATTAGTTAAGGCTGGCTTTAAAGGCTATCCACAAATTGCTGTTGTGTATTTTGGTAAAAGTGCTGATTGTGCGACGGAAGTGGCGGTTCAGTTTACGTTAGAAGCAGGTGCAGAGATGATGGAAGAACGTTTTTCTAGTGAAACTGATGCTAGAGAAAATGAAGTTATTCAAACGGCTTTAGTTAAAATCATTGAACGCGCCAATGCGATCTCTGTTATCGAAGTTGCTGGTGTTACTATTCTATAGCGCTGTTAATGGTCGACGATGAGTGATAGATTTTTACCGCACTTTATTTCGTCATTTTGGTACGTTACTGTGGTTGAAATTATTGAGTAACAAATAGCTAAAGAGTAGATTTAGCTATTTGTTAAATTAAAGGTATAATCACGCCTTATAAATTTTCTAGGAATGTCTTTTGTTAGCTGTTATTCGCATCATCTTGATGACTATTGCATTAGTTTTAATCTCTATTTTTTCTTGTCTATATTCTTTGATTCGACCATTTCATCGCGATAATGTTCATCACACAGCTAAATATTTAGGGAAAGTTTCTAAGCTTTTAGGCTTAGAGGTTGAAGTTAGAATTCCTGAGTCTGTGAAAGCTGTTGGTCCGGTTGTTTATATTTGTAATCATCAAAATAGCTATGACATTTTTACTGTTAGTGGTGCCGTGCAGCGCGGTACCGTTAGCGTCGGCAAAAAGAGTTTAAAGTGGATTCCATTTTTTGGTCAAATGTATTGGTTAACCGGCAATATTCTTATTGACCGGAAGAATAAAAATAAAGCGATGAATACCATTGATATGACCGCAAAAAAGATTCGAGAGAAAAAACTATCAGTCTGGTTGTTCCCAGAAGGAACGCGTAGCTATGGCCGTGGCTTGCTAGCATTTAAAACCGGTGCTTTTCGCACCGCAGTAAAAGCAGAAGTGCCTATTGTGCCTATTTGTGCGAGTAATACTCATAAAACCATCAACTTAAATCGTTGGAATAACGGTAAAATGATCATTGAGTTTTTAGAGCCAATTCATATTTCAGTTGATGAACGTGAAAAAATTAGAAACATTACCAATCAAACACGTGCCAATATGTTAGTTAAGTTAGAAGCATTGAACAAAGAAACAGGGCATGAAATCGCCTTATCAACAGATAAAAAGATAGATGAAGCACAACCGAGTGAGACAAAATAATGATTGATGAAGAATTACAGCAATGGCAAGAGCATACCGAGCAGCTAATTGAAGCACTAATTGAAGATGGTACCAACGAAGAAGTTCATCATACCATTGAACATCACTTTTCTAGCGTTGATTTCGACGTGCTAGAAAAAGCGGCGATTTCTGCTTTTAAAATGGGTTTTGAAATTGAAGAGCCTGAAGAAGCTGAATTAGAAAGCGGTGAAAAGGTTTTTGCTTTTGATATTGTTACTGAGCAAGCATTAGAGTTTGATATTATTTTTGACGAAACTAAAAAAATGTTTGAATTAGCAAAACAATGCAAAGTTGATTATGATGGTTGGGGAACATATTTCGAAGAATAAATAATTAACTAAAAAATATAAGTAGGTTATCCGATGGAATGGTTAGAAACTTTATTACGGCCTGAAACATTATCGCTATTGATCCCCATCGTAGCGATTATTGGTGCTTTTTCTATTGCGGGGCTAAAAGCCCATCATCGTCATCAAGAGCGAATAGAAAAAATTAAGCACGGCTTTAATCCCGACGCATAAAAAAACGCAAAGTGGTAACACTTTGCGTTTTTTTATGTTCAGGATGAGCGGTATGTCATGGTGCCATGGAGGGAAAAGAATGACGATGCCATTAACGTTTAAAGCGTTTTTTGTTAGCTACTTGATAACGTTAGTGGTGTTTGTTTGGTTAAGTCAAAAGCATTACGTTGGCTGAACAATGAAAACGCAGCTGGGACAAAAATAAATGACAACAGGGTTGTTAATACGGTGCCGCCAGCAACCGCCACGGCAAATGGTGGCCAGAAGCCTCCACCAGCTAATATTAACGGCAAGAAGCCACCAACAGTCGTAATTGTGGTTGAACTAATATGTCGAGCACAGCTTTGTACACAACGAATAATAGCGCCACTATCGCCCTGAACCGCTTTTTTATCCATTTTTAACTCGGCAATAATCACAATGGCGGCATTTATCGCGAGACCCATTAAGCCGAGCAGACCGATAATCACGGTAAAGCCAAACGGATAGTCAAAAATATAAATACTCAATAACCCTAAGCCGATAGATTGAAAAGCCGATAAGAAGATAATGGCACTTAAGCGAAACGAGTTAAACGACAAAACAACCACAGTTAAAAGCAAAGTCATAATTAGGCCAACGCTTGCCAGTAGTTTACCAACCGCTTTGTTACGTTCTGCTGATTCCCCACCTAATTCAAGCTTATAGCCCGCAGGTAACTGATAATTAGCCGCGGTCATTTTTGCCGTGACACGATCCAGCACCACTGATGGTAATACGCCTGCCCTAATGTAGGCTTCTATGATATTAACCCTTACGCCATTACGATGCGGAATTGCGCCGCGGCTGGCTCTTATTTCTAAATCGGCAATCGCGGTTAGTGGAATTGTTTGATTTGCGTTTGGGCTAATAATATTAATATTTTCTAATGCTGCTAAATCATCACGGTTGTCATTACCAATTCGTACGCGCACCGGTATCGACTCGGTGGACTCAATAATAGAGCCATCGCGCTTACCTGATAATGTGGTGTTGAGCTGCTCAGCAACTTGTACTAATGATAACCCCGCTAAGTTTGCTTTAGCTTCATTAATATTTACCCACACTTTCGGTGTACCCGGTTGTAGGGTTGAGCGACTATGAGTGATGTCTTCAGTTTTCGACATAAAGGCGCGAATATCATCGCCAATGGTTTTTAAGCGATCTAAGTTTGGTCCATAGACACGTAGCTCGACGGGGGCGTTAAATGGCGGGCCTTGTTCTAGCTTTCTGACCAGAATTTGTGCCGCTGGTATCATATCGTCAAATGTTCGCTGAATTTCAGGGATCAAACGGTTGGCATCTATAAAACTGTTTGCCGTTACCATCGCTTGACCATAATACTGGGCACCGTCCTTTGATGGCATTAAGTTATAGTAAAAAGACGGTGCGTTCTTACCAATAAACCAATGTACTGATTTAATACCCTCAAGCTGTTCCAAGTAGCTGGTAAGTTGAGCGCTTGCCCGTTCGGTATTGACAATACTGCTTTGCGCCGGGAGAAATAATTCAATCTGAAACATATCGCGATCTGAAGCCGGGAAAAACTGCTCCGACAATTGTTTCGCGGCAATAAAACCAAATAATGGTAAACAAAAAACTAAGGCAATAACTGTTTTTCTATGGTTTAGTGACCACATCAGTGAGTTAACAAACCACTGATTAAGTGCCTTGATAGTGATACCACGCTGATACCAACGATGGCTACCGCTGCTATTTTTGCTAATAAATCGTCCAGCTAACCCCGCAACAATCGTATGAGAAATGATGTAAGAGCCAACTAAGGAGAAAATAACACTTAGCGCAATGCCACCAACAAACTCACCAGCAGGACCTGGCATTAGCACAATAGGCATAAAGGCTAATACGGTTGTTAGCGTTGAGCCTAATAAAGGCAACCATAAATGACTAACTGCATTTGATACCGCATCGAGTCGGCGTTGACCGTTTTCTCGATTAGTTTTTATGGTATCAGCCATGACAATGGCGTTGTCGACCATAATGCCTAAAGCGACCACTAAACCTGTAACTGACATTTGATGGATAGGTAAACCATAAAAATTCATTACCGACAGGGTAAATAGCACGGTTAACGGTAAAGACAGCGCAACGATTACCGCGGCTTGCCAACCTAAAGTGATCAGTAGCACAACAGCAATAATGGCAAAACCGACGGCAATATTGCTAACTAAGTCGCTTAATCGGGTTTCGGTATAACTACTTTGATCGAAAATTACCTCTAAAGAAATATTACTCGGTAAGGTTGCTGAAAATGCAGCGAGTTCTTTTTCAACCGATATACTCCATTGGTCAATACGCAAATTAGGTAGCATTCGTGTGGCAACAACGACCGCCTGCTTGCTGTGCACCATAGTAACTTCAGTTGGTGGGTAATTAACGGTTTTACGAATACTAGCGATATCACCTAAGCGCAGTAAATTACCGTTGTCGTCTGATTTTATTGAGATATTACTGATGCGCTCAGTGTTGTTTAATGCCCCAGTTAACTCAATTTGCATTTGGTTAAATTGGTTGGTTAATTGCCCTGCTGATACTTTTGCATCGGCATTGCCAATTGACTGTGAAATGGCTTGGGCTGAAAGATTTAATTGGCTGGCAATTAACGGGTCAATCTCAACTAATACTTCTTCTGCACCTCGGCCAAAAATATTCACAATATCGGTGCCGTGAACAAGTTTCAGTTGGTTTTGTAATTCATTAGCATAACGACCAAGCATGGCAATATTTTCTGCGCCATTACCTTGCCAGTTTAGTGAAATTATCTGTGTGTATGCATAGCCGCGATCGTCTTCTAAAACAGGCGAGAGCGTACCTTTAGGAAAACTAGGTTCAAGATCATTGAGTAGATCTCGCACTCGTGACCATATGGGTTTGGTGTCGGTAATTTCATCTTGCAATTGTACTTTTACAATGGAAATTCCGGGTCTTGAATTTGACGTTAGTAGACTAATTTCCGGTAACTTACGTAGTTTTTGTTCTATTTTTTCACTAATCAGTACTTCTACACGTTCAGCACTAGCACCTGGAAATTGGGTAATAACGCTGGCGATGCGGTTGGTAATTCTAGGGTCTTCAGTGCGAGGTAAATTGGTTAATGCCCCTAACCCTGCAACGACTAATAGCACAATCACCAATGACATTAAACGGCCATTCTTGACAAAAGAGCGAATCATAACGCGTTGCCTGTTTTAACTGTTTGGCTGGCACTTACCGATGCTTTTTTAACTGTTTGTCCGGGTACATAACGATGTACACCCGCAACAATAACCTTGTGTTTTGTTAATGCTAGGCCAGTAATATAAACGGCATCTACTGTTGAATACTTCACTTCAACGGTTGTCGCCGTGATGGTAAACAACTGGTCTTTTGCATCGTCTACTTGAAATATATTCCACTGGCCACGAATACCGTCGGTTAACGCCGCTAATGGTAACCAAAATCCTGCTTGATTAACCCGTTGCTTAATCTTCACCTTTGCTAACTGGCCATTATAAAATGCGCTTTGGCCCGTGACGGCTAATCGTAATTCAACGGTGCGACTTACTTGGTTGACTTGTTTACCAATAACGAGCACTTTTGCTGAAATATCTTGTTGTCCAAGTTCTACTTGTAGCAATTGCCCTATGCTTAATTCGCGGGCTACTTTAATTGGTACACCGACAGAAATTTCGTGTTGAGCTTGTTTGATTAATTCGAAAGCGCTTTGATTGGAGTTGAAAATTTCGCCTTCGGCAACGGAGCGAGAACTGATGACTGCGGCGAATGGCGCATGCAGTTGTGCTTTTGAAATTTGGTAATTAACTGTTGATTTGTTGGCTTGTTGGCGAGATAAATCGGCTTTAATGACTTTCTTCTCGGTTTCCAATTCATCTAATGTTTGTTTTGAACTATAACCCTTGGTGTTTAATTCATTAATACGTTCTAGGTTTAAACGGTTAAGCTCAGCCTGTGCGTTTAGTTGTCGGATACTGGCATCAATCTCCTGCAATTTTATTGCTAGCAATTCAGTATTAAATTCAGCTAGTAATTGACCTTTTGTTACCAAATCACCGCTGTCAACATAAACACTTTCGACTTTACCGCCATATTCAAAGCTAAGTGAAGCTAGTTGTTTACTAACTACTCTCCCAATATACTCACGTGACACCTGATAAAACTCAATTGGTG